>JAABUV010004548.1_pt1 | contig 16502 bp, 17 predicted proteins | sample 5559971 | NCBI WGS metagenome assembly JAABUV01 (sample SAMN10711881, study PRJNA513362) | rock metagenome | isolation source: Antarctica rocks | place: Antarctica: Victoria Land, Knobhead nord | collected 2015-12-19
CGCCGGCGCCGCTGGCGATCCTGCGCGGCCGGCACCGCCGCCGCCTGCTGATGAAGACCCGGCGCGACATCGCGGTGCAGCCGCTGCTGCGGGCCTGGCTGGACCAGGTGCGCGTGCCTGGCTCCGCACGGGTTGATGTTGACGTGGACCCTGTGTCGTTCCTTTAAAGCGCCGCACACTGGTTGCAGCAGGCAGGACCCCATGGTAGACGCCCAACTTACGCAGGTCTGGCTTACACGAGCGTAAGTTTGGCTTGCATTCGAAGTCAATTTTCCTAGCAACCGTAAGCGAAAGCGACCTGTGGCCTCTGGTTCCAACTCCTCCGGCGGCACCCTTGCCGGCCGTTACGCGGCTGCGCTGTATGCGCAGGCCGAGGACACCCGTGCAATTGATGCGACCGTAGGCGAGATGGACGCGCTGGGCCGCTTGATCGACCAGAGCGCCCCCCTTCGCCGTCTGCTCGAAAGCCCGCTGATCGACGTGACGCAGGCGCGCACCGCCGCGACTGCGGCGCTGGCCGAGCAGGGCTTCAGCAAGCTGATCCAGGATTTCGTCGGCGTCGTCGCCAACAACCGCCGGCTGAACGCACTGCGCGGCATCGTCGCCTCGTTCGCCGCCCTGGTGGCCAGCAAGCGCGGTGTTGTCGTGGCGCAGGTCGCCAGCGCCCATCCGCTGACGGACGTGCAGCGCGAGCAGCTTCGCGCCCGCATGATCGAGGCCGGATACGGCACCGTGAACATCGAAGACACCGTTGATCCCAGCCTGTTGGGCGGCCTTGTGGTCCGCATCGGCGCACGGTTGTACGACACCAGTTTGAAATCCCGGCTGCAAAGATTGCAGTATGCCATGAAGGGTGCCGCCTAAGATGGAAATCCGTCCCGCCGAAATTTCGGAGATCCTGAAGAAGCAGATCGCCGCGTTCGACACCGAGCAGAATGTCGCCGAGACCGGCCAGGTGCTGTCCGTTGGCGACGGCATCGCCCGCGTGTTCGGCCTGCAGAACGTGATGGCCGGCGAGCTCGTCGAGTTCCCGTCTGCGGGCATCAAGGGCATGGCGCTGAACCTTGAGACCGACAACGTCGGCGTCGTGGTGTTCGGCGACGATACCCGCATCCGCGAGGGCGACACCGTGACCCGCACGCGGGACATCGTGGATGTGCCGGTGGGCCGCGGCCTGCTGGGCCGCGTGGTGGACGGGCTTGGCAACCCGATCGACGGCAAGGGGCCGCTTGTCGACGTGAAGCGCAGCCGGGTCGAGGTCAAGGCGCCGGGCATCATCCCGCGCCAGTCGGTGCATGAGCCGATGCAGACCGGGCTGAAGGCGATTGACGCGCTGATCCCCGTCGGCCGCGGCCAGCGCGAGTTGGTGATCGGCGACCGCCAGACCGGCAAGACGGCGGTCATCATCGACACGATCCTGAACCAGAAGGGCGTCAACGCCGGCACCGACGAGAGCGTCAAGCTCTACTGCATCTACGTCGCCATCGGGCAGAAGCGGTCGACGGTGGCGCAGTTGGTCCGCACCTTGGAAGAGAACGGCGCGCTGGAGTACTCCATCGTCGTCGCCGCCACCGCCAGCGACCCGGCGCCGATGCAGTTCCTGGCGCCCTACACCGGCTGCACGATGGGCGAGTTCTTCCGCGACAACAGCATGCACGCGATGATCTGCTATGACGACCTGTCGAAGCAGGCCGTGGCCTATCGCCAGATGTCGCTGCTGCTGCGCCGTCCGCCGGGCCGCGAAGCCTATCCGGGCGACGTGTTCTACCTGCACAGCCGCCTGCTGGAGCGTGCGGCGAAGATGTCGGCGGTGAACGGTGCCGGCAGCCTCACAGCGCTACCGATTATTGAGACGCAGGCGGGCGACGTATCGGCCTACATCCCCACGAACGTGATCTCGATCACCGATGGGCAGATTTTCCTTGAGACCGAACTGTTTTTCCGTGGCATTCGCCCGGCGGTGAACGTCGGCCTGTCGGTGTCGCGCGTCGGCTCGTCGGCACAGATTAAGGCGATGAAGAAGGTTTCCGGCTCGATCAAGCTGGAACTGGCGCAGTATCGCGAGATGGCGGCGTTCGCGCAGTTCGCGAGCGACCTTGACGCCTCCACGCAAAAACTGCTGGCCCGCGGCGCACGGCTGACCGAGCTGCTGAAGCAGCCGCAGTACAGCCCGATGCCAATCGAGGAGCAGGTCATCAGCCTGTATTCCGGCACCAAGGGCTATCTGGACGGCATCCCCGTCGGTAAGGTGGGCGAGTTTGAGCGCCGCATGATCTCCGAGTTGAAGGTGCGGGAGCCGGGCGTGCTTACCAGCATCCGGGACAGCCGCGAGATGAAGCCGGACGTGGAAAAGACCCTGGTGTCCTTCATGGACGGCTTCGCCAAGACGTTCGCCTGATGGCCAGCCTCAAGGCGCTCCGGGCGCGTATCAACAGCGTCAAGTCGACACGCAAGATCACTTCGGCCATGAAGATGGTCGCGGCGAGCAAGCTGAAGCGGGCGCAAACCCAGGCGGAGGCGGCACGCCCGTACTCCGAGCGGATGCAGCGCATGCTGGCGGCTTTGGCGGCGAGCGCGGCCGGGTCGCCGACGGCGCCGAAGATGCTGGTCGGCACCGGGCGGGACCAGGTGCAACTGCTGATCGTCGTCACCGCCGACCGTGGCCTGGCGGGCGCGTTCAACACCAACGTGGGCCGTGCCGCCCGCACCGCGATCATGCGGCTGGAGGGCGAGGGCAAGACCGTCAAGGTCATCACCGTGGGCCGCAAGGGCCGCGACTACCTGCGCCGGGAGTACGCGAGCCGCCTGATTGGCGAATACAGCTTCGCCGGCAAGAAGCGCGTCGAGTTCTCCGATGTGGACGAGGTTGCGGCGCGCATCACGGCCATGCTGGCAGCGGGCGAGTTCGACGTCTGCACGGTGGTCTACAACCGGTTCCTGTCGGTCATCAGTCAGGTTCCGACCGAGGCGCCGTTGATCCCGCTGCCAATGCCTGAGGCCGCGCCGGCCGAGACGACGGGGTCGCAGGCGCAATACGAGTTCGAGCCCGACGAGGAGGCGATCCTCGCGGCATTGCTGCCCCGCAACATGGCCATCCAGCTATTCCGCGCCTTGATCGAGAGCGCGGCCGGCGAGCAGGGGGCGCGCATGTCCGCGATGGACAACGCGACCCGCAACGCCGGCGACATGATCAACCGCCTGACGCTCAACTACAACCGCACGCGCCAGGCGAACATCACCAGGGAACTGATCGAGATCATCTCGGGCGCGGAAGCGATCTAGGGTTGGTCGGGAAAGGGATACAATAATGGCGAAGAACAACGTCGGCAGCGTGACGCAGGTGCTGGGCGCGGTCGTGGACGTGCAGTTCGAGGGCGAGCTTCCGTTCATCCAGAACGCGCTGCACGCCAAGAACGGCGACAACACCCTGGTGCTGGAGGTGGCGCTTGAACTGGGCGAGAAGACCGTCCGCTGCATCGCCATGGACAGCACCGACGGCATGGTGCGCGGCAGCGAGGTGATCGACACCGGCGGACCCATCAGCGTGCCGGTCGGCCCGGAGACGCTGGGCCGCATCCTCAACGTGATCGGCGAGCCCATTGACGACCGCGGCCCGGTCAACTCCAAGATGCGTTACCCGATCCACCGCAGCGCCCCGTCCTTCGAGGACCAGGCGACGAGTTCGGAAATCCTGGTGACGGGCATCAAGGTCGTGGACCTGCTGGCGCCCTACCTCAAGGGCGGCAAAATCGGCCTGTTCGGGGGCGCGGGCGTCGGCAAGACTGTGCTCATCCAGGAGTTGATCAACAACATCGCCAAGGCGCACGGTGGCGTGTCGGTGTTCGCCGGCGTGGGCGAGCGCACCCGCGAGGGCAACGACCTGTATCACGAGATGGTCGACGCCGGCGTCATCAAACTCGGCGAGGGCACGACCGAGGGCAGCAAGGTGGCGCTGGTCTATGGCCAGATGAACGAGCCGCCGGGCGCCCGTGCCCGCGTGGCGCTGTCCGGCCTGACGCTCGCCGAATACTTCCGCGATGAGGAAGGGCAGGACGTGCTGTTCTTCGTCGACAACATCTTCCGCTTCACCCAGGCCGGTGCCGAGGTTTCGGCGTTGCTGGGCCGCATCCCGTCGGCAGTGGGCTATCAGCCGACGCTGGCGACCGACATGGGCGCGCTGCAGGAGCGGATCACCAGCACCAAGAAGGGCTCCATCACCTCGGTCCAGGCGATCTACGTGCCGGCCGACGACCTGACCGACCCAGCGCCGGCGACGAGCTTCGCCCACTTGGACGCGACGACGACCCTGAACCGCGCCATCTCCGAGAAGGGCATCTATCCCGCGGTCGACCCGCTCGACTCGACGTCGCGCTGCCTCGACCCCCGCATCGTCGGCCAGGAGCACTACGAGGTCGCCCGCGAGGTGCAGCGCGTGCTGCAAACCTACAAGAGCCTGCAGGACATCATCGCCATTCTCGGCATGGACGAGCTGAGCGAGGACGACAAGCTGGTCGTCGCCCGCGCCCGGCGGATCGAGCGCTTCCTGTCGCAGCCGTTCCATGTGGCCGAGGTGTTTACCGGCAGCCCCGGCATCTTCGTGCCGATTGCCGACACGGTGCGCAGCTTCAAGGCCATCGTCGATGGCGAGTATGACCATCTGCCCGAAGCGGCGTTCTACATGGTCGGCACTATCGAGGACGCCGTGAAGAAGGCTGACGGCATGAAGGTCGCCGCCTGATGCCGACACTGCTGGAGATCGTCAGCCCCGACCGCTTGTTGCTGTCGCAGCCGGTGGACATGGCTGTGATCCCGGCGGCGGAGGGCGAGATGGGCGTTCTGCCGGGCCACTCACCAATGATCGTGCTGTTGCAGGGCGGCACGATTACTTTGCATGAAGGCGGGCGTCCCACGAGCCGGCTGTATGTCAGCGGCGGTTTTGCCGAGATCACGCCGGAGCGCTGTACCGTGCTGGCCGATGAGGCCATTCCGGTCTCTGAAGTCTCGCGCCGGGTCGCTGACGCGCGTCTGGCCGAGGCTGACGCTGCCTATGTGGCGGCGGACAAGACTGACATTCCGGCGCTGGATGCGGCCATGGGACGCCAACAGGCTGCCCGAGCCATGGTGGCCGCGGCCGAGGCTGCCTAGAACTGTAACCAAACTGCAACAGTATGCTTGCGGCATAGCCACATTCGCAACTTAGGGCCCGTCCGGAGATAAACGCTCTGATTCGGTCAAAAATCAGCGAGCTATATCAGGGTGTTAAAGTAATCGAGTTTGATCACTTATCTCCGGATGACCCCTTAGCGCCGCTGTCCCTGTTAGGGACCACGGCATATGCGCCTATGCTGGCGTCTGAACGACATAAAGACGATTTTTTGGATGAAGCATTGGCGGATCGAGGACGTTGCCTGGGACCGGTTCAACCCGGCGCGAGTCGACCCCAGCATCGTCCCACTGGTCAAGGCTGCAGCCATGGTCGAACGGAACGGCCTGGACTATGCGGTCTATCTCGGCCGTGTGTTCCAGGATGATCCGGATTTTCGCGCCGCCGCCGACAACTGGGCGGTCGAGGAGGTCCAGCATGGAGATGCACTGGGCAGGTGGGCCATGCTGGCAGACCCTGGCTGGGACTTCGAGGCTGCGTTCGCCCGGTATTGCGCTGGTTACAAGCTGCCGCTGGATGCCGACGCATCGGTCCGTGGTTCCCGCACTGGGGAGTTGATCGCCCGCTGCATGGTGGAGACTGGGACAAGCAGCTACTATACCGCGCTCGCCGACGCTACGGACGAGCCAGCGCTGCAAGAAGTCTGCAAGCTGATCGCCGCTGACGAGTACCGGCATTTCAAGCTGTTTTACGACCATATGCGGCGTTACTTGACACGTGAGAAGCTTGGCTTGGCGACACGGCTGCGGATCGCTGCCGGGCGGATCACCGAAAGCGAGGACGACGAGCTGGCCTATGCCTTCCATTGCAGCAACGAGCCGGAAAGCACGGCGTACCGGCATAAGCGCTGCATAGCAGCGTATATGGGCCATGCCATGGGCTTCTACCGTGTCCGCCACATTGAGCGCAGCATTGGAATGATCCTTAAATCGGTTGGTTTGCCGCCACGGGGACGGCTTTCTGCGTTTGGCACGCGGCTGGCTTGGATTTTGTTGCAGCGCCGGCGGCGTAAGTTCTTGCGGGATGTTGCGCTCGTCGCATGACGACGCGCTGTGGAGCGTGCGCCAAGAGTAGAACCTTGAAGGCGCGTGAACGACAGGCGTTGGCAAAACCTGCATTGACCAGCCATGGCGCTGGCGTGTTGGCACAACCTTCGCTCCTTGCTACACCGACGCCGGATGCCGGGTTAGCTCAGATGGTAGAGCACCTGATTTGTAATCAGGGGGCCGCGGGTTCGATCCCTGCACCCGGCACCCTCCCTGGCACCCTTAATGACGCTGGCTGCTTTCCTGCCGTCGGCTCGGGACGCGGATGATCGCAGCGAACAGCCGCAGCGCATCAGCCCCGCCCTGATCGGTGAGCGCCCCGCCCTCCATCTCGTCCGCGAGGCACTCAGCTTGTCCAGCGAGGGTCTCGGCGGCGCGAACCAAAGCCTGTCCGGCCAGTTCAAGCTGCAGTTCGTCAGGCAGGGCATTCCACTGAACCTTGCGGCTCCTGGGACGGGCGATGAGCATGGCAGCAGTCCTATCTGGCCGTTCCGGCGTTGAGTGATGCCGCAAACCACGCGGTCACGCCGCATTCTAGGCGGGCAAGGTTAAAACAACCTTACCGCCCCAGCTAAAATGTCCCGTTGTTTCAGACAAGATGCAAGGTGACGGTCGGCAGCGGCGGAAAGCGGACCTCTATCGTTGCCGGCGCATCCAGCCAAACCGGCGTCGTGACGCTGCCCAACATGACGGTTTGCCCGGCGCGCAGGCCGCCGAACGCCGCCGCCTCGTCCGAAGCCGCAAGCCAGGCCAACGCGGCCATTGGGTCCCCCAGCAGGTCGCCGCCGCACCCTGCGCCGCGCTGTTCGCCATCGACGTATATGCTTCCGGAAATCGCGCGCAAATCGAGGTCGCGCCAGTCCGGATAGGGCGTTCCCAAGATAGCGGCGGCATGGAACACTTGGTCGGCCACCAGCGTGGGCGTGCCGAGCACGTCCAGCGGGCCATAGCGGTTTTCGACCACCTCGATCCCTGCCATCAGCTCGCCGACGGCTGCGGCAGCCCGGGCGGCGCTGCATGGGCCGGGGGCGAGATCATGGGCCAGCACGACCGCCAGCTCGCATTCGACGCCCGGATGCAGGAACGGCGCGAAGCTGAGCGTGCTGCCGCTGCCATGCAGCCCGGCCTCAGTCATGAAGCCTGCCGCCGGGCCGGGCAATCCCAGGTAGTCCTGCATGCCGCGCGCAGTGGCGCCGATCTTGAACCCAACCGGCGGCTGGGCGCCTGACAAGCGCGCCACGGCGAGCTGCGCGGCAATCCCGTCCGCCAACTGGCGCGGCGCAACATCAGGCGGCAGCAGGTTCAGCACGCGCCTTGCCCGCCGGTTGGCGATCAGCGCCTGGGCTGTCTGGCCAGCGTCGAACGGTCCAGGCATCAGGGCGTCCGAGTCAGCTCGTAGAGGGCGACGGTCGCGGCGGCGGACACGTTCAGGCTCTCCATCAGGCCCGGCATGGCCAGCCCCGCGACCTCGTCGCAGGTCTCCCGCGTCAGGCGGCGCAGGCCGGCGCCCTCCGCTCCCAAAACGAGCGCCACGCGGCGTTCCTTCAATGGCGCCCCCCGCAACGGAGCGCCGCCGCTGTCCAACCCTATGACCCACAGCCCGGCCGCCTTCAGTGCGGCCAAGGTGCGGGCAAGGTTCACTGCGCGCAGGAGCGGCACCTGTTCGAGTGCTCCCGACGCGGTCTTGGCCAGCACGCCGGTTTCCTCCGGCGCGTTGCGGTCCTGGGTGATGACGCAGGCGGCGCCGAACGCCGCAGCGCTGCGCAGCACGGCGCCGACGTTGCGGGGATCGACGACCTGGTCGAGCACGAGGACCGGGCCTGGACGCTCCAGCACGGCCGAGAGCGCCGGCGGGGCCAGCAGGTCGGCCAACAATCCGGCTCCCTGGTGGACCGTGTCGCGTCCGAGCAGGTGATCGAGCTTGGCGCGGTCTATGCGCTCGGCCGCCAACGGCCAGGGCGGGGGCAGGCGAGAGGCGAGCGTGGCCTCCGCCTCCTCCGTCAGCAACAGGCGTTTCAGGCGCCGGTTCGGGTTCGCCAGCGCCGCGGCAACGGGGTGCAGCCCATGCAGCCACACGCTGCCGCGCGGCGCCGCCGGACCCTGCGCGGCGCGAGGAGCCTGCGGCGTTGGCGCAAGTGGGCTGGCTGCGGTCTTGGGTGCGCGGAGCGTGGTGCTGCGGACTTCAACCGGTTCGGATGAGGCGGGATCGGGGCGCAGCGGGCGGGGTTGGCCCAGGCGTGGCGCCCGTGCGGCTGCGGCTCGGGCGGCTGCGGCCCGCGCCTCTGGGTCTGGAGGGCGGCTTGGACGGGGGCCGGACGAACGGTTCGGCGGAGCGTGCCGAGTAGGAGTTTGCCGGGTCGGAGCTTGGCCAGGGGCCGGCTCGCGCGGTGGCCGCGGGCCGGCGCCCTCTGCATCGCGCACGGTGCCTGGCCGGGCAAAGCCGCTGCCAGCGCGCTTGGCGCCGAATGGCTTGGAGACGAACGATTTGGGGCCGACCGGCCGCTCCGTGCTGCCGCGGCCGGAGGACACGCCGCTGCCGGCCTTCGAGGAGCCGCCGGGCCGGTCGGGATTCTTGGTGCGCATCCTTGCCCTATACAGGCGAGCGCCGATGAATGACAGCTAGAGTATATCGACGTCCGAACGCAGGCTCAGGCCCATCTCTGGCAAATCCAGCGCTGGGACGGCGTCCGGCGGTTGACATCCATGCCCGATCAGCGCTACCCCGCCGATCCGGTGAAAAGCTTGCGACCCGGCGGAGGGGTGCCCGAGTGGCTAAAGGGGGCGGACTGTAAATCCGCTGCTGTAATGGCTACGTTGGTTCGAATCCAACCCCCTCCACCATCCAAGCCCGCTCCGGTTCAGGCGATCTCGACGACGACGGGAACATGGTCCGATGGCTGCGGCTGGTCGCGCTCATTGCGGTCAGACACCGCCGAGACCAGCCGTTCCGCCAAGCCCGGCGACAGCAATGCATGGTCGATGCGCAATCCCTGGTCCCGCGGCCAAGCGCCGGCTTGATAGTCCCAAAACGTGTAGGCCGGCCCAGATGGCTGCATGGCGCGGATCGCGTCCGTGAGGCCCAGCCACTGCATCGCACGGAACCGGGCGCGCGTTTCCGGCCGCACCAGCGCATCGCCCGGCGTCAACGTGCCGGGGGCAAAATCCTCGTCGGCCGGGCAGACATTATAGTCGCCGGCGAACAGCATTGGCTGGTCCGCGTCCAGCAACGCGCGGGCACGGTCGGCCAGCAGCTCCATCCAGCGTAGCTTGTAGGCGTATCCAGCCTCGCCACCAGAATTGCCATTCGGCAGATAAAGGTTGCCAACGGTGATTGGCCCAGCCGGATCGGGGACCTTCACCTCGATATAACGGGCCTGCGCGTCGTCTTCGGGCAGTCCAGGCAGGGCGCGGTGCATCACCTCGACAGGGACGCGGGAAAGAATTGCCACGCCGTTATAGGATTTCTGGCCGACAACGCTGGCGGAGTAGCCGACTGCCTCAAACGCGGCAGCCGGGAATTGCGCCGCCTCACACTTCGTCTCTTGCAACAAAAGCAGGTCCGGCTGCACCCGGGCCAGCCAATCCGCCACCAAACGCTCGCGCATACGGACGGAGTTGACGTTCCAGGTCGCGATCCGCACGGAGTGTTGCTAGGCGACGGCTTCAGTCAACCGCGAAGCTGGTGCCGCAGCCGCAGGCCGAGGTCGCATTCGGGTTGCGTATCGTGAAGTGGGCGCCCATCAGCTCGTCGGTGTAGTCAAGCTGCGACCCGGCCAGCAGGTCCATGCTGGCGCTGTCCACCAGCACGCGCGCCCCTTGGACCTCGACGACAAGATCGTCCGACTGAGCCGTCTCGTCCAGCTCGAACTTGTACTGGAACCCGCTGCACCCCCCGGCCAGCACGGCGACACGCAGCGCCGCCGGGCGGGCCTGCGCCGCAACGATCTCCGCCACGCGCTCAGCGGCGCGGTCGGACACGGAGAAGCGGGCGAGTTCACTGATGCTGTTCATAGCATAGACATAGCGCGTCCAGGCCCCACATTGAAGATGCCCCGGCATCGGTGTTAAGCCTGCGTCTCAGCATCGTCAGGCCCATGCCCCACGCCCCCTACGCCGTCCGGCCCGAGACCTCACGCGGGCGCCTGCACCCTGAGCCGGAAAGCCCCGGCCGCAGCCCGTGGCAGCGGGACCGCGACCGGGTGATCCACAGCTCGGCGTTCCGCAAGCTGCAATACAAAACCCAAGTCTTTGTCAACCACGAGGGCGACTATTACCGCACGCGGCTGACCCACAGCCTGGAGGTCGCGCAGATTGCCCGCTCCATCGCGCGAGAGCTGCGCCTGGACGAGGACCTGACGGAAGCGCTCGCGCTGGCGCACGACCTGGGGCACCCGCCGTTCGGCCATGCAGGGGAGGACGGGCTGAACAACCGCATGAAGGCGTATGGCGGCTTCGACCACAACGCCCAGAGCCTGCGCGTCGTGACCAAGCTTGAGAGCCGCTATGCCGCGTTCGACGGCCTTAACCTCACCTGGGAGACGCTGGAGGGCCTGGCCAAGCACAACGGCCCGCTGCGCCACCCGCCGCCCTACATCGCGGAGTACAACGCGCGCCATCCGCTCGACCTGCACACCCAGGCCGGTGGCGAGGCGCAGGTGGCGGCAATGGCCGACGACATCGCCTACCACAGCCACGACCTGGACGACGGCATGCGCGCCGGGCTGTTCGGGCCGGACGACGTGGCGCACCTGCCGGTGGTCGGGGCGTCGCTGGCGCTGGCCCGCCGGGCGAGCCTCGACGTGCCGCCACCGCGGCTGCGGCACGAGACGATCCGCCGGGTGATCAACAGCTTCGCCACGGACCTCACCGAGGAAAGCCGGCGGCGGATCGCGGCGCTGGATCCCGCGGATGCCGAGGCAGTCCGCCGCGCCAAGAAGCCGGTCATCGCGTTCAGCCCGGCCATGGCGGAGGCGAACCGCGCCATCAAGGAGTTCCTGTACGCCCATATGTACCGGCATTGGCGGGTGAAGCGCATGGGCAGCAAGTCCCGCCGCGTGACCGAATCGCTGTTCACGCTGCTGCACGAGGACACGAGCCTCCTGCCGGACGGCTGGCGGGCGCTCGCCGGGGAGACGGACGGCCTGCGTGCGGCGCTTACCGTTGCGGACTATATTGCCGGCATGACGGACCGCTTCGCCCTGGAGGAGCACCGCCGCCTGACCGACCCCTTCATCACCGGCTAGCAGGATTTTTGCACAGTGCCAGAGAACATCTACGCCCGCGTGCGCGACGCCGTGGTCACTGCGCTGCACACGGTCGTGCCGGACCTGCCGGCTGACGTGGCCGCACGGGTCGAGGTGAGCCCGGCGCGCGAGGCGACGCACGGCGACATGGCGACCAACGCCGCGATGGTCAGCGCGAAGGCCGCCCGCCAAGCCCCGGCCCGCATCGCGCAGGCGCTGGCGGCGGCGCTGGCGGACGGCGCGGACGTGCTGCGCGCCGAGCCGGCCGGGCCGGGCTTCGTGAACCTGCACCTACGTCCGGACAGCCTGCGCGCCACGCTGCCGGCGGTGTTGCGCGAGGGCGAGGCATTCGGGGCGAGCGGCATCGGGCAGGGCCGGCGGGTGAACGTCGAGTATGTCTCCGCCAACCCAACGGGTCCCATGCACATCGGGCACTGCCGGGGCGCCGTGGTCGGGGACGCGCTGGCGAACCTATTGTCAAAGGCCGGTTTCGTGGTGACCAAGGAGTACTACGTCAACGACGCCGGGGCGCAGGTGGCGGCGCTGGCCTGGGCGGCCTATTGGCGATACCTCCAAGCGGTCGGCACCCCGCTGTCTGAGGACGAGTTCGCCGCCGCAGTGCCCGGCGGCCTGCAATACCGCGGCGAGTACCTCATTCCAGTCGGCGAGGCGCTGCGAGCCGAGCACGGCGGCGCGCTGGCCGGGCCGAGCGGCACCATTGCCGACTCGGCGATGTGGTTCGACCGGGTGCGCGCCTTCACGATCGCCGCGATGATGGCCTCGATCCGGGCGGACCTCGCGCGACTGGGCGTGCAGCCCGATGTGTTCACCTCCGAACGCGCTCTGTTGGAGACGGGGGCACCGGACCGGGTGATCGAGCAGTTGCGGGCGCAGGGCCTGATCTACGAGGGCGTGCTGGAGCCGCCGAAGGGAAAAACCCCGGAGGACTGGGAGCCGCGCGAGCAGACGCTGTTCCGCGCGACCGACTTCGGCGACGACGTCGACCGGCCGCTGCGCAAGTCGGACGGCTCGAACACCTATTTTGCCAACGACATCGCCTACCACGCCGACAAGCTCGCCCGCGGCGCCGAGCTGCTGATCGACGTGCTGGGCGCGGACCACGGCGGCTACGTGTCGCGCATGAAGGCGGCGGTGCGGGCCATCGCCGGCGACGGCCCGGCGCGGCTGGAGGTCGTGCTGTGCCAGATCGTGCGGGTGATCCGCGGCGGCGAGCCGGTGCGGATGTCGAAGCGCGCCGGCACCTACGTGACGCTCGCGGACCTGATCGATGAGGTCGGGCGCGACGCGGTGCGCTTCACCATGCTGACCCGCAAGCCCGACGCGCAAATGGATTTCGATCTCGACGCCGTGGTGGCGCAGACGCGCGAGAACCCGGTGTTCTATGTGCAGTATGCCCATGCCCGCTGCCGGTCGGTGCTCCGCGCGGCGACGGAAACCTATGGCGCCGCCGCCGTCGGCCCCCGTGCGCTGGCCGAGACTGCGCTGAATAGTTTGCAAGATGACGCGGAGTTGGCGCTGATACGCAGGCTGGCATCGTGGCCCCGTGTGGTGGAAAGCGCGGCTTCTGCACAGGAACCACATCGAATTGCGTTTTTTCTCTATGACTTGGCGGGCGACTTTCATATGCTGTGGAACCGAGGTCGTGACGACTCGACATTGAGGTTCTTGCAAGCGGACCGACGTGGGGAGACAATGGCCCGACTGGCTCTGGTCGCTGCGACGGCGACTGTGATCCGCTCCGGCCTGGCGGTGCTTGGGGTGGAGCCTGTGGAGGAGATGCGCTGAGCCGTGCCGAACAATCTTAATACCTCCAACGCTATCAGTAGCTCGGGCAGTGGTTCAGGTCCGGCGCGCTCGTCCTACCAGGCACGCCGTCCCAGCATGGACCGAGGCACGAAGCACCTGCTGTTCGCAGCGGCCGGACTGGGTGGGTTGCTGGTGGCGGGAATGGCGGGCTGGGCGCTGACCGGCAGCCATGGCGCGGCCATTCCAGTGATCGAGGCCGATAGCCGGCCACTCCGGGTCAAGCCGGAAAACGCCGGAGGCTTGCAGGTGGCCGGGGTCGACGACCAGGTGATGGGCGGCCAAGGCGCCCGGACCCATGCCATGGCGCCTGCCGCGGAGAACCCAGCGCCGCAAGCCCTGCGCGCACAGAACTCGATGCAGCCGCATGCGCCGGCGCCTCCACCAGCCGCTGCCGGCCCGGTGGAGGAAGCGGCCCCTAGCCCGCCGGCCCCCAACTCGTCGGCCCCCAACTCGCTGGCCATCGTGGCGCAACGCTCCGCTGTCCCGGCGCAAGTCACCCGTCCGGCTGCAACGCCCGCCGTGGGTCCGGTCGTGCAGTTGGCCGCGGTGGGGAGCGAGCAGGTGGGGCAGTCGGAATGGCAGCGCCTTGCCAAGCGCATGCCGGATTTGCTCAACGACCGCCGGCTGCTCCTGCAACGGGCGGACCACGACGGGCGCGCTGTCTGGCGGGTGCGCACCGGAGGGTTCGCGGACATCGCCGAGGCGACTAGCTTCTGTGCCCGCGTGCGCTCCAAAGGCGGAGCCTGCTCCCTCGCCAACTTCTGACTGGCGTGAGGGCCGCGATTGTCGGCCTCGCCGGCCTGACGCTCGGAGCCGATGAGGCGGCCTTGTTCCGCCAATACCGGCCTGCGGGTGTCATCCTGTTTGCCCGCAACGTCGAGAACCCCAAGCAATTGGCGGCGCTCGTCGCGCTTTTGCGCGGCGTATTGCCGACGGGCGGCGTGGTCGCTGTGGACCAGGAGGGCGGCCGGGTGGCCCGGCTGCGTCCGCCACACTGGCGCGGCCACCCTGCCGCGGCACGCCTCGGCCAGTTGTTCGACGGGAACCAAGCAGCCGGAGAGCGGGCGGCGTGGCTTACGGGAGCGCTCATCGGCCTCGATTGCGCGGGCGCCGGGCTCGACGTGGCCTGCGCCCCGGTGCTCGACCTGCGGGTTCCTGGCGCGCACCAGGTTGTCGGGGACCGGGCCTATTCGACCGAGCCCGACGCTGTGGCCCGGCTTGGCCGCGCGGTGGCGGACGGGTTGCTGGCGGCGGGGGTGCAGCCGGTGGCGAAGCACGCACCGGGCCACGGCCGGGCCGCGGTCGACAGCCACCTCGACCTGCCGCGCATCGACGCTGGCCAGGACCTTGCCGACGACATGCGGCCGTTTGCACTCTGCGCGGCGCTGCCATGGATGATGACCGCGCACATCCTATATGCTGGGCTTGACGCCGACTGGCCGGCCACGCTGTCCGCGACCGTGATCCGGCAGGCCATCCGGGGCCAGATCGGCTTTCAAGGAGTGCTCGTGTCCGACGACCTTGCGATGAATGCCCTGACCGGCAGCCCTGGGCAGCGTGCGGCCCAGGCCGTGGCCGCCGGATGCGACATTGCGCTGCATTGCAGCGGCGCGCTGTCCGACACGGCCGACGTGCTGCAAAGCTGCCCGGAGGTCACGGACTTGGCCCTGGCCCGGCTCGCCGCAGCGCGGGGCATGGCCGCCGCCGCCCGGCAGACGCTGGACGGCACCGCCCTGTCGGCTGAACGCGACGCCCTACTTGGCCGGCTGGTCGCCTGATGGCCGGGTTCCTGCTCCAGATTGCCCTTGCCGCCATTCCGGTGATCTTCGCCATCACCCTGCACGAGGCCGCGCACGGCTACGCTGCCCTGGCTTTGGGGGACGACACCGCGAAGCGCATGGGCCGGCTGTCGGTCAACCCGCTGCGGCACGTGGACCGGGTTGGCACCTTGCTGTTGCCGGGCGTGCTGATGCTGGGCCAACTGCTCACGATCGGGCGGGTGGTGTTCCTGTTCGGCTGGGCGAAGCCGGTGCCGGTCTCAGCTTGGCGGTTCGCCAACCCGCGCCGGGGCATGATGCTGGTGGCGGCGGCTGGGCCTGCGGTCAACTTCGTCCTGGCCTGGCTGGCGGCGCTGCTGATCCACGGCGAGGCGCTGCTGCCGGACGCGGCGGGCGATGTCGTCGACACGATGCTGCAAACGTTCATCCTGGCCAACCTGGTGCTCGGCCTGTTCAACCTGCTGCCGATTCCGCCGCTGGACGGCGGCCGTATCGTCGTCGGCCTGTTGCCCGAGCGGCTCGCCATGGCGTGGGCGCGGCTGGAGCGTGCGGGCATCTTGATTGTCCTGATGCTGGTGTTCCTGCTGCCCCGCCTGCTGGCCGAGTTCGGCATCCAGTTCGATCCCGTGGGCCGCGCGCTCAACACCGGGCTGCCCTGGGCGTTCGACCTGGTATATCGCTTGGCGTTTCATGATGCCTGATGCCCGGCCCAATGCGAAGGACCGGACGCGCCGGACCTAGGGTGACGCGGTTCCCCAGCGTCCGGTCCCGTGCTACTCAACCGCCGAAGGGACGCAGCCTGCCATGTTCGATCTAGCCTGGTCTGAAATCGCGTTGATCGGTGTGGTCGCCCTCATCGCGATCGGGCCGAAGGACATGCCGGTCGCCATCAAAGCCGTCGCCGAGGCGGTGAAAAAGGCCCGGCGCATGGCGTCCGAGTTCCAGACCCACGTGGACGAGATGGTGCGCGAGGCGAACCTGCACGAGGTGCGCGACCACATCAACGACATTCGCAACATGGACATCAAGGGCAAGATCCTGAGCGCCGTGGACGGGGACGGCTCGATCCGCCGCACCATGAGCGACAGCCCGTTCAACGCGGCCCCGCCGCCCGTGACCCCCGTGGTCAACGAGCTTCCGGCCGACATGGTGGTTCCGGCGCACGCGGATCATGTGATTGCGGGACCAGAGGTTGAGGCCGTGGAGCCTGCGCCAGCTTTTATCCCGCCGCCAGCCTTCATTCCACCGAACGAGGCCGCCACGCCGGTTTCGGAGCCGCCGCCGATGATCCCGCCCGCCTACATGGGTCCCAAGGGCGAAGCGCTTGCCCAGCATGAGCCTGCTGCCGCCCACTCCGCGCCGCACGCCTAGCCCAACCAACCCCAGGGACAACGCCGTGGCCTCGCAGGACGTGCCGACCGACGACCCCATCAACGACAAAGCG
>JAABUV010004550.1_pt1 | contig 16494 bp, 24 predicted proteins | sample 5559971 | NCBI WGS metagenome assembly JAABUV01 (sample SAMN10711881, study PRJNA513362) | rock metagenome | isolation source: Antarctica rocks | place: Antarctica: Victoria Land, Knobhead nord | collected 2015-12-19
AATACGTTGCTTTTCGACCAGCTATCGACCAGCGTCTTCGTGATGACGCTAACCTACAGGGGCTACAAAGACGCAGACTACTACTGGCTTCAAGCTTATGAAGCTGCTCAATTGCCCCAATTATCCTAGTATGAGACATAAGGCTCTTTAGTTGGGAATAACAATGGTGATATTCGTAGATGCACTTAATCAACAAATCGTTTGTGTGCAAAGCAACATCATCGATGCGCTGAGCCTGCGAGCACACCTTCTCGGGAGAATTATCGGAATCGATTAGAGAATTTGAGGTTGGTATAATTGCGACATTGCGAAGTGTCAAAGTGGACTACTGGCGAAGACCTTGATCAACTCCTGAGGGCTCTTTCTGGGAATGTAACAATCGACATATGTACTTGGAGAAATCTCTTGAAATTAGAAATATTCTGTTACGCTCGTCATCTTAACATCGTTTGAACTTACTTGGTCTACGGAGTACCAGGGAGTTAATACATAGCGTGCGGGAGCAATACGTTAGTTTCTCCACGCCGCTCTAATCATTTAGGTACTATGGCAGCTCTGGAGACAGTATCTTACTCAACGCTTTTACATCACAATTAATCAATCAATCGATCAAGATGATTCTTTACTTAAGATGAAGCTTTCTCCACCTTTTACGCTGATTCGCAAGCAATCAACTTCAGAGCTGTCATAATAAATCGTTGGAGCGGCGTGAAGAATACAGCGCTTTGCTCCCGTACGCTAGGGTTTAACTCCCTGGAGGACGAGTACCCAGCACCTCAGGCCGCCCCCTAGGCAAACATCAGCCTCAGAGACTGTTCAGAAGTGCCAAGAAATCCCTCTATATAAAGCGACTGAGTATATATGAAGTGAATGAATGAAACGAAAGAAAGTTTCTGGCCGAATTCAAAGGGATGAGGGTTGAAACTGGCTGGTGGCCAGCTTATATAGCCCACTGTTCCCGACAAAGGACTGCTGGTATGTTAGATTGGCTGCGCCTTCTAATTTGACCCATGCTTCGTTCGGGAGAGCTTGAAGGCCATTTCGCTTGGCCGATAACCCTCAGTCATACTGACTCGACATAGAGTCTTCACACCCTCGCTAACGGGTTGGTGAGCGAAAGAGAGGAAGGGAGAGAAGACGGGGAAGAAAGACGAGAGAGAAAGAGAAGGAAAGCGGGTTAGTGCAAGCTGCCTAAGTTGTTGTTCCGTTCCTGAGTACGTTAACTCATCGTCCATGTCTATCGTCGTCGTCACTCAGAAGCCTCTACGCGATAGAGCCCAACGTCGATAATTCAAGCCTCTACGCGATAGAGCCACGCATAAAAACACCGTGGATATGTGCCTCCGATGGAGGGAAGTGGTGCAGCCAAGTCAGGTTCAGGTAGTCGATTGCTACTGAGCCGAAGAAAGTCAGTCATCGTGGATAGATGAAGCGATGCACCAGTGCCTCCGGATGAGTCAGAAACGAGGTGAGAATGCCAGAAACGACGCAGAAACGAGGTCATCCTGGATGGATCAGATTAAGCCGTGGATATATGCGAGGGAAACGGTGGATCATACATTACGAAGCTCCGAATAGCTTCCATCACCGCTAAGCCATTTGGCTGGGGGATATACGTTACGAAGCTCCGAATAGCTTCATATGTTCAACATATATGGCTATGATTCCCATAGGGGAGTGTTAGAAATAGAGGAGATGGCAATCTCCGCCTTCATAGGGCTGATAGGTCTGGGGCCCGCTAGTAGAGTTTTCACCTGCTCGCTCCTAGATAGACTCCCAACAGCAACAACCTACATACCAAAATGCCCCATGTGACCTCGTATTCTAATAGAAACCTTGTGAAGTTTGAAGTTTTCTGGCGCAAAGGAAGGCTGAGCTGGCTCATTCCTTCCTACAGGAATCACACCGGGATCGTTCACGAGAACAGAGCAGATGATGAACAGCTCTATTACGAAGATTCAGGTGAGATGTGAGATGTAAAGCAACGAACCTCCTCTACCTTGCAAAACCCCCAACGCGTAAATCTCCCCACTCTTCCCAAATACTCCGCAGACAGGACTTCCACCCCCCTTCGTTCCGTCTCCCCGGAGAACAAGGAAAACGTTCCTGGTTCGCAACCCCCATAGGTGCCGGAGCAGCTGGGAGTCATGCAGTTTTCGCCTCCTTCCTGCCCTTCGTAGCTTCCTACCGTAGTTCCAATCAAAGACACAAGTCACAAATGCTCCTTTTTGTCCCCCTCATGTACCAAATACCGACTACTTCGCAGATAAGAATCTCCACCCCTTAACTATCGAAACCGCAACCTTTCCCGTGAATATTACCGCCGCTTCCCTTTGTCCAGGCCCTCCCCTCCCCTCCCTCCCCCCTCCACCTAACACACAAAACCCCCCAACGCGAATAAAATCTCCACACGCCTTTTCGACACTTCGCAGATAGTAACCGCAATCGGGCGCGAACATTTTGGTGAATCTCAGTTAACCCTAACAGTTCGATTCCCCAAACCGTAGCTGAAAAGGCCAACACACTTGGCAAGCTTGAAAAACGATGCGAGATCACAATTGCAAAGAAAGCTTTTGAGGAGCTGGAAGAGAGGAGGGGGAGGCTTCTATCTGCGGGTTGGGTTCCAAAAGGGGGGTTTGGTGGGTGGAGAGAGAAGAGAGAGGGGGTTATGCATGCGTGGGGGTTTAGTAGGTAGACTCTAGAGTGGTGCAGATATGTACAAGCGTATCTTTTGCCAGTGACGGTGCTCTAGGTCGAGTGCGGAATAGGTTAGCTTTTATCGTATTCGGACTTCTTCTTTGGCGCTCAGCGAAGTTCATTCACAACTGCTACCTACTACAGGTCATACTGTAGGTAATCCTTCTCATGTGAATTTTTTTTTACAATACAGAATCTTATTCTACCGAAAGTAAATTGCATGCTGCTGGATGAGACACTTCCCAAACGCAAGGAAATAAGACGTCAAGTCCGTGAAGCCTTAAAGACTGCCGAAACAGGCTAGCTGGAGAAAATACATACAGAAGTGAAGAAGAAATACATTCATTTTGTGCTACATGAAACCGTAAAAAAAAACTCAAATCCCTAGGATCACTCTTATGTCGGAAACGCTAGGCAGCGTAGCCACGCTCCTAGTAGCCACACTTCTCAGCAGGCGTCGGCAGCGCAAGCGGGTACTCGCCATCTCCCATCACCACGTCCGGGCCGGGGTTGGGGTATTTGACCTCGGCGACTCCACGTACGGTCGTGCAGCCATTGTCGGTGTCGGCGACTAGGAAATCTGGACGCTGGGCGTACGGTACGGGTCCCGTAGCAGCGCGGTCGGAAAGAGCGCGGCTGTAGCGCAGGTTGGGTGCTTGGCTGGGGCTCGCAGCGGCCAAGTTGGAGGCTACGGCCGACGGGGCAGGGGCAGGGGCGGTGCCGTCGCCGGGGGTGATGGTGATGGCAGCACAGTTCATGTTGAATTCCTGCTCGCGGTTGAACCAGGTCCACGCGAAGATGACGTCGCCGGTTGGGATATCGGCTGGGATGTTGAAGTCAAAGTTTTGCAGGCTGGTGTCTTGACCGCCCTTTCGGTGGGGACAGTTGCCCTCCCAGGAAGTGGCGACTTGGAAGGATTTGCCTTTGTCGACGGAGAAACCGACTTGGCAGGACCCGCCGTAGTGGTTGCCGATGCCGGTCATGTTGAAGTTTTGTTTGCTTCCGGCGGCCCAGGTGGCTACTGGTGCACCTTGGGGGGTGCCCAGCTGCTTGAGGTAGCCACGGCAGGGGTAGATGTCTTTACGGCCGCAGCAGTCGTAGGGGAACTGGAGGCGCTCATCGGCGGCATCCGTGAGATGGGGGTTGTTGGCCGCACCGAAGGGAGGAGGGTAGACGAGTTGCATGTGAGCGAGGGCTGAGGTCGCGAAGACCAGTGCCGCGAGAGAGAAATGCATGATGTTACGGTGTAGTTTTAGTAGCGTAGAGCTTGTGTTTTGTAGACGAATGAGGGTGATGACCAGAACCTGCTAGGTCAAGGAAAGCTGTAGATGTAGATTTAGATTGTGTCTGAAGAGAATGTTGGTGGAGATTGAGGAAGAGTATGATAGAGAAAGAAGAAGAAGAAGAAGAAGAAGAGGAGGAGGAGGATAAGAAATTTGAGGCGTATTAAACTTCAAGTATTCATTGTAGGTAGGTTGAACGGTTGAACAGTTGGTCATTGTTTCAATGCCACCATTCAAGTACAAATCAATAACGACCAGTCAGCATCTGTAGCACATGATTGGTGAAACAACACGGACAGAACACCGCGACCCCTGTAACCCTTTGTCGCAAGAGGCCCAGATTTAGCCATGTGATTTGAGTAGCACGGGGCTAGAGATTCATTGTCTGGTTGTGACAGCATTTCCATTCTTGCTCAAGATAAAGAGGTCGAAGTTTTAGTTGGTTTGCCTGGGCTGTATTAAGCAAGGTCAGGTAGCGACAGTGAAAAAAGAGGTTGTACAGTAGTTGGAAGTTCCGGCGCGTAGCACGCGCGCTGGTCGGCGGCTTGAAAGAGTTGAAACCCCTAGAGGATTAGGCTAGGATAGGGGGTTGGGTTACGGAGTACTGTACAGTAAGTCAGCAATCAAGTCCCCTGTCCTAGCGGGGCTCCAGATACAGATACAGTACTCCGATAACGGTCTCGGATTTGCCCCGCCATTTTTGAGGGAACTTTATTTTTGGTGGAGTCAAACGATTTCTTTATTCATGAAGCCCAAAAAGTTCTGAATATTCTTTGTTTCCTCACACATGGCGAGTCACAAGATCGTCGTCTTTGCTGGAGACCATTGCGGTCCAGAGGTGAGAGAGATGTGGAAATGGCTTGCATTACGAAGTTGAAAGCTAATCCAGTTGAAGGTCACAGCAGAAGCGCTCAAGGTACTTCAACTTGTGCACCCAAACCTACAAAATTGACTAAATGACCAGTACAGATATTAAGAGTCCTCGAAAAGCAGAGACCAGATATCAAATTCGACTTCCAAGAACACCTGCTCGGCGGCGTAAGTATGCTGCCTCAACGTCCAAGCAACAACCCCACCCCAACTGACAACTCTTCCCAGGCTTCAATCGACGCCACCGGGTCCCCACTAATCGATGAAGCCCTCTCAGCGGCCAAAAACGCCGATGCCGTCATACTCGGGGCCATCGGAGGGCCGAAATGGGGCACAGGCAAAGTCCGCCCAGAACAAGGCCTCCTCAAGCTCCGCAAAGAAATGAACACCTTCGGTAACCTCCGGCCCTGCAACTTCGCGTCCGACTCGCTTGTCGAAATCTCGCCTCTCAAAGCCGACGTCTGCCGTGGCGTCGACTTCACCATCATCCGTGAGCTGACGGGAGGCATCTATTTCGGTGAACGCAAAGAAGACGACGGCGATGGCCACGCCTGGGACACCGAGGCTTATTCGCGCACGGAGATTGAGAGAATTACGAGGCTGGCGGGGCATCTCGCGTTGCAGTCGGATCCGCCGATGCCGGTGTGGAGTTTGGATAAGGCGAACGTACTGGCGACGAGTAGGCTGTGGAGAAAGGTGGTGACGGAGATTATGGAAAAGGAGTTTCCGCAGTTGAAGTTGGGACACCATCTTATTGATTCGGCGGCCATGTTGATGGTCAAGGACCCAAGGGCGTTGAATGGGATTATTGTCACCAGCAATTTATTCGGGGATATAATAAGCGACGAGGCAAGTGTTATCCCCGGGAGCTTAGGCTTATTGCCAAGTGCGAGCTTGAGTGGGATTCCAGATGGGAAGAGCAAGGTCAATGGAATCTATGAGCCGATTCATGGTGAGTTTTCTAGACGAACTGTACAAGCTATCTGCTGACTGGAAATACAGGATCGGCACCAGACATTTCAGGGAAAGGTCTAGTCAACCCCGTGGCAGCTATTCTATCCGTCGCGATGCTTCTCCAGTATTCATTGAACCTCCCAAAGGAAGCGAAGGCGGTCGAGGAAGCCGTAAGAAAGACGATTGAAAATGGCGTGCGGACAAAGGACATTGGTGGGAAAGCGAGTACCGGTGAAGTAGGGGATGCTGTAGCAAAAGAGTTGACGAGAATTCTGTCATGATGAGAGGATTAGCTGAGTTCAGGACAACTCAAAACAGCATCATAAGATATGCATACCTTTGGTGTGTCATCCTGATCTGCCGAGCGGAACATTGCAACGTATCCTCTGTTATGTCGGAACTGGTCCAGTATGCCATGATGATATCCCCCTCACCTCACCTACCTCAACTCCGGTTCACCCATCCAATCCGGTTCCTCCAACCCCACAAACTCCTGCTGTAGCCCACCCGCCGCCGTGGTGGTCCCTTCCGCCCTCCTCCCCTTAACCCTCTCATCCCTCGCAAAAATCTGCACCCCACGCACATGCGTATCCTTCCCATTCTGATGATTCTCACAAACCCTAATCTGCAGCAAAAAACACCTCAACACCCCCGCCCCCTCCGTATCCACCACCCCAGTCACCAACTCAATATCCTGCCACCCCCTCGGCCCTTCGCCCTGCCACTCGGCAAACTCGGTCAGGTCGTGCATGCCCGAGCCCGCGAAAAACAGCATGCGCGTCGGGGTGTAGGACTCGTCGAGCTCGAAGTCGAGGTAGACGCGCAGTTTGACGATTTTGACCAGCTTGAAGAAGTGGATGGTGAGGAGGTGAGGTTGGGGGCCGTCGGACTGCCAGAATTGGGACGGGGAGGGGGAGCGCAGGGCGTCGACGCCGCAGCCGGGTTTGTAAGTGCTGACGGTCCAGGAGGCGAGGGAGGAGATTTCGCGGAGGTGGGGGGGGTGGTCGGGGTTACTGGCTGTTTGGGGGGGGTGGAAATGGTGTTAGAGAATTGGTGGGTGGGTGGAGGTGAGGTGAGTGCAAGGGGGTTGTGAGAGCAACAAACTTACCGGGATCAACACCAGCATTATCCTCCTCTGCTGCTTCAAACGTCTCGTCATCAACGCGTGCTTGTTGGGCGTTACCAGAAGGCTGGGCAATAGATGCCGTGGCGGGATTGGCTGTAGCCATTCTGGAAGGCAAGTGGGGCAAGGTTGGGTTGATGTGGTGGTCCTGCGCGTCGCGGTCGGTGAGTGGGGATGGGCGACGTGCTGCCATTTTTTGAAGGGTGACGTAGTGGTGCGGGACGGGCCGCTGTAAGCGAGGTGTGGTGGGTCGGAGTTGAAAGGGCCGATGGTCGGTGTTCGGAGGTTGTCTCTACAGATGCCAAAGGGGGTGAAGGTGAGAAATGTGGAAAATCGCCGTGTCTAAGTTTTGTGTCAACACAACTTGTTGTCACACATCACATATGAATAAAGCACATGGCCAAAAAGCCTCTTAACAAGGATTATTTGTATGAGAGCGCAAGCCAGCTATACCTGAACAAGCTCGGCAACGCTTAAGCAATGCCCAGCTCGCTGCAGGAAGGAACTGTACCTTAAGGTACCTACCTACCTTAGGCAACCTAGTACGATCGTTTTCGGAGATGGGGCATGTCAGTCATATGACTGTACTAGTCCACCGATCTTTGTAAGCCGAAGCTCTTTACAAGTGTGCACTGACAGGTGTTGAAGACACGCGTGGCTATAGTGATTGCTTCAATGTGATGAACAATCTTGGTCTGACATACAATTCGCAAGGCCGCTATGACGAAGCCAGGAAACTTTATGAGAATGCTTTGGCTGGTTTGGAAGAACATCGACGATCGAGATGTTTTGACTACCATGACGAATCTCGAAAGCTATTACGACAGTCTAGGGATTTTTGATCAAGGCCGGAGCCCTCTTGGCCGTTTGGGAACAAGACTTTGGCAACGATCACCCGGCTACACTCAATGCAGATCTCTTTAAACGAGTTTGTGATTCCACAGCCGAGACCCTGGGGACGAGCCACCCAAAGTTCTTGCAGGCCTACGAATTACTTGGTATCGTATATGGAAACTATGCTGAGGTGCAGGGAAATTTGGAATCGGCTGAAAAATGCTACAAACGGGGTTTGTGTTCAAAGGAGAAACAATTTGACGAGAACCATCCAAGGATGGTTAAGATCTCGGTTATACTCGAGCGTCTAAATAAAAGCGACCCCAGGATGATAAAGCTGCAGGCCAACCTTCAGCGGAAACGGATTGTGAGAAGCAGCCAGTGAAAGATCAATCCGATGAGCAGATTTCACTGCAGTTCGAGTCTCTCAATATGTAATGTCTTACCAACATGTACAGTTTGAAGTATATTTCAAGATTCGGTAGCGGAAACCACCGACGTGACGGCCTTGGAAATATTTCTTCAAGCTTGGTGTGGTAGAAGCAGTCTCCATGACTTTCGTAATTATGCTACACAGAAGGCAAGATCTTCCCAGGCGCAACCATCATCAATTCAAGTCCATTACTGCATGTATTTGGAGCAGCACTCTCTATACTACCTGAATCGATCTGGGAAAATCCGGGGTATGGTCCGTATCTTCAAGTCGCAATATTTACGATGTATTCCACAGATGGTCTGTCAACTGCTTCAACTATGAGATAAGTTCATACTATGGGTTCTCTCAAACGCCGAGACGATTGAGACAGCGCCTGAAGGTCAACTTAGTATATGCAATGTCTTGAGGCAAACCCGGTGGCAGCGTATTGCACAGAAGACACAGGCGATATTAAGGTAGTTAAGGGCGGAGCAGATCGGGCATTGGGCTCTTTTGTCGGCAAGAGCAATACAGGTGATATTCCTCTTATCATGGAAGCGAAACCTGACGGGTCCGCTACTATGGACATGACTCAGTTACTGGTATACATGGCAGCTGTCCATGAAGCAACAAAGAGCCAGGCTAACAGAAGTGTTTTTGAGATAGTGCCCTAACAGTACTTCGTAAAAATCTCGCTCCTTTTCCTTCTAAGGAGAAGAGATCTTTTGTGTCTTGGCCGCTTAATTTGCTTACCGAACAATCAATGATTATCGCCTATATCGATATGTTGCTAGTCAATGCGATCGAATCATGCCCACATACCAAACCTCAAGAGCAGAACATCCAATCCGTCCTCAAATATTCCGAACACTTGCGAAGGCAACCAGAATTTGAAGACGAATCGAATGATCGAGAGGCTGAAGAAGAAGAAGAAGCAGAAGAAGAAGAAGAAGAAGAAGAAGAAGAAGAAGAGGGGGAGGAGTATGAGATGGTTGATGAAATCAAAATTGGTAAATGTGTGGTAATGAGGCGTTCAAGGCGTTAGAGCAAGATAAAGCTACAAAAATGGCCTATCGTTGAAAAGAACATGGCATACGTTCGACATGCACCACGGGTGCAATAGCGGCTTTCAGCGGCGCATGTCGCCAGCTCCGTACTCGGTCGTCGCTTTATGCTTTTCCCCGTCCACTGAGCACGGCACGATTCTTCACATCTATGCGGGCGCTGATTCTTATTGAGTGCGGTTCTTCATTGACTACCATTAACCCTGCGAAACCAATTCCGATGTTGCATAAAGCTGTGTTTCTTAGCAGAAAGATATTCGCGCCAATTTGGTCAGGCTAGGTGAGCAGTGCAATATCATTGCTTCCACTGCTTCTACTGTTCCTTTTGTTCCTTTTGTTCCTATGGCTCTAATAAACCCAAGATATTAGATTTCAACGCTCTTCAAAACTCGAAATGAACAAGCTCAGGCTTTATTCCCTGTTCCTACTCCAATACTTGGATATTACCTTTGCAGCACCCGCATCCACGTCGAATGCACTCGGACTGATGCTGTCCCCCCCACCTGCAAACTCTGCCAGTAACAACTCTCCCACGTCCAACCTCGCCATTCCGAACCCGTCACCTTTCTCCGAATCAATATTCTACCCCATCGTCGACAGCACCGTCTCCCTATTGATACATCCACACCGCTACCAACCCATCCCGCCCGGCGACCTAGGCACATGCCTCCTCTCCACTTCAACACGTGCCCTAGATGACATTCGCCGACACGGCGATGGCCCGTTAGAGCCTTCTGACAACCCATACATGAGCGATCCGCTTCCGGATGTCAATTGCAAGGTGTCGCTCACGAGCTGGCATGTCATGTCGCCGCAGGGTAGCAAGGTCACGTTGATGACGTATGGGGTCGTGCAGACGGTTTTAAGGGGTCTGTTGGAGTATATGCTGTTTCCTGATCCGCATTATTATTCTCTTTCCTTCACGGTCAGGGATGCTCAGAGGGGGCCCGTGGGGGCGGGAAGTGTTGGTACCCTGCATGACTGAGGAACTTGTGCTGCTGGGATTAGGATACCTTTTGGGGATGGATGAATCCGGGGATTCGTAAAGGCGGCCAGTCCAGGCAGTAGTACGGTTACCTTGGACATTCTGGCATAAAAGAACTCTCAATCCAAACGAACAAGATTCTGAAGATTTTCAAGTTGTTTTGTATGTCAGTAACGGAATATTTCTTCGAAGTTTGTTAAGGGGAAAAATCTATATTTCACTCAAGAACCTGATGATGCCGTTACGAAAAGCTTTTACTTCCTTGGTCAGGATATTTCACAGCGGGAAAGACTACCTCACTCAGCATGAGGTAGCAAATTGTTATGTATCGAACCTTTATAGATTCCCTGAACACAATTGGATTTTAGCGAGATGCACGATAGAATTGAAATGAAATCCCCAAGATATCTAATCAATGTTAATGATACCCCACACTGTGAATATTTCACTCAGTGCTTCATTCAGTGCTTCATCCAGTGTCCCATCCAGTGCTTCAACAAGAGCTCCATATATGCTCCATCCAGTGTCCCATCCAGTATCTCATCTAGTGTTCCATCCAGTGCTTCACCCATTGTTCCACCCTAACCCTAAGCAGAACCCACTGACGTAGGGTTAGCATTGAGAAACACAAGACGCAAATCAGCTAGTCGCTTTCCGTCAAGAGCCATCTCTTTCTCCATGGTCCCCACCGCTTGTAATGGCAGGGCATCGTAATTTATGCGAGGAGGAATCCTAAGGTATGGGGCTTCTGCACCAAAAAAGGCGCGCCTGGCACAACGAAATCAGGGCTCGTTCGAAGCGTTTCTGTGTCGTCTAGGTCTATATCGGTAGAAAAGTTGTTAGGGTCCAGATTCAGCAGCAGGCGGATATTCAGCTCCTCCTGGTTGAAGCGCTGTTGGTTCGTAAAAGACATGGGTTTCAGGTTCTTTTCTGCGTCCTTGAAGGTAGTCGGAATCAAGCTTTCGTAGATCTCCTCGTCGTCAAATTCCGGTGAGCTGTCCATATCTTCGTCCGTGTAGTCGCTTTGTAATGACTCTGAACCGGAGCCGCTGTCACTATCTGTGGAAAACTTCGCCTCATTTCCCGACGCTGTTCTCTGGCCCTTAACACCTCTGCAAATTATAAACCCTTCAGATATGATTCCATTATGCTTTGAGGTTTTATTACTGAGCGTCCTGACCTCGATATCCGTACCTCGTCGTTTATCTCTATTTCGGATATTTGATCCTGGGGGTTTAGATTCGTCGTATCCACATGTAGGTCGGGGAACTCTGCAACTGTCTTGGCCACACTTTCAGCCTCTTCTTCGACTTTGATCCGCACCGCATCTGCCTGCGCGCTAGGTTTCACCTGCTCCCTCCCTTCGTAGCTTCCTACTGTAGTTCTGTTGAAGCAATAGAAGCTGCAGTAGGAGCAATAGTAGGAGCAGGAGGATGAGTCGTCCAATTGGGAACATAGTTCCTAATTATGCACATGCTCCATCTGACCCTCATATACCAATAATCATCGGCTTGCCTTGCGTTCATCCTGGAGTATGGAAGGATCTCTTTTGTACACACCACCCGGTGTCTCCAAATGGGCAGTAATTTGCCCGAACCAGAAGGTAGCATGGCCTTTTTGCTGGTTTTGGCGTTTCAATCTCAGTTCTCGAAGCTCTTCGCCACTCTGTACCTGAGTGGATGATTGTGTCATAGGTACAGTTTGGCTTGTGCCCGCATCCTTGGCATCTCCTTGTTCCATATTAGCATAAGTATAGTCAGAGGGTTGTCTCTCATACTGATATGACCATCATCCATTCAAGTGACATCTCCTGTTGTGCTAAGGTGTACCGCATTATTGATTGCGAATGACGGGCCGTCGTATTTGTAAGGATATTCCTCGTTCATATCGATAGGTTTTAACGTGTATATGAGTTGAATCGTCCGTCCCCTTCTTTTCTTTTTTATTGTAGAGAAAATGACGAAGGCTCGATTCTCGACACAAGTTCGTTTATAAACATCTTGTGTTTGATTTAAAGTTTTAAATTATGTCACGCTTTCTTTTGATTGTTAATTGTCTGAAAGACTGATCTGATTTCAACAACAGATGCTGAGGTAACTGATTATGCATCGATCTTTCAAGGTTGCACCACTGATGCTACTTCACTGTGACAACAACGTAATCACTACTGAGAGCATCTTATAAGCCGCTGATCTACAAGCTTTGAGATTCTGAGATTCTGATGTCTTACTCTCTTGCCGTTCGTTAGACGCGAGATTGTCACCGTGCTTGCCAGAATAATCAAAATTGAATCGCGGATAACACTTCAAAAAGCATCCGTAGACGGGGGTGGGGATATGGAGGGGGAGGATGGGAAGGGGCTTATTGAGATGAGTTACTCAAGTACCGCGAGGGGAGCGACGGTGTTGGTTGACGGGAGGGATCTGGAGAGGGCGGTGGAGAAATTGGGGAAGGGGGAAGAGGGGTTGGACCTGGAGGATGTTCGAAGGAAGGGGGTGAGTGGAGAGGTTTTGGGGAGGGAGGGGGAAACAAAAGGGGAAGGAGGATGAAAGCGCCATCTGTGCTCGGGTATTCTGCCTGGAGGTCTTTTCGGGCGCTGTCTGTCAGGCATTGAGGCTTTCGTGGAGATCGGCATGAAGTTGTGCATTTTATTAGTCATTGTTGCTCCTCGTGCTGCTATTCGCTCAGTCGACACATTCCCTTACCACCTAGGCAAACAACCCCTTATTCTCCTCCACCCACTCCCCCAACCGCATCGGCTCCCTCCCTGCAAGCTTCCTCACATTCTCCCTTGCCTCCTCGTAAACCGCCCTTTCATACCACACCTCCTCTCCATCCCCCAGCCCCTTCAACAATCTAAACATGTACCTGGCCGCAGCTTCTGGCATACCCTGCTCCGCAATCATCATCTGCACCCCCTCCTCCTCCCCCAGACTCACAACCTGTACCTCCCGCCCCACAGCCCTGGCTATAACCCCCACCGCGTCCCTTTGCGAAACCAGGTCCGGCCCACAAAGGTTCACAAACCCCTGCCCAGCCTGTGGGCCTCGCGCCAGCAGCGCCCCACACACCCGCCCGATGTCCTCCGGGGAGATAAAATCGACCTCCGCGTCCGGCGACACAAGCTTTAACTCCCCGCTGCTGATGCCCGCCTTCCACCTCACCGCATTGCTCGCGTAAAACGCCGGCCGCACCGCTATATAGCCGTCCGCGCCGAAGATCTCGGCGAGAACGAGCTCGACGTGCCCGTGCTCATACGGTATTATATCGCGCGGCAGGATCTTGCTAATGTCGCCCCCCTCGCTCAAGCTCACGCTGAAGCTGCTCAGGAAGACGACGAAGTCGACGCCCGCGGCTTTGAGGGCCGTGATGGTGGACTTCATGTGGTCGGAGACGCCGTGGGCGAGGTAGATGAATGCGCGCTTTGCGCCGGTTTGATGCGCTGCGGCGCCGACGGTGTCGGGCTTCGTGAGGTCGGCTTGGACCCGGGTGAAGCCAGCTTCTTTTTCTTGTTCAGGGCTGAAGCCGGGGATGGGTTTGAGGGGGTCGCGCATCGCGAGAACGACTTTCGCTCCGTGCTCTTGGGCGCTGCGGGCCGCGGCGGAGGCGACGCCGCCGGTGGGGCCGAAGATGATGGTGGTTGGGGGGGGCATTTCGGGGATTTGTGATTTGATGCTCAACACTGGTGTAGTAGATGGCAAGGTTGGTAGAGCAGATGAAGAAGAGGTGAGTCTTTATATTGAGAATCTGGATATCAACAGGCATCGTGAGATAGTCATAATGCAGCATCGGGGTCGGAGTAAAAGGTTAAGCCGTACGGAGGTATATAAACTCCGATGTAGAATTGATGGTTCGATTACGCGTATGCACGGGGTTTCCGCACACACGGGGTTTCTGCCACGCACGCTGTCTATGACTAATTATCTTAGTGCCCTTTTGAGCACGCTAAACCCGATACTATCTGTGAATAACCTTTCTAGGTTAGAGTGTGCGGAAACCTCTCGGATTTATAAATCCTTATCTCCATAAAATCTAACCAAACAGTCATGTTCTCGTTCGAAGAAGACGTTTAATACAATTAACACAAGGCACTTTATTATAAATGCCGCTTGGTTATGCCTAGGGTTACTAAACTTGGCGTGCTTGGCGTGTTTGGCTTCCTCGCTGCTTAGGGTTAGCTCGGCTTCCCTTGTTGTAGAACAACTCACATACTACGCACGTACATTTCATCGTCATTCTCTTATATATACTACCAGAGCTATCTAAGTTCTGGACTTCATGTAATACAACCTTAAGAAGATTGTTCGAAGCATTTGATGCGTTCTTGAAGAATTCAGTTCTCAATCTTGAATCTGCGCGGCCAGTTGTACTGGTTCAATCACTAAGTGTTCGCTCTCTCGCCCCAATGAATGTCACGTCGGCATTTCGGGAAACTGGGCGCCGATGGCTTTTGGTGGCTAAAAGCCACAGGGGCCGTATGGGACCGATGTGCGCATGTCGTGGCCAGGGGGCCGCAACAGATACGCCGTAGCCGATCGAACCTTCCACGGGCCACTTTAGCAACTTCAGTTGCTGCGGGCTCAAATAAGTCATTTTCGGCTTTGAGCATCATTATTAGATAAATCATTAAATCAATGAATTAATTATTGAATAAATCATTAAATAAATCAATTAATTGATCATCTAACTAGTTATCTAACCATCTGTTTAATCGAATTGTTGACTATGTAGGGTGCTTAGTAGGGAGTCATGAAGGGAGCCATGGAGGGAGCCATGGAGGGTGTTTGGTAGGAAACCATGAAAGGAGCATTGTTTGAAGCACTGTTTGACGTGTGTTATGCGCCCGACCGACGCGTAGTTTGAAGTATGTAGAGTGTTCGATAGAGAGCTTGATAGAAAGTTAGGTAGGAAGTTTGATGTTGCGTCATGAAGGGTGCTTTCTATTGAGCAAATTAGCATGTGCTATGAAGCATGTATGGAGCATACATACTATGGAGTAGGTCATGGAGCGAATGACGTGTGTTCGAACGCGTCGCATGAAGCATGTTTGGAAGCATGTTTTGGAGCGAGTAGGCTGGTGAGTAGGCGAACGAGTAGATGGCTGAGTTGGTGGGTCCCCGAATTGCCGATGCGAAGATGTTTCGACGGGCGCTGAATGAATACAAGAAAGCATGAGGCTCGAATCCTACATTGACTCTTGACATCGTCAACAACTTGGTCAATCTTTATGTTGGAAATAGGGAACAGTACGTACGTACTGTTACCCCTATGGTTAGTAATCTCCGCATTCATCCGGCGCTAGTCCGGCGCTAGTGGATGGGTATTTACCCTTCGCCCACTTCTTCCTTCCTCCGATAGTTCCTACCTACTAGATAGTTCAGTCAATATATCTACATGCCTCTCTGCCCTCATGTCCTCGTATACCAAGACTTTACGCTACTCAAGGCAAGCATAGCTAGGCGGAAAAAAGATATATCGGCGGGCGCTGGATGGAAAGGAGAAAGCATGGGGCCCGGACCCTATATTTACCCTTGGACACCGTCAATAACTTAGGCCTTCTTGACAAGAATCAAGGCAAGCATAGCGAGGCGGAGAAGATATGTCGGCTGACGGGACTGACGGGGGATGATGCACCACGCCCTCGGCTTTAATTTTTTTGATTACTGTAAATTGCAGCTGAAGAATCTTTTTTCCTCCTCCTTTTTTTCTTCTTTTCTAATGTTTAATTCTTTTTTTTTATATACATATATGTTTGGGGGGAAATCAAAAGGAGGTCTGTGCTATCGGTATGAATTTGCGGATTTACCCATAAACCCTGAAAAAATTCGCTCTTCTCTTTTCTTTCACGTACTTTTATATAAACCACCCGACTTCTCGCGACGACCGTTGGCTCGGCCCCCTTTGTGCCTTCTTTGGAGTCGGAAAACTTCGCTTTGGGGAAACGTGCGGTATGTGATATGGGTTCGGATTTCGAGTCTTGATCGCTTGGGTTTTGGTTGGTGGGTGATGATGGGTGATTTATTGGGTTTTGTTGGTGGGTGAGTTGGGTTTTGGTTGATGGGTGAAGTGAATAGTTTGTAGAGGGTGGTCAGGGAATGGAATGAAATGGAATGGATGGATGGGCTCGAATGAGATAAGAGTTGGGGGGATGGTATTTTGGGAGAAGCGCTTTGGCGAAGGGGATGCAGGGGGGGGGGGGTTTCGAGGCTTGAGAATGTGAGAATGGGGGGGGGGTTTGTATGGTTGCAGCTGGAAGTAGATTCTTAGCC
>JAABUV010004551.1_pt1 | contig 16493 bp, 28 predicted proteins | sample 5559971 | NCBI WGS metagenome assembly JAABUV01 (sample SAMN10711881, study PRJNA513362) | rock metagenome | isolation source: Antarctica rocks | place: Antarctica: Victoria Land, Knobhead nord | collected 2015-12-19
CCTGGCTGACGTCAGCCAGCTTGGCAAGGCTGCCGCGCAGGCGCGCCGCGCTACGGGGTGTGACGTGTGTACAATTTCTTGTGGTGCTCCAAGCTCCTTGACCTGGCACCATGTCAAAAAGTACGTGAAGATGGGCGCGTGTGCATTTTGATTGTGACACGGGCATGCCGCTCCATAGGGCTGCGTTGTACCAAGCTACATGCACTGCCTGCAGTTGCTTCATCGCTGACCTTACCCCTGGCCCGTTCGCCAGGCAAGAGGCGTCGCGGGCAGGCTGGCTGCAGGCCTGGAGTCACTGGTGAACGCCATGGTAGAGCGGTTGCAGCGGCCGCCGGGCCCAGGGACGGACAAGTTGTAGCGTCAACAGTTAATAGGGTAGGGCTGGGGACAGATAATTTTGTGGTGTGAGCACCTTGTGAGCTTGCTTGCGCTTAGTGCTTGCTTTTCGCAGAGGGCCTTGGCGAGTGGGTTTGAGCTGACCTTGCAATCTGACAAATTGTCTGTGTGCATCTGCGTTCATTGATATCATCGTCAGGTGAAACGCATGCCTAAAGCCTGTTAAGGTTGAGTTGCGAGCTTAGTTTGCTGGGCGGCCCTGAAATAGTGAGTAGTCTAGGCGGGTGCTCTGTGAGTCAATGCTCCTTGCTGTGGTGGAGCTGAAGCTACAGACACACATCGGCCTTGCAGGCAGTGCAGCACCCTCTTCATGTCCATCAACTAGATGCCATCCTTGCGGTGACGGGCGGTCAGTCAATGACGGGCTCACCTCGCACATATTCTACTCTATGCATGGCAAAGATGCCAAGCGAGCGCATCCACATGCAGGGGGGGTGCACAGAGCACGGGTGCCTTACCAGTGCACCAGTAGCCAGCAACGCTTTCCCAGCACACCGACAGTGGTACACCAGACCTCGGCACCGGGCAGCGCGGGTGTGCCAAAGCAGCCTAGTGAATTAAAAAACATGTAAGCAAATCCGCAAAACTGCGTGGGTGGGAAGGCGTGAGCACTGCTAGAGACCCGTTTCCAGTCTGCCTGCACCTGGCCTGCACAAATCAGCACCCCGGTGATCCGCAGACTGGCGTGCACACGGCCTCGCAAGCGCCCGCGCCCCCCAGCTGCCCCTATAGCCGGCCGCTGCCGATCGGCTTGCGCGACTCGTCGCCCGCGGCCCACAGCGCGTAGTCGCCGGCCAGCTGGCGCAGGAAGCGCGGCACCATGGAGTCCAGCACGCGCTGCAGGACCGCGCTGCCGGTGCGCTCGACCGTGCCCAGCGGCACCATGCGCATCCAGCCCGGCACCTCGAGCGCGACCTGCGCGCGAGCAGGGCACTCTCAGGACAGTTGACAGCAGCGGTGCGAGGCGTGCAGGTGCACAGCCTGCATGGTGTCACGGCGGGCTCAAGCGTGTGCCCAGGGCAGAGGCGGCGGACATGTTCGGCTCAACCTGAACTTGAGCGTTGCTACTGATAGAGGTGTGGCAGCACAGCGGAACATGTTACGTTTGACTCGCCTGTGGATGCGGACACAACTCTGACAAAGTCCGCCCGTGCCTGGATCTCTGTGTCGCTGCGCAGCTGCCTCCGCGGCGTGGCTGCAGGCGCCGCCGCGTCGCCCCAGCGCACCACGTTGGTCATCGTGGCGGAGAAGCGGTCGTTGGCGGCCTCCACGGCCGGCGAGCCTTGCAACTGCGGGCACGCGGCACCAGCTGAGCGGGCCTTTTCTTCTAACACCACATGTCATGCAGCACAGAAGTGACATGCAAGGCAATTTGTTCAAGATTCGGGCCCAGCTGCCTTGCAGGGGATGTTTGTTAGTCAGCTCCACTGCCTCCACTTAGTGCAAGGACACCCCGGCTCGGCTCTACAGTGCTGCTATGCAAGGCAGATATTTTGAGAGGTGGGCCCAGCTGCCTTGCATTGCAGCGCTGTGGAGCTGAGCCGGGGTGTCCTTGCACGAAGTGCAAGCACTGGAGCCAACCAACCAACACCCCCTGAACCGCTTGTATATACAAAGAAGCCATTGAGCCCTACAGGACCAATGTACTATCTGTGGCAGCGACCACGAAAGTAATCTATACGCCTGTCTTCAACATGGGATTCGCAAATGCGGCCCGCCTGCAAGTTCAGCACGTGCTGGCGTCCAGGGGCCTGTTTGGTGTGAACGGTCGCAGGCGCATGTGCACGTGAGCGGCTCAACATTGGGAACCTGATTGAATATATCACAATCAATGCATGCGATAAAGAGAGGCGGCGGTGGCAGCGGGCTCGAGCAGGCGGCACCTGCGTGTCCAGCAGCTTGACGGTCGGGCCGCGCTCGCCGACGACCACCGACACCGTCAGCACCGGCTTCACCACCAGGCTGAACAGCCGCAGGCCGCCCACGTAGCAGCGGAAGGTGTCGTCGTCGATGCGCTCGATGCGCTCCGCGTCCAGCACGCTGTACTGGCTGGCCGGCAGCGCCATGTACTCCGCTGCGGCCCCCAGCGACTCACGTTTGTTTGATAAGAAATACTGGCTTCGCCGGCAGCGCCATATACTCCGCTGCGCCCCCGAACGACTCAAATTTGATTGATGGAGAAATACCGGCTCGCCGGCAGCGCCAAGTACTCCGCTGCGCCCCCCCAGCGACTCATACTTGGTTGACGGAGAACAGCCTGGCAAGCAAAGCAGTGTGCTGCGGCGCGCTCGCCCCTCAGCGGCTGGCCAGCCGCCACCGCCAGTGTGCCTTGCTGTCACCCCACACTAACAGGGGCAGAGCAGTGAGTGGCGCTGACAGACTGCGCTCAGCCGGACACCGCTGCTGGCAAGGCAACGCACCCAGTGGCCTCGGCCCCTCATCAACGTCCAAAGATCCCGCCTTAGTTGCTCGCAGTGTGGCGACCGGCGCTCTCCTTTGCGCGGCGTGTGGCGGCGGCCCGAGCTGCGACGACGCGCGCAGCCCCTCGCTGGCTGCAGGGCCGTCATCAGTGATGACCGGGCTGCTGCAGGAGGAGCAGGCCTGCCTCCTGTCCAGCGCCAACCGCTGCCTCCCGCGCCGGAGACAGCGTGGTGGTTTACATCGAGGCAAACCTTGCAGCGGCAGGCTCTGCAGGTGAGTGTGGCAGGGTGCGGCGGTGCCTGCGCAGCGCACTGCAGCGCAACCCTCCCGCGGCAGCCACTCCAGCATCGCGACGCACGACCACCGACTTGCACAGGTGCTGCGTAGCAAGGTGCTGCGAGAAGCACGAGGATCAAGCTGTGGAGGGCTTCTAACCTGAGTTTGAATGAATGGGGCGCGACTTCGTCTCTATCCATCTGAGCGCCTGCAAAGGACAGCGGCGGGCCAGCAGATCTGCCAGCGTGCTGCGCTCACTCGCTCGCGTGGGTGCGGAGGATGGCGCCGCTCACAGAGCTGCGCCTGGGCTATGCTCCGTCATTGGTCTCCCACAGGCAGGCGCTGCGAGCGTTCCCAGTCGCCGCCCGGGCTCATAGGAGGTGCGGCAGGTGCCTGCCTCTCCCGCCATCTGACCTTGGAGCCTGTAGTGACCTTTCGCAGCGCTGGCGCGCTCCGACGCGCTAATGTGCTCCGACGCACACAACAAACTGCCATGCTGAGAGCGTTGCAGATAGCGGAATACACTTTTACATCAGAGAGTGCTTGTCAAGAGATGCTTGCTGAAATGAGCTGTCTTCCTGCGTCCTATTAGCTATGTTTTGCCCTAGCCTGCTCCGTCAAGCTGGCGTGTGCGCTCGTCGCTCAGTCATCGTGCGCGGGCTAGCAGGACAGCGGGAGTGGTGTGGCAGCCGGCGGTCGCGAGCGCGGTTCGCCGCTATGCCGCAGCGGGAGCGCGCATTGGCTGCAGCAGGCCATCAAAGCCGAGCAGCTGCGCGGCGCGGCGCGTCGCCTGCGCTGCATCAGCCAGTGCCGCCTCAGCTGGCGGCGACGAGACGGTGAGCGCGGGGGGCGCTGCGCGCACTCGCAATGCGCTGAAGTTGGCGTCGAGTCACAGCCGTGTCTGAGCTGATGCTTTGGTCAACCAGTGTGGAGACCATGGTGCCTGACCACACTTAGTGAAGTACCTGACGGGGTGCTATGTTTAGGCGGAAGCGCCGGCTGGCTTCAAGCGCGATCGCTGGGTCACGTTCTTTGCCATGTTCATCGGGTGCGCCGCGCTTGTGACCCGCACCACCTGTTCCTGGCAGCTGATGCCAGTGCGCGCCTGCACGTCACCACAGCCTGCCCAATGTCACGCATTGACAAGTGCGGAGGACTTCAGCGGCGAACACCGCGTCCGGAAAGCTTGTGCTGCCTATTGAGACGCATGCACAGCCGGCGAACACCGCGTCCGGAAAGCTTGTGCTGCCTATTGAGACGCACGCACAGCCGCCGTGCAGGGCGCTGGCCGCGCCAGCGGCCTCAGGCCGCGCGTCCAGCCCAGCACCGGGAAGCACGCGCGCCGCCCCGCGCGAGCGCGCGCCGCCGCGCCCAGCCAGCCGCGCCCGCCCCCCGCCCAGCCGCTGGCGGCGCGCCGGCAGGTATGCGCGCTTAACCCTGACGCTACCCTATGCGCGCAGGTACGCGAGCTTCTACCTGACGCGCAACAGCCTGGCGTACGTCGCGCCGGCCATGCTCAAGGACCCGGGCATGGGCATGGACCTGGCCAAGGTCGGCGGCCTGACGTCCATCCTGCCCGTCGCGTACGGCTTCTCCAAGTTCCTGTCCGGCGTGCTCGGCGCGCGCACCTCGCCGGTCATGCTGCTGGCCGGTGCGCGGCGCCGCGCCCTGCCGCCCGCCCTGCCGGTCACTATGCATTCCCGTGACTGTGCTCACAGTTCACCGCACAAGAGGAGTGACCGCCCAAGGTGGCCCTGCGGCTGTTTCCTAGCTCGTTTGATCACTGGCCTTCCTGTCTGGGTGAGCTGTCAAGCCCGGACGCATCACCGCGGAGCACGCCAGCAGCCTCGCAGGAGGCACTGCATGTGGGGTGATCTGAGCACGGTTGTCTGGGCGGCCAGGCGGCCTGGTAGCCACGGCGTCGGTCAACATCCTCTTTGGCGCGTCTACCGCCTACCCGATGCTGCTCGCCTTCTGGGCGCTCAACGGCCTGCTGCAGGTGCGCGTGACCTGCGGGCGTCGCGTTGGAGGTCGGAGCCTGTGCAGTGTATCCCGAACATGTTTTCTCTATGGCGACCATGGCAGGTGCTGTAGCGCCGACAGCACGGCGCTCGGGGCACTAACCTGTCAGAGCAGGCCCTGGGCGGGAAGCGCATGTTGGCCTGCGAGCGCACGGGGCATGGCGCGTCGGCGCGCGCGCGCATCCTGGTGTCTGCGGTGCCGTTACAATGACAACCCCCGACAGGCCGGCGGAGCTGCGGCCTGCGAGAAGACTTGACGCATGGATGGGTCAAAGAGGGGTGCCTTAACAACGGAATGACTGTTTGCTTGCTCTGCCGTGCTGCGCAAGCTAAGTGAACAGGCTTCTGTGACCGCAGGGCCTGGGCTCGCCGGCGTGCGCGCGCATCCTGACGTCCTGGTACCCGGACCGCGAGCGCGGCACCTTCTGGGGCTTCTGGACCGCCAGCAACAACATTGGCGGCTTCCTCGCGCCCATCATCGCCGGCAACGCCGCCGCGCACTACGGCTGGCGGTGCGGCGCCCGCACTGCCAGACCATGTTGTGCCACCTCGTGCCTTGCTTGCTAGACCGGCCCCGCGTGCGCGTAGCAAGGTGTGCACCCACACCGCCGGACCATATTACGATATGATACGAGCTGTCTCAAAATCCAGGTCCGACCCTGCGTGCGCGGAATGATACGTGTGACCCGAGCGCCCGGTGGCGGGCGGCAGGTACGGCATGTACGCGCCGGGCGTGATCGCGCTGGCCATGTCGGTCATCGTGTTCCTGTTCATGAAGGAGTCGCCCGAGAAGCTGGGCTACCCGCCGGTCGGCGACGGCAAGCCCAAGCCCAAGGCGGCCGCCGCGGCCGCCGGTCCGCGCCCAGCACAGCCCAGCTGATACAAGCCCAATCCGTCCTCTCTAAGTCCTCCAGAGGCAGCGTATCATGTCTTTTCTATGTGCATGGCAGGGGTGGCTGGGCCCCACGCAGCCTTGCGGCAATGCGGCCCCCCCAGCAATACGTGCAGCTCTCAGTGTCGAGCTGCCTGCGGCCGGCCGGCCCCCTGGTAAAGGCCCAGTTTCGCTGCCCTGCGCCAGGACAGTGCTTGCTGGCCGCCGCGAGCCCAGCGCACGCACCCCGGACCCACGCTTGCCAGGGGCGGGCACTGAGCACGTGCGCTGAGCGCGTGCGCTGAGCGCGCGCGCTGAGCGCGCGTGGCCAGCCAGCACTGTCCTGGGCCGGAGCGCGCGCGCTGAGCGCGCGCGGCTGCGCGGCGGCGCCAGGCGGCGCGCCCAAGCGCAGCCTGTGGAGCCTGCTGTACCAGGACTGCGTGAAGAACCCGTATGTGTGGCTGCTGGCCATCGCGTACTTCTTCGTGTACGTCGTGCGCCAGGGCGTCACCTCCTGGTTCATCTTCTACCTGCAGGCGCGCTCCCCCTTTTCCCCTAACGCTAATCCAATACCACTTGTCCGTGTACACCGTGCGCCAGGGCGTCACGTCCTGGTTCATCTTCTAGCTGCAGGCGTGCGCCCCCGGCGCCCGCTTCGGCCCGCACGCCGGCGGGGCGCATGCGCCCTGTCAGGTTGGGCAGGGCCTCGCGCGCGCGGCAGACGGTTGCGGTTGCGCCTGCATGGACTGCGGCGGCGTGGCCGCGCGCCGCGCCGCGGCCTGTGCGGCTGTGCCCAGCCTTGCGCGCCGGCGAAGGCAGACAGCACCACACAGCTGCCGCGCAGCTGCTGAGATCCGCGACTCCGCGAAAGCCGCATGATCTAGTAGACACATGAGCAGGATCCGGCCCACAACTGGGCCTGTGTGCCTAGGGCAGCTTGTTTGTGGCCAGGCCAGGCTCGCCATGCCCTGGGTGGCTGGAGGAGTGGGCCCTGCTCGAAGCGAATGCCCTGCAAGGGCGCCTAGCAGGTTGGGCAGGGCGCGCCATGAGACCTGGGGCCGCGCGCGCAGGACAAGGGCGCGACCAGCGCGGCCACACAGGTGTCCGGCCTGGAGCTGGGCGGCCTGTTTGGCAGCCTGACCAGCGGCGCGGTGAGCGACCACCTGGTGCGCAGCAACAACGGCTCCAAGGGCAACGTCGGCCTGCGCGTGCAGGCGCGCCCGCCGCGCCGCGCCGCGCCCCCCCTGCCGCCATGGCAGACGCGGCCGCAGGCACAGGCCGCGCCGTTTGACGCGCGCTCCCGCCTTGCCTGCTGGTTCAAGTCTGCTTCAAGGCTGCGCCGTAGCAATGTGATCCCGGGGCTTGGGTCAGTCAGTAGTAGCGCAACTTCAGATTCATAGCAGATGTGTACAGCGGTGCGGGCAGGGGTGTGACCCACCGAGCTTTCCAGTCGCGCAGCAGTAGAAAGTATTCTCGTCCTGCCGGCGCCTGCCGTGTCGTGGGTCGTACGCTAATGCTTCGCACGGGAGGCGGTGGTTTTGGACCGACAGGGGCGACCTGGGGGGCGACCTGGGCCCCGGCAAAGACGCCATGCGGTTTCGCTGTTGGCCGGACCGCGGCCGGGCGCAGGCGCGCGCGCGCGGCGGTGCGCGCGGCACGGGCCTGACGCCACGCGCGCGCGGGGCGCAGGTCGTCATGGCGTATACGGTGGCGACCGCGCTCGCGCTGGCCCTGTTCCGCTCGTGCCCCAACATCGCGTGGATGCAGTGGCTGCTGGTGGCCGCGGTCGGCTTTGCGCTGTACGGGCCGCAGATGCTGATCGGCCTGTGCGGCGCGGAGGTCGTGCCCAAGCCGTCGGTGTCTGCCGCCAACGGCATGCTGGGCTGGATCTCCTACCTGGGTGCGCCCTGGGCCTCGCGCGGGGTCTGACCCTACCCGAGACCCTAGTCCTGAGGTATACGCAGCGGCGTGCTGGGCTGGGCCACTCACCTTTGCACAGCAGCCTGGCAGCGCCTCTGCAGCCCCTGCTTCATCACCAGCTCATGATGATGCACCTCGCTCATATACAGGCCCGGGCACCCTGCGTAGCTTGTTACATGCAGCCGCTCTGACCACTGCTTCATGCTGCAAGCAGCATGCTTGCGGCGCCATGCATGTGCGCCCTCGTGCTGCCTGGCGCTGCCCTGCGCTGCTGCGCCGAGCGCGCCTGGCCCCACCTGCACGCTGACTCGGCCCGCTGCCGCGCGCGCGCGCGCAGGCGCGGCCAACGCGGGCGTGCCGCTGGCGATGATCGTGCAGCGCTACGGCTGGGACGCGTTCTTCATCGCGATGATCGCCTCGTGCGCGATTGTGCTGCTGCTGCTGGCGCCCATGACCAACCTAAAGAGCTACAGCCAGCGCGAGGCGCAGGGCCTGGTCAAGGCCGCCTAGGGCGCAGGGCCTGGTCAAGGCCGCCTAGGGCGGGGCGCGCCTGCGCGCCCCTGCGGGCGCCCTTGCCGCGAGCGCGGTGGCGCGCAGGGCCATGGTGGTCTCTGGCCCACCCCACGGCCGGCGCATGCACGGCCATGGGCGCTCCGCTTGAGGCTTAGCGTGCGTGTGCCCCCCTCGCGCATTGTCTCCGCTGCAAGCGTATCCCAGGCGACCTGAAAGGAGGTGGTGCATGGCTGGGGCATCTGCGCAGCCGCATGTGCAGCCTGGACCTGAGCTCGGGCTTTGCACACGAGCGGCGCGAGTGATCGCGACAGCATATGGTGCTGCTACTGAACATACAGGGTGTCTTGGCGCCTTGGTAATAGGACATGCTCCAGGACCATGTTGGTTGCAGTCGGGCCCTTCCTAGCATGTTGTGTGGGCGCAGCAAGACTGTCCTAATCAGGCTGCCGCCAGCAGCGCGCACGCAGTATAAAGCTCTCTGACCAAGCGCATTGCAGATGGGGGGCCTGGGGTTGAGGTATTGCTGCGGGGCTAGCCAGTTGAATCGAGGCTGGCGCCGGGTCTGGCCAGCATGGGGTTGGGCGCTGCGCAAGCGCCCCGTGGGCCGCACATGCTGCAATGATAAAGACTTGGTAATGCTGAGCAAGAGCCTTCAATGCATGCAACATTCATGGGCGTGAAGACATGGTGTGAGGGTGGCAGCCACGGCTGTGCGGGGGGAGTGTGGCAAAGCTGCATTGGGCGTGCATGGCCGCTCTGTGCGTGGGACAGGACAACATGGCCGCGCGGCAGATGCGTACTCAGCATCTCTGCTCTGTCTGTGAGCACTGCAGAGCATGAAGTGAAATGCTGCAGTAGTGCAGGGCCTTGCGCTCAGGTAGAGCTGTCAACAAGGACTGAGCATGTGTGTATGCCGCTGTTCTTGCTTGAGGCGTGAAAGCATAAAGGCGTGACCTGACGTTGTCAGTCTGGAAGCAGCTAGGCCACACAAGGCCACAGGCGCGACATTAACACTCAACACATGTGGCGATTGTCAGAGCACAGAGAGCAGCGAAGAAAGCGGCATGGCGCGACCGACAAACTTGATATTGCAATATCTCCAATATCTCCAACTCAGCCATGCCTTGCGGTGGAGGATGCAAGGGCGCTGGCATCCTGCTTTTAGCAAGCAACTCTGGAAAGTGGCCAGTGCGACCACTCTCGACGTTTTGGCTCTTGTCTCTCCCTGTTACTTACAACAGCACAGGAAGTCACAAGCAGCCAGAAACCCGCTATACAGCAGTAGCAATATATGCATGATGCAATGTGCAGATTGTGTTGACACCGAGCAATATGTCAGAGTGAGTGCTTTGCAAAGTAGCACAGAATGTCTGTCTCCCTCTCTCACAAGCAGAAAACAGGTATGACGATCAGCAGACTGTAAAGCAGTGCCCATGCTAGGCGCTGGAAACGCAGCAACCATGCGTTTCCAGCCGATGCTCGCATCATGGCTCAGAACGGCGCGTCTGGAAACAGCTGGCACAGTCAATTCCGGCGTCCCATACGGCCGGCCCCATGTCCATCCCTGGAAGCTCCCAAACGCGACCATACTGATTGGGCGTGTTACCTCTTTGAACAGCACATCACATGCGCAGCTGGAGTATCTCGATGGGCAATGCCCATGACCCTTGTAACCTCACGGCAGTCAAGCTCACTTCATGAAATGTCGGCCACGGCTTTGCACCCAGGGCCAGGTGCTCAGGTATACCCAGATGGGGCAGCTGCCCCGCCTGGCGGCGGCCTAGGGCAGAGCGCAACTATTCTGCCCTGTCTCCACCCTTGCAGCAGCACCTCGTATGCAACAGCCCCCCTCCCTACTTTATGCAGCTGGGTAAGAGCTGGTGGTTGGCATGGCAGCCCCGCCCTGCCCCTATCACCATCCTGCGGGCGCTCTTTATGTGCAGGCAGCAACCTGCAGGCCTGCCAATCTGGCGGCAGGCATGACGATGCACCGCAGCATGGAGCGGGCCTCACGCAGCGGCCGGCTTCTTCTGCAGCCGCTTGACCTGCGAGTAGGTGAACACGCCGGCCAGCGCGATCGCGGTGCCTGCACGCAGCCGCGCCAGCCTCAGGCGCCGTTTGAGCACGTCCATTCCCATCAGGGGACTTGCCAGCAGGTCTACCAATTCCGCCGGCCGAGCAGCCACGCCCGCGGCAGGCGCGCTGCGGCCCTCCGACAAGCAGCGCGGCGCTGCATTCAGTTGAAGACAGGCAGGTGCCCTGTCTCAGGCATGTCAGGCGCGCGCCGATCTGGTTCTGGCGGCCCATGGGGTTCTGGAAGAAAATGACCGAGGCGACGATCACGATCACGCGCTTCAGGCAGTTGCCGATAGAGTGCGTCACCGGCGACACGCGCTGCAGGATCATGTACGACACCTGCGACACCAGCGCGGCGTTTCGGACATTGCAGCTGCAGTGCACCTTTGTGCAAAGCATTGTGTATCCAAATCTAGTGCCACTACAAAGCAAGCCTGGAGGTCCGGCAAGCTGTGAGCAAAGCTCAGGCGGATTCCCTTCGTGACAAGCAACCTGCAAAGCGCCTGCTGGGGCATGCGCTGTCACGCCACACAGCAGCGGTGGGCAGATGGTGGCTACCAGACGATGCAGCCTCAGCACGCAGCCTCAACAAGGGTAGAAGAGTGAACCTTGCTCCCAGCGCGCAGGCAGCCCTGCATACAAGTGATGCTCATGCTGCTGCACCCCTCTCCGCCTGCGGGCCTGCGGCGGGCCTGCGACGGCAACCCTAACCCTGGTCACCTGCTGGTACGCGTGGAAGCAGACGCCGGCGAGCAGCGCCTGGCGGATGACGGTCTCGGGCGCCAGGATGCCCATACCGCGCATGGCTGACTCGCGGAACACGAAGCCCTCGCGCAGCAGCGTGAAGGGCGCGAGCAGGAAGAACGACAGCACGGTGATCAGCGAGAACAGGTTGATGTTGTCCAGCGAGCCCTACGCGGCGCGCGTCCGCCGCAATGACGTCCGGATGCAGCGTGACTCCCCTGACATCAGGAAATTACAGCAGAGGCTTCATTGATCGGCGCTGGTGCATGCGCAATCGCTCTGACCCCGATGATGGCTGTGAGCTGCCTGCACAGGACAATTGCATGCACACATCGACGCAGCTGGCCTGCGCCCGTCCTCCGAGCCATGCCCACACCCACGACCCCCGCGCTCTGCGAGGGCAGCATGCGACTGCCCAGCGCGGCCGCCGGGCGCCGCTGCGGCGGCCGCACCTTGGACCGGGTCATGAACTTCTTGGAGAACACGTTGCGCGACTGGAACGTCAGGTTGGAGCCCATGGCCGCCAGGAAGCCCGGCCAGTTGAAGGTGACCTCGCTGGCGGACGCGAGCGCGACGCCGCCCACGATCGGCAGCAGCGACGCCAGCACCGCGCCGCTCGGCGCCTCGCCCAGGAACAGCGCGCTCAGCACCACGCTGAAGAAGGGCTCCATCGCCTGCGGCGCGGCGCACGCGGTTCTGTGCGAAGCTTTGCGCGGGCCTGCGCATCAACGCTCAAGCAGAGCGACAGCACTGCCACAGCATGCTTCATATGGGTGTTTGTGCGCGGTCCTGTGCAAGAGCATTCAAGCACAGTTAAAAGCACTGCCACAGCATGCCTCAGATGGGGGCAAAAGAGTGGCTGTGCGGCCACATGCACTTGCGCGAGGCCAGCCTTCCCTGCTCCCCCCGCTTCTCTATTCCTCTTCGCGTCACGCAGCTCGACGCCAGGTCCTTGTTGGGAGGTTCACAGCTTTGCAGAGATGGTAGAATCACCTGCAGTGATGGCCGCACAGCGAGCGCAGCACTGCCGGAGTGCAGCAGAGGGCGCGCCTTGATGGTGTGCGTGAAGGACACGGCGACGTGGCCCAGGCTCACGTTGGTGAGCAGGTTGCCCAGCGTGTGCACGGCCGCGAGCGGCAGCACGGAGACAATCTGCAGTGCGTGCGGGCCAGCCACTCAGCCCACTGGAATTGCCAGTCACGCAGGACTCTGTCCAAGCGGCAGGTGTGCATAGGCTCTGGCTCAAGGCCGGGCGGAGCTCTGTCTAACACGCTCAGTATGAACACCATGCACCGCATGCATGTGACTGCATTGGCTTTGCGAGCAACCTGCAACATGCAATCAAAGAGTCAACATTCCCCATAGCTACTCCCATGCGGCATGCAAGACCACAGCAGCAGTGTCAGTTGAGCCAACGATGGACGTGTGGGGGGCGGCACCAGGTCCTTGTCAACCTTGGGCTTGCCGTGCAGGCCGAGTGTCCACATGATCAGCGCCAGCACGCTGCCCACTGCAAACTGCGCAGTAAAACGCGTCAAGTACAGCGCAACCAGCAGCGCTGCCGGGTCGTTGGAAGCGATGGGTGCACACTGCGCCTACCCGACTATGTATGAGTGGAAGAGCAAGGGGGTGTGCTGGCGCACCTGCAGGTTCGTGCAGGTGAACGGAAAGTGGAACGCCTTCAGCACCTGCTTGTTGTATCTGCAGCGCGCCTGCTAAGGTGAGTGAAGGCTTGCTGGCAAGCCTGGCGCAGGAGGTGTGCTGCAGTGGTGAGGAGTGGCACGCACAGGTTGAAGTAGATGTTGAAGAGGTACCAGCCACCAAACAGCCCCCCCAGCGTGAGCGTCTTTGACATGCCGCCATCTGACGCTGCACCTGCGCGCACGGTGCGACTGGCCACATGTCAAAGTGTGATGCGGCCAGGCAGTGCCATTTCTGTCATTAAAGACTGACAAGCCTCTTGCACGAGTGCCAAAAGACTGACAAGCCTCTTGTACGAGTGCCAACGCTAGCTCATAACGCCGCAGACACGCTCCTGACACAAGATACCAAAGCGTTGGTCCCTGCGCTCACCGGCATCACTGGCAGCGGCCGCAGCGCAGACGGTGCGGCGTTTCCTCCGCTCACATCTGACTACGGCAGCTTGCAAAGCCGCTGGAGGCTCTCGTACGAGCCAATGTGCAGGCCGCGAAAACTGATGCGCGCATGCTGCTCGCGACGAGGCGCGAGCTGAGACGCTCGGCGGCGCCGCCCTGCACAGCAGGGAGTGCTGCAATGCAGCGTGCAGTGCGTGCGGCATTTCGACGGTTTGGTTTGGCCTAATGACGACCAGCTGCGGGTGAGAGGTCGAGTGGGCCGTTCAAAAAAGGGTTGCAGGAGCGGCTCATGGCAAAAAGCCGTGAAAGCTCTCTGGGGGGCAGTTACACCAATTACACCAGCTGTACACCACCCGCACGCATGTGCAGCTCCTTCAGAGCCGCGTAAGCGACTTACACCTTCAGCCGCTCAGCGTGTGGGTGCCTGCGTGGACACCAGAGCAGTGTTAGCTGTGCAGACCAAAAAGTACACCACTCACTTAAAATGGACTCGAGAACACTTCAGAGTGTGGACGTGCATGGAAACGGGATTGTTCAGCGCAATGGCACCATCGCATACAAGCTACGGGCTGGCGCATGCGCCAGCGCCAACACACAGCTCAATGCATGCCGTGCAGGCACGCGCAAAGCCGTCCGCCGCCCGGCCGTCCTGCGGCCAACCCAGGCAACCGCGCGCCATCCGCCCGCGCGCTCCCCACCCGGGCCGCCGGCGCGCCTGGTTGAAGTGACTGGTGTCCTTCTTCTTGGCCTTCTTGGCCCGCTCCTTAGCCTCTCGCGCGGCCGCGGCGGCCGCCGAGCCGCCCGCGCCCTTCTTCGCCGCGGCCGCAGCCTTCTTCCGCGCCAGCGCCTTCTTGGCCTGCGCGCCGCCGTGCGCCCGCTCAGCCGCCTCCGCAGCGGGCTGCGGGCCATGAGGCAGCGCTCGCGAGCAGCCGCATCGAACCAGCGCATGTGCCAGCTCATGCCGCCGGACACAACCACCACGAACCGCCTTGCTTCGAGGTAAAATGCCTCCCAATTGATGGCTTTTCGCTCCACAACCCATTAGGCACTTAGCTGACTTCTAGCTGCTTCTAGCTGATCATGCAGCAGTGATGCCGCTCTCAAAATGTCACCGAGAGCGCTATGCCCATTCATGTCTGCTCAGATGAAGACACAATAGAGGGCTTCCTGGCGCACTGGCTACCATCCCAGAGCCCACGCGTATAAGTCCCATGGAATGCTGCTGCGCTGCGCGCCTCGGCAGGGTCCATGATCTCGACCGCCTCCTCGGGCTCGGGCGCCGGCGCGGCCGCCTCCGGCGCCTTGGCGGGCGCGTGCGGCTTGGCGGACGCGCCGTTGGCCTCCACGCTGACCGCCACGTCCGCCGCGTCCTCCGCTTTGGCCGACCTGCACAAGTCGTCTGTAAGGCTAAGCGCACGCCCTGCCCTGACAGCTTACGGCTGAGCATCTGCTGGGTGCAACACGAACAGATCCTAAGATCGACTGCGTTCAGTTCGGCACGTCCGCCGCGTCCTCCGCCTTGGGCGACCTGCACGTGCCGTCCTTGAGGCTGAGCGCGCGCCCTGCCCTCGCAGCTCACGCACGAGCATCCTGTTAGGTGCAACATCAAGCAACGTCACATACACCCTGCGATAGTCTGCGATCAGACACGTGCACGCCCTGAACGAGCACATCCCTGCTGACGGGGATCACATCCCTTGTGGTGACTGCGCCAAGCTGCAGATACAGGGACGCGTCACCTGAGTGCACGCGGCCGCGCTCGCGGCGGCCCTGGGCAGAGGCGGGCGGGCGGCGCGGCGCGGGGCCGGGGCGCACTTGTCCTTCTTCTTCTTCCGCTTCCTCTCCTGCTCGGCCTCCGCGTCCGCGCTGGGCGCCGCCGCCGCCTCGATGCCCAGCTCCGCGAGCGTCGCGTTCAGCTCCTCCAGCTCCTTAGCCTTTTTCTCCTGCCGGAGCGCGCGCGTTGTGCGCCTGTAAGGCCGACCGCCTCGCCCAGGCAATTCAAGATATTGGCTACCCTCTCGGCCTTCGCTCGGGACAACAGCGACGTCACAGCCACTTGTCAGCTGGCGCGCGCGCGTGCCCTTCACACCCTCAGCTCTGTCCCGCTGCAAACATCGCGAGCGCACGCGCCAGCGGTCGTCGCTCAAGGCTTAGCGCACAGCTCCCCCCACCGTCGTCTTATGCTGTGCCGTGCGGGCGCGCGCTTGCGCCGCCGACGTGCGCAAGCAGAGCTAGGGTAGGCCCTACCGTAGCGGCTGCAGGCGCGCACCTTCTTCGACAGCGTCTTCTCTACCAACTTGGCCTTTTCCTCCTTCTCCTGCTCCTTCTCCCCGCCCTGCTCCGCGGCCGCGGTGCCAGCAGCCTCCGGCTCCTCTGCGAGCGCAGGGCGGGCGGTCGGTGCGCAGCGCGCAGCACCGTCCGGCGAGCCACCAGGCGCGGTGTTTGCGCCCGCGGGTCAGCCAGGTGCACATACCGCGCTATCCATGACAAGGTGCAGCCGTGCGCGTGTGCGAGCTCCACAACGGGTCACCGCAACTGCGAGCAGGCTGCCTGGTGCCTCCCTCTGCTCACTTGAAAGGGTGCCGCCAGCACGACAAGCACCATGTGGCTGTGCTTTGCAGCCAGGCCACAAGTGTAGAGGTTCATGACGCAGAGAGGCCGCCGGCATGCAGGCAGCGACAAGGCTTGCCAGAGCGCATGCTGGCAGCCGCCGGCGCCGGCGGGCGGCGCGGCGGGCGCGCACCCGCGGCGGGCTGCTCCTCCTCCTCCTCCTCCTCGTCCTGTGCGAATTCGACGCCCAGCACGCGCTGCAGCTCCTCCTGGTTGTCCTCCTGCGCCCGCCCGGCGCGCAGGCGGGTCAGGGGTGATGTGCATGCGCGCCGAGCGCAGCGCACTCCAAATGACCCTACGATGCTGCGTGGCGCTGTGGTCACAGCGCTGCTCTGCTCCCGCGCTTCGAGCGCCGCCAATACTTAAACACGCTCAACTCTGCTCCGCTGCAGGTCCTCCTGCTAACCTCCACACGCGGTGTGCAGGGTGCACACCCCTGCACCACACACTTCACAGCGACCCAGACGTAAAGCAGCCGCACGAGATAAAGAGGAGGCAAGGACGAGTTAGCACTGCGGCTGAAACAAGGTCAAGCAATGCTGCGAAGTC
>JAABUV010004553.1_pt1 | contig 16490 bp, 12 predicted proteins | sample 5559971 | NCBI WGS metagenome assembly JAABUV01 (sample SAMN10711881, study PRJNA513362) | rock metagenome | isolation source: Antarctica rocks | place: Antarctica: Victoria Land, Knobhead nord | collected 2015-12-19
GTCCTCCGTCATTCCCGTCAGCATGGCCGATTCCCTTGATACCGGTCGCCCATTGATTCGATGAAGTGCTGATTCGGGAACCCCCTACGTGATACTTTCCGCTATCCGTCCACACGGCCTAGGGCGGGGACGGAGGAGGCGGCAAGCAAGGCTGGGCTCTGCCCAGACCCGCCAGGGGCGAGCCGCCCCTGGACCGGCTTTACTTAAGGAGTGGATTCCAAAGGCCTGCCTTTGGCGGAGTTCGAGGCCCATACCTAGGGGGGGCCTCAACCTTGCTTGCTGACCCACTCCGCGTTCAGCACATGCACCATCGCCGCGACCCCGACCACCGGCACCAGCAGGTTGAGCCCCGGCACCGCCGCCGCCGCCGCCAGCGCCGCGCCCTGCAGCAGCACCGCGCCCCGCCGCCGGCGGTAGGCAGAGCGGGCGGCCTCGCGGCCCATGCGGCGCATCGCCACCGCGACGAACAGGCCGCGCCCGATCGCCCACGCCGCCACCGCCCAGCCGAGCAGCAGCCCGATGCCCGGCAGCAGCAGCGCCAGCAGCAGGGCCACGACGTTGAGCCCGAGCACCGCCGCGCCGAGCGCCGCGCCGTCCCAGGCCTGCGCCGCCAGCGCCGCGCCCCGCGGCTCCGGCAGCGCTGGGTACCAGGCGCGGTCCACGGCGCGGGCGACGCGCTCCAGGTAGAGGGTGGCGATCACCACGGCCACCGGCAGGAACAGGAACAGCGCCGCCGCCGCCGCCAGCAGCGCGCCGGCGCCGCCGCCGAGCCAGGCCCACGCGCCGTGCGCGGCGAGCCAGCCGTGCACGCCCCACGCCGTGCCCCAGCACAGCAGCGCGAACCCCGCCGCCGACCACAGCACCGAGCGGAGCAGCACGCCGACGAACACCGGGTCGTCGAGCTGGCGCAGCGCGCGGAGCAGCGGCGCGCCCGTCACCGCCCCGCCCTCGCCGCCGCGCGCACCGCCACGAGTCCGCTGCCCTCCGCCGGCGGTGCGGGCACCACGAGTCTGTCCATGCCGGGACCATGCCCGCGGGCGCTCGACCGGACAAGGCCGCCACGAGGCGGTCAGCGCCCCGGCCCGAGGTCCGGCGGGCGAGGCGAGGGCTCTGCCCCCTGTCTGCCAAAAGCCGGGCTGCCAAAAGCCGGGCTCCGAAGGTCGGGCCTGCGGGCCCCACGGGCCGGCCCGGGTCCCGTCGTCGGCCCGGGCCGTGGCCGCCGTACCGGGCGGTGCTGCGGCGCGGGCGGCACGAGAGCGTTGTGGCGGGCGCGAGGCTGCGATACCTCGTTGCAGCGGCGTGGGCCCGGCCGGTCCGAGGAGCCATCCAGACACCGTGGACCAACCGCAGCCTCCGGACGCTCCGAGACACAGGGCCGGCGGCGGGGGGCCGCCCCGCTCCGGGTCGCGCCCTCGCCTCGCTTCGCGGCGCGGGACGGGGCCGCGCACGATCCGCAACAGCATCCTGGCCGCGTTCCTGTGCATGACGCTGATCACCGCGGCGCTGGGGTGGTTCTCGTTCCTGGGCATCCGCCGCGCGGGCGGGCTGGTGATCGAGACCTACGACCTGTCGCTGCAGTCCATCAGCTACGCCCGGGCGGCGGCGGTCGACCTCGCCGGGATCGAGGCGGCGCTGGCGCGGCGCAGCCTGGCGGACGGGCCGCGGCGCCAGGCCAGGGTCGAGGAGCACGCCGCCGAGCTGCAGCGCTCGCTGCAGGAGGACCTCGACATCGTCGCCAGCCGCGCCCGCTCGCCCGAGGCGGTCAGGGAGGCGCAGGGCGCGGAGCAGGCGTTCGGACGCTGCGCGGCACGGCCCCCGCCCCCGCTGGCGGCCCAGCCTTTGGCGGCCCAGCCTTTGGCAGCCCGATCGTCGCCGGCCTGGCCGCCGCCGCCGGCGGAGCTGGTGACGGACGCGGACTGGCAGACGCTCGACCGGTGCGTGCGCGAGGTCGAGGGCCATATCGAGACGCTGGTGGAGATCACCGCCGGCGACGGGTTCCTGTACCGGCAGCGGGCGCTGCGCGCGATCGGCACCAGCCTCGGGCTGGACGCGCTCGCGGTGCTGGCGGCCGTGGGGCTGTCCGGGCTGCTGACCTGGCTGCTGACGCGGCGCATCGTGGGGCCGGTGCGCGCCGCCGCCGCCGCCGCGCGCATCGCCGAGGGCGAGCTGGAGACCGCGATCCCGCAGGGCCGCGAGGACGAGCTGGGCGCCCTGCTCGCGGCGATGGCGGTGATGCGCGACAACATCCGCGCGATGGTGGAGGCCGAGGTCACCCAGCGGCGCTCGGCGCAGTCGCTGCTGGTGGACGCGGTGGAGAGCACGGCCGAGGGCGTGGTGCTGGTTGACCGGCGCGGCCGCATCGCGCTCGCCAACAGCCAGGCGGCGGAGTTCTTCCCCCGTGCCGGGGCGCTGCTGCGCGCTGGCGCGCCGTTCGCCCGGCTGGTGGGACCCGAGGCCGCGGCGGAGTCCGCCCGGGCACCGCCCGCCGGGCTGGACGACCCCCGCGCGAGGTCGCCCGAACCGGATCTCGGCCGGCGGACCGGCCAGGACGCCGGCCAGGGTGCCGACCATGCCGTCGAGCGGGCCGTCGACCTGGGCGTCGACCTGGGCGTCGCGGCGGCGCGCGGGACCGCGGCGGCGCCGGGCACGCCTCCGGCCTTCGGGGTCGCGGCCCGACGCGGCGCGGCTGCGGACGAGGCGGGGCATCGCGCCGCGAGCCCCGCCGGCTACACCGGGGAATGGCAGCTCGCCGACGGGCGCTGGCTGCGCGTGAGCCGCAGCCCGACTCGCGAGGGCGGCTTCGTCGAGATCTACAGCGACATCACCGAGCTGCGCGCGCGCCGCCGAGCTGGAGCGGATCAACCTCCAGCTCGACGCGGCGCTGAGCAACATGTCGCAGGGGCTTGTGCCAGTACGACCGCGACGGCCGCCTGCTGGTGGCCAACACCCGCTACCGCGAGATCTTCCGCCTGCCCGTCGGCGCCGTGGTGCCCGGGCTGTCGCTGCGCGAGATGATCGGGCTCACCGTCGCGGCCGGCAACCACCTGCGCGGCCTCGACGACCTGCACCGGGAGTGGACGGGCCTGGTGGCGCAGCGGCGCGAGGCCACGCTGTGCCACGAGCTGCGCGACGGCCGCGCGGTGGCGGTCTCGCACCAGCCGACCGCCGACGGCGGCTGGGTCGCGACCTTCGAGGACGTCACCGACCGCAGGCGCGCCGAGACGCAGATCATGTTCATGGCGCGCCACGACGCCCTGACCAGCCTGCCCAACCGCATCCTGTTCGGCGAGCGGGTGCAGGCGGCGCTGGGCACGCTCGCGCCCGGCCCCGCCCCGCCGGCCGGCGCAGGCGGCCACGCCGGGGCGGCCGAGGCGGGCGGGGCGGCCGGGCGGCGGCGCCCCGTCCGGCACTCCCGCGACGGGCGACGTCGCCGCCGGCACGGCACGGCCTGGGCGGCCGGCGCGGCTCCCGCGGCCGGCGCCGCGCCGGGGCGGCCGTTCGCGGTGATGCATCTCGACCTCGACCACTTCAAGGCCGTCAACGACGCGATGGGCCACCCCGCCGGCGACCGGCTGCTGCAGCAGGTGGCGCAGCGCCTGCTGGACTGCGTGGGCGAGGACGACACCGTGGCCCGGCTCGGCGGCGACGAGTTCGCGGTGGTGCAGCGCGGGCTGCTCGGCCCCGGCGAGGCGGGGCTGCTGGCGCGGCGCATCGTCGCGGCGCTGGCCGAGCCGTTCGCGCTCGACAGCGCCCGCGTCTCGATCGGCGTCAGCGTCGGCATCGCCGTGGCGCCCGCCGACGGCCGCGACGCCCCCGCGCTGCTCAAGAACGCCGACATGGCGCTGTACCGGGCCAAGGCGGAGGGCCGCAGCACCGCGCGCTTCTTCGAGCCGGCGATGGACGCCCGGGTGCAGGCGCGGCGCCGGCTGGAGCTGGACCTGCGCCGCGCGCTCGACCGGGAGCAGTTCGAGGTCCGCTACCAGCCGCTGCTCGACCTGCGCACCGGCCGCATCAGCGGCTTCGAGGCGCTGCTGCGCTGGCACCACCCCGAGCATGGCCTGGTGCCGCCGGGCGAGTTCATCCCGATCGCCGAGGAGGTCGGCCTCATCGTCGCGATCGGCGAGTGGGTGCTGCACCGCGCCTGCCGCGAGGCCGCAGGCTGGCCCGAGGGCGTCGGCGTCGCGGTGAACGTCTCGCCCGCGCAGTTCCGCACGCCGCGGCTGGTCGAGGGGGTGGGCGAGGCGCTGGCGCGCTCCGGCCTGGCGCCGGATCGGCTGGAGCTGGAGATCACCGAGACCGTGCTGCTGCGCGAGAGCGAGTCCGTGCTGGCCACGCTGCACGAGCTGCGCGCGGCCGGGGTGCGCATCGCCATGGACGATTTCGGCACCGGCTACTCCTCGCTCAGCTACCTCCGCTCCTTCCCGTTCGACAAGATCAAGATCGACCAGAGCTTCGTGCGCGACCTCGCGCGCAGCGCCGACAGCCTGGCGATCGTGCGCGCCACGATCGGCCTGGGCGCCAGCCTGGGCATGAAGGTCGCGGCCGAGGGCGTGGAAACCCCCGAGCAGGTCGCGATCCTGCACGCCGCGCGCTGCGACCAGATGCAGGGCTTCCTCTACAGCCGGCCCTGCCCGGCCGAGGCGGTGGCAGGGCTGCTGGCGCGGTTCGGCTACGGGGGGACGGAGGCGTGGGGCTGACGGCAGGCAAGCAAGATAAGGTCGAGGCTCCGCCTCGAACTCCGCCAAAGGCAAGCCTTTGGAAACCTCGACTTGGGCCGGCGGCACGACCCCGCGCGACGTGCCTCCGACGTGCGCCGGTCCAGGGGCGGCTCGCCCCTGGCGGGTCCGGGCAGAGCCCGGCCTTGCCGCCCCGCGATTGCCGCCCCGCCCCGCCCGGTGATACGAGCCCCCGCCGGCGCCGCCGCGCGCGGCCATCCCGGGGACACGCCCATGCAGCCAGCACGCTTCGACCTTCTCGGCATCGGCAACGCCATCGTGGACGTGGTCGCGACGGTTTCGCCCGACTTCCTGTCGCGCCACGACATGCGGCCGGGCGCGATGGCGCTGATCGACGCGAAGGCCGCGGCCCGGCTGACCGCGGCGCTGCCCGGCGCGCGGCAGTTCAGCGGCGGCTCGGCGGCCAACACCTGCGCGGTGGCGGCGGCGCTAGGGGCGCGCGTGGCGTATGTGGGCAAGGTCGCGGCGGACCCGCTGGGCGATGCGTTCGCCCGCGACATCGCCGCCTCGGGCGTGCACTTCCCCACCGCGCCGCTCGAAGGGGGCGCGCCCACCGCGCGCTGCCTGGTGCTGGTGACGCCGGACGCGCAGCGCACCATGAACACCTTCCTCGGCGCCAGCGTCGCCTTCGGCGAGCACGACGTGGACGAGGCGCTGGTGGCGGACTCGGCCGTGACCTACCTGGAGGGCTACCTGTTCGACCCGCCGGCGGCGCAGGCGGCGTTCCGGCGCGCGGCGGCGGCGGCGCACGCGGCGGGGCGGCAGGTGGCGCTGTCGCTGTCGGACGCGTTCTGCGTCGACCGGCACCGCGACGCGTTCCGCGAACTGGTGCGCGGCGAGGTCGACATCCTGTTCGCCAACGAGGCGGAGATCTGCAGCCTGTACGAGCGCGACCGCTTCGAGGACGCCGCCGCCCTGGCGCGCGGCGAGGTGGGGCTGGCGGCGCTGACCCGCAGCGAGCGGGGCAGCGTGCTGTACCGCGGCGAGGAGAGCGTGACGGTGGCGGCGGCGCCGGCCGAGGTGCTCGACACCACCGGCGCGGGCGACGCCTACGCGGCCGGGGTGCTGGCGGCGCTGGCGGCCGGGCGCGGCCTCGCGGAGGCCGGGCGGGTCGGCAGCGTCGCCGCCGCGTCGGTGATCGCGCGCTACGGGGCACGGCCGCCCGAGGGGCTGCGGGCGCTGGCGGGGCTCTGAGCGCCCGTTTGACAATGCTACTACGCCGGTCATCCGACGCGCCTTTCTGCGCTTCCGGTGCTCACGGCCCAGCGGCCGCTCCGCTCCGGTTCTCGAAAGACACGCCGGGCGGCGCCAAGCGGCGCCTCTGACTCGGCGTGGCGCATTCTCAAACGGGCTTTGAGCGCAGGCCAGCAGGGCCGGGCCTTCCCTCCGCTGCCCTTCCAACGACCCGGCCGGGTCGCCGGACCCTTCGGCAGCCACGCCCGGACCCGCCAAAGGTTCGGGGCCTCCGGAAGCCCTTCCCTTCAACAGGAGGATTCCAAAGGCTCGCCTTTGGCGGAGTTTGAGGCAGAGCCTCAACCTTGCTGGCTTCCGCCCCGGCCGGCTTCGTGATCGGCCGCGGCGCAACCCCGCCGCCGGCGCGGAGTAATGCCTGCGCCAACCCCATGATCGCGGAGAGTTCCATGCGCACCTGCACCCTGGCCGTCCTGCTGGCCGTCGGCGTAGCGGCGCCCGCGCTGGCGCAGAGCGCGGCGCCGACCTCGGTCGGCGGCAGCAAGGGCCAGCAGGGCGCCGGCGACCCGAGCACGTCCGGCAGCATGGCCGGCGGCTCCGGCGGCGCGGCCGGCATGCACGCCGACCCGGTGTCGCCGGGCGGCGTCGGCTCCGGCCTCTCCACCAACACCCAGCCCCCGGGCAGCGGCGGGGCCGGAGCCTCGGGTGGCGGAACGTCCGGCGGCGCCCCGGCCGGCGGCGGCGGCGCGGCGCGCTGACGCCCGCCCCGGCGACACACCGTCCGATGCGCAAGGCCCGTCGCCTCGCGGTCCTGGCCCTCGCGGTCGTCCTGCCGGGCACGGCCGGGGCGCGGGCGCAGTACCTCGGGCGCGGGAACGCCGCGGGGATGTCCGGACCGGCCTCCGACCGAGCCAGCAACATCGGTCGCGGCGACACGCCCAGCGGCATCGCGCCGCACCTGCCGATGCCCGACGCGGCGCCGGACGCAGGGCCCGACGCGCTGCTGCGCGCGGCGGACCAGGCGCTGGCGGCACGGCGGACCGGCGCGGCGCAGCAGGCGCTGGAGATGGCGGAGACCCGGCTGCTGGACCGCAGCACCGAGATCGGCGCGAACGGCCGGCCCGACCAGGACCCGCAGGTGCTGCACGTGAGCGTGGCGCTGCAGGCGCTGGGACGCGGGGACATCGCTGCGGCGCGGGCGGAGGTCGCGGCGGCAATGCGGACAAGGCCGCGCTGAGAGCAGCGAGGCAAGGCTGAGGCCCGGCGCTTCAAGGCGGGGCCTCAAGCTCCGCCAAGGGCCGAGCCTCTGGAATCCATTTCCTGGGCAAGTGGTTTCCGGAGGGCGGTGCCTTGGAATGGGCCGTTGGCGGTTCAGGCAGAGCCCCGCCCTGCCTGGCGGCCTTCGCTGCGGTTTTCCCCTCGCACTCGGGCCCGCGCCGCCTTATGTGTGCGCCGCAACACGACACGCGCCGCGTCCCGCTGCCGTGGCCGCCCCTATGGGTCCGGTCCGGCCGCCGACCCGGCGCAGCCGCCCGGAACGAGGGATGGCGTCCTCGGCGCCGTCCTCGGGCGGCGTACGCACAACACCGCGCCGCAGCCACGGCGCCAGACGCAGGCAGCCGCATGGACATCCGCAACATCGCCATCATCGCGCACGTCGATCATGGCAAGACCACGCTCGTCGACCAGCTCCTGCGCCAGTCCGGGTCGTTCCGCGAGCACCAGCAGGTGCAGGAGCGGGCGATGGACCGCAACGACCTGGAGCGCGAGCGCGGCATCACCATCCTCGCCAAGTGCACCAGCGTCGTCTGGCGCGACAGCCGCATCAACATCATCGACACGCCGGGCCACGCCGACTTCGGCGGCGAGGTCGAGCGCATCCTCAACATGGTGGACGGCGTGATCGTGCTGGTCGACGCAGCCGAGGGCGCGCTGCCGCAGACCAAGTTCGTGCTGACCAAGGCGCTCGCGCGCGGCATCAAGCCGATCGTCGTGGTCAACAAGGTCGACCGCCAGGACGCGCGCCCGGACGAGGTGCACACCGAGATGTTCGACCTGTTCGCGGCGCTGGGCGCCAGCGACGAGCAGCTCGACTTCCCGATGCTGTACGCGTCGGGGCGCAACGGCTGGGCGGACACCACGCTGGAAGGCCCGCGCAGGGACCTGGCGCCGATGTTCGACATGGTGATGAGCCACGTGCCGCCGACGCGGCTGGACAAGGAGGCGCCGTTCGCGATGGTCGCCTCGATCCTGGACTACGACAACTTCCTCGGCCGGGTGCTGACGGGCCGCGTCGAGCAGGGGCGAGCCCGCCTGAACATGCCGGTCAAGGTGATGCGCCAGGACGGCACCGTGGTCGAGACCGGCCGCCTGACCAAGCTGATGAGCTTTCGCGGGCTGGAGCGCGTCACCGTCGAGGAGGTCGAGGCCGGCGACATCGTGGCCGTCGCCGGGCTGACCGACAGCACGATCCCCGACACGATCGGCGCGCCGGAGATGACGGCGCCGCTGTACGCGATCCCGGTCGATCCGCCGACGCTGTCGATGACGTTCCGGGTCAACGACGGGCCGCTGGGCGGGCGCGAGGGCAAGAAGGTGACGTCGCGCCAGATCCGCGACCGGCTGTTCCGCGAGGTCGAGGGCAACGTCGCGATCAAGATCACCGAGAGCCAGGAGAGCGAGGCGTTCGAGGTGGCAGGGCGCGGCGAGCTGCAGCTCGGCGTGCTGATCGAGACCATGCGCCGCGAGGGCTTCGAGCTGACGATCGGCCGTCCCCGCGTGCTGACGCGCAAGAACGAGGAGACCGGCGAGCGCGAGGAGCCGATGGAGGAGGTGCTGGTCGACGTGGACGAGCCCTATTCCGGCGTGGTCGTGGAGAAGATGAGCCGCCGCAAGGGCGTGATGCAGGACATGCGCCCGTCCGGCGGCGGCAAGGTGCGGCTGACGTTCCGCATCCCGGCGCGCGGCCTGATCGGCTACCACGGCGAGTTCCTCACCGACACGCGCGGCACCGGCATCATGAACCGCATCTTCGACGGCTACGCGCCGTGGGTCGGGCCGATGGAGGGCCGCCGCAACGGCTCGCTGATCTCGTCCGAGCCGGGGGAGGCGGTGCAGTACGCGCTGTGGTACCTGCAGGAGCGCGGCACGCTGTTCGTCGATCCGGGCGACAAGGTGTACGTGGGGCTGATCCTGGGCGAGCACTCGCGCGAGAGCGACCTCGACGTGAACCCAATCAAGGAGAAGAAGCTCACCAACGTCCGCGCCTCCGGCAAGGACGAGGCGATGCTGCTGATCCCGCCGCGCCGGATGAGCCTGGAGCAGGCGATCGCCTACATCGAGGACGACGAGCTGGTCGAGGTCACGCCGAGCGCGGTGCGGCTGCGCAAGCGCTACCTCGACCCGTCCGAGCGCAAGCGCAACGAGAAGAAGTCGGACAGCCAGGCTGCGTGAGGCTGCGCTCGCCCGAAGGAAGGCCAGAGGCTCTGCCTCTGGACTCCGCCAAGGGCTCGCCTTTGGAAACCCCTACTTAAGTCACGGGATCAAAGGGCCTCCGGCCCTTTGCGGGTCTGGGCAGAGCCCAGCGCTTTCTTGCTGAGGGACCGCCGCCTCCTGCTGATGGCCGCGTTCGGCTTCGCGAGCGGCCTGCCTTTGCCCCTGACCGGCCTGACGCTGCGCCAGTGGCTCAGCGAGCACGGCGTCTCGCTGGGCGCGGTTGGCCTGACCGCGTGGATCGGGCTGTCCTACACCCTGAAGTTCCTGTGGGCGCCGCTGCTCGACCAGGTGCGGCCGCCGCCCGGGCTGCGCCGCCTCGGCCGCCGCCGCGGCTGGCTGGTGGCGATCCAGGCCGCGCTGGCGGCGGCGTTGCTGGCGCTGGCGTGGTCGGAGCCCTCGAACGCGCCGGCGCTGGTGGCGGTGGCGGTCGGCGTGGCGTTCCTGTCGGCGAGCCAGGACATCGTAGTGGACGCCTGGCGGATCGAGACCTTCCCGCAGGACGCGCAGGGCGCGGCGATGGCGGCCTACGTGTGGGGCTACCGGGTGGCGCTGCTGGCGTCGGGCGCGGGGGCGATCGGGCTGGTGGGGCCGCTGGGCTGGCACGGGGCGCTGTCGTGCATGGCGGGGCTGTCGGCGCTCGGCGTCGCGGCGAGCCTGCTGGCGACGGAGCCGGCGGCGGTGCTGGCGGCCCGCGTCGAGGGCGTGGCCGGGCGGCTGCGGGGCGCGGTGGTGACGCCGCTGCGCGAGTTCCTGCGGCGGCCGGGGGCGGGGGAAGTCCTGGCCTTCGTGCTGCTGTTCAAGCTGGGCGAGGCGCTGGCGGGGCCGATGGCGATCCCGTTCTACCACGACATGGGGTTCGACCGGGCGGCGGTGGCGCGCGCGCTGTTCCTGCCGTCGCTGACGGCGAGCCTGGCGGGCTCGGCGGCGGGCGGGGTGCTGGTGGCGCGGGTCGGCACCGGCCGCGCGCTGGTGCTGACCGGGTTCGCGCAGATGGCGACGCTGCTGCTCTACCTCGCGGTCGCGGCGTCGCATGGCGACGTGCGGGTGCTGTACCTCAAGGTGCTGGTGGAGGGGTTCGCCGAGGCGATGGCCGACGCGGCGTTCATCGCCTACCTGTCGGGGCTGTGCGCGGTGGCGTACACGGCCACGCAGTATGCGCTGCTGTCGTCGCTGGCGGTGGTCGGCGTGCGCACGCTGGGCGGGGTGTCTGGGTTCCTGGCGCAGGCGCTGGGCTGGGTGCCGTTCTACGGGGCGGCGGTGCTGACGGCGCTGCCGGCGATGGGGATCATGGTGCACCTGCTGCGGCGGTTCCCCGGGACGGGCGGAGCCAGGGAAGCAAGGCCAGAGGCTCTGCCTCTGGACTCCGCCAAAGGCTGAGCCTTTGGAAACCCTCCATAGAAGCTGATATCCCCGACGGGATCGGGCATGGCCGGGGGGAGCGCCGCAGCTTTCCTTGTGCGGGCACTCCGGCTGCGACCACACTTCGCGGCGTGATTCTGGCGAGGGAGTGCGATGTCGGCGGCATCGAAGACACGGCGGGTACGCCCGGGGATCCTGCGCACCGTCTGGCACGCCTGGGTCAGCACCTGGGCCGCGATGCGGGACATGCCGTTGGCGTTCCTGCTGACGGCGGCGGCGTCCGTCCTGCTCGCAATCGTGATCGCCCACCTGGTCGCCCCACCCGTCGTCGTGCCGCCGGGACAGGAGCCACCGGCGATCTCCTACGGCACGGCAATCCTCTCGCTGCTCCGCCTCCTGCCGGTCTCCTTCGCGTATGCCCTGACCCTGGCGCCGCTGGCCGTCGCCATGCACCGCTTCGTGGTGCTCGGCGAACGCCAGACGCTGCTGCCGCTGCGCCCGCTGTCGCGTGTGGTGGGCTACGCAGCCTGGGTGACGCTGTTCAATGCGTGCATCAGCCTTCCCGGACTCATCGTGCAGACCTCGACACCCGCCCAGACGCTGGTCGTATGTCTGACCTTCGTCGTCATGGTGGCGACGGTGCGCCTGACGCTGCTGTTCCCGCAGATCGCCGTCCGAACGGCGGGGGAGCCGCTGCGCACGTTCTGGGCCATCACCAGATGGCGCTTCTGGAACACGGCGACCGTGCTGGTCCTGGCCATGGTTCCGGTCCTGGCGCTGCAGTTCCTGATCGTGCTGGCGGTTTCCGGCACGATCACGGCAGCAACGATGGCGGCAGTGAGTGACTTGCCGCTCCTGTCGGCACTGAACGCTCCATACGTGGCCATGGGGGCGGCCGCCGCGTCGTGGTTGTTCGTCGGCTATGGCCTGGCACCTGGTACGCACGAAGGCGTGCCAGTGGCGCCGGAGTGACCACGGCCTGCCACAGAACCAAGGCAGGCAAGGCTGGGCTCTGCCCAGACCCGCCAAAGGCCGGGGGCCTTTGGAAACCCGTGCCTTAAGTGAGGCAGGTCCAGGGGCGCTGCCCCTGGCGGAGTTTGAGGCAGGGCCTCAACCTTGCTCGCTTCCTGTCTTCAGGCCACCGGCTCCGCCGGCACCTGCACCCGCGGCGCCTCCGCGCGCGGCGCGTCCCCGGGGCTGTCGCTCAGCATCTCGATTCGCCCGGTGATGGCGCCGCCGTCCTCGACCTGGAGCCGGCGGCAGCGCGCCGTGCCGAGCACCTTGCCGGTGGCGCGGACCACGAGGTTGCCGCGCGCGGTGAGCGTGCCGTCGATGGTGCCGGCGACCTCGGCCTCCTCGACCTCGACCTCGCCGCGGAACACGCCGCCCTGGGCGATGGACAGCTCGGCGGCGTGGATCATCGTGGCCTCCACGGTGCCCTCGACCACCAGGCGCTCGGCGTCCTGCACGATGCCCTGCACCGAGATGCCGCGCCCGACCACGAGGGTGCGGCGCTCCGCGGCCTGCGCGCGGGGCGGCTGGCCGGGCCGCCCGCCGGGCTGCTGCGCGCCGGACGGCGGGGCGCCCGGGCTGCTGGACATGGGGCTGCTGGACATCGGGGACGGGCTGGGGGGCATGGGCGGGCGGGCCATGGTCGGGGCCTCCTTCGGCGGGGCGGTGAATGCGGGGCGGAACGGGGGCACGCCGAGGCCGGTGTCGACCGGGCGGGGCGGCGGGGGCGCCGCCGCGGGGCCGGGAAGCGCCTGCTCGAACAGCGACGGGGCGCGCGCGTCGTCGGCGTCGCCGGGGCCGGGCTGGAATGCCTCGGTCTCGTCTGGCTTGCGGCGTCTGAACAAGGAAGCCTCCCTTCGCGCTGAGCGTTCTGCCTCGGAGAGTCGAGTCGGGATCAGCGTAGATTCAATGGCCTATCACCCGAAGCTCAGTCCCACAAGCGATTGCGGGACCGTTCTCGGAGTGTTCGCCTACCGCGAAGTTATGCCACTCGCGCAACGGTTGCGCTCCTCGCGGCGCCATGCCGCCGGCGATGCCGCATGGCGATGTCCCGGTCCGGGTGTCGCCGGGCGGGGCGGGGGCTCAACCCGCCACCCGCCAACGGCCGAGCCTCGGGAAACCACCTGCCGGGGGTGCGTCGTTCCGTCCTGTGCCGCGGGCCCCGACCGGGTGCAGGTCCCGGACGCTCGGCCCGGCGGGTCCAGGGCGAGGTCCTGCCCTGCCTGGCCGCGTCGCCCGCCGACACGCCGGACTTTCCCGGTCCGCCGCGCCCCGCGACACTGCGCCGGCACGCCGCGCGCCGGCCGCCACGCAGTCCCGCCGGAGCCGCCATGGCCACGCACACCACCTGGCTGACCCACGCCCTGACCGTCGCGATGCGCGAGTCGCGGTTCGCGGCGCCCGCCGAGCCGCTGGACCCGGCCGGCCTGCGCCACGCCCGGGCGGCGCGGCGCCTGGCGGACCCCTCCGACCCGCTGCCGCCCGGCCCGGCGCCGCCCGGCGCCGCGTGGTGCAGCCCGGCCGCCTGCGCGCGCGAGACCGCGGCGGCGCTGGGGCTGGACGCCGCGCCGGAGGCCGCCCTGCGCGACGCCGACCCCGGCGCCTGGGCAGGCCGCGGCGCCGCCGAGATCGCCGCCGCCGACCCGGCCGCGCTGGCCGCCTGGCTGCGCGACCCCGACGCCGCGCCGCCCGGCGGGGAAAGCGCCCACGCGGTGCTGGCGCGGGTCGGCGCCTGGATGGACGGGCTCGGCGAGGGCCGGTTCGTGGTCGTCACCCACGCCGCGGTGGTGCGCGCGGCGATCGTGCACGCCCTCGGCGCCGCGCCGGGATGCGGGCTGCGCATCGACCTGGCGCCGCTGTCGCGCACCGTGCTGTCGCGCAACGGCCCGTGGCGGATGCAGTCGGCGGGCGCGCGCAGCCCGCCGGCGTCCGAGGGGGGCTGATCCTGGCGGCCAGGACCGCCGAGAAACAATGCCGATGGCCCCTGGTATCGAACTACCAGGAAGCAAGGCCGGGATCTGCCCGGACCCGCCAAAGGCCGAGGCCTTTGGAAACCATTCCTTGAAGGAAGACAAGCTCAACCTGACAGGGTGCCCGCACGCCAAGTAGTTGGTTGGACAACGTTTGTCTGTCCCAAGCCGGGTCTAGTCAACGGCGATCCTGCTTCAAGTCATGGACTCCAAGGGCCCAGCCTTTGGCGGAGTTTGAGGCGGAGCCTCGACCTTGCCCGCTGCCCTGGCGCAGTGCCGGAACGCCTGCAGAAGGCCCGCTCCCGCGTCCCCTGCCGTTCAGCAATTGGTCATCGAACCGTCGGACAATGCCTCGCCCGGGCAGGCCCGCTCCGGCCGCCTTCATACCGCCCGAAACGGGACCTAGCGCAGCAGCATGAACATCACGGTCCTGCGGGTCATGCGTCCGCTGCTGCTCGTCCTGGCCCTGGCGGGCTGCGCCGTCGCGCCGAGCCCCGGGGTCAGCCCGGACCTGCTCGCGGCGGAGGCGGACGCCGATCCGGCCCGCAGCCTGGCGCTGATGCGCGGGCAGGCGGAGCGCTTCGCGCGCAGGCCGTTCGCGGCGGGCAACCGGGTGGAGCTGCTGGTCAACGGCCCGGCCTCGTTCGCGGCGCTGGCCGCGGCGATCCGCTCCGCCCGCACGCGCGTCGACATGGAGAGCTACGAGTTCGACGACGTCGCGGGCGGCGAGTTCGCGGCCCTCCTGCTCGACGCCCGCGCGCGGGGGGTGGAGGTGAACCTGATCTACGACGCGTGGGGCGCCAGCACGACCTCGCCGGCGCTGTTCGACCGGCTGCGCGCGGGCGGGGTACGGGTGCTGGAGTACAACCCGCTGGCGCCGAACGCGCACGTGCCGGTGCGGGTGAACCGGCGCGACCACCGCAAGCTGCTGTGCGTGGACGGCGGGCTGGCGGTCACCGGCGGCGTCAACATCAGCCGCGTGTACCAGAACACGGCGGGGGCCGGGGCGGCCGACCCGGAGGAGGAGGCCTGGCGCGACACCGACGTGCGGATCACCGGCCCGGTGGTGGCGCAGTTCGAGCGCTATTTCCTGCAGACCTGGCGCGCGCAGCACGGCCCGGCCCTGGCGGACCCGCCCGCAGCACCTGCGGCGGCGCCGGGCGGGATGGGCGTGCTGGCCATCGACGGGGCGCCCGAGGCCAGGCAGCCGCTGATCTACCGCACGCTGCTCGCGACGATCGCGCTGTCGCGGCATTCGGTGCATCTCACCACCGGGTTCTTCGTGCCGACGCCGGACCTGGTGCGCGCGCTGCAGGCGGCGGCGCGGCGCGGCGTGGACGTGCAGGTCGTCGTGCCGGGCCGCAACACCAGCGAGGCCGCGCTGGCCGCGGGCAGGGCGACGTACGGCGAGCTGCTGGAGGCCGGGGTCGGGCTGCACGAGTTCCAGGGCCGCATCCTGCACGCCAAGACGGCGGTGGTGGACGGCGCCTTCTCGGCGGTGGGGTCCTCCAACCTCGACTGGCGCAGCACGGTCTGGAACGACGAGATCGACGCGGTGATCCTGGACTCCGGGTTCGGCGCGCGGATGGAGGCGGTGTTCGCGGCCGACCTCGCCGCTTCGGAGACGATCAGCCTCGCGCGCTGGCGTCGCCGCGGCCTGGGCGAGCGGCTGCGCGAGCTGGAGGCGCGGCTGGTCGAGACGCTGCTGTAGGGCGCGCCGCCGCGGCCATGCCCCGCGGCGCGGCGGGCCGCGCGTGCTTCACGACGTGCGGGCTGCGGCGATGCGCCGTCATCAGGTCGCGTCGGCCGTGGTCGCGGCACGGGGGATGGCCGGCGCCACCTGCACGATCCGATTTTGCCCGATCGCGTCACAGTTTTGCGACAGAGCACGTTGCGCATTTACAACGCCTCTGCGGATTACGCATCGGCCCGGCTGAATCGCTGCCGCGGGGCTGCGTCCTATAATGACATTGCCGCGAGTGGAACTTAAAGATTCTCCACTCTGCCTGACCGGGCGAGCGCCGCCTGGCCAGAGGCGCAAGGGCGCAAGGGCGCAAGGGCCTGCGCGGGACGAGGGCTTCGGCGGCAACAGGCTTGGAAGAAGGGCGTGGTTTGATGGTGTTGAAGCGGCTGCATGGGACCAGAGCCGGACTGAGGGCCTCGCTGATCTGCGCGACGGCGATCGTGGGCGTCGCCTCGCTCGCGCACGCCGACGAGCTGCAGGACCTCAAGCGGCAGACCGACCTGCTGCAGCGGCAGAACCAGGCGCTGATGCGCCGGATCGAGACCATCGAGAAGACGCAGCGGTCCAGGCGGACCAGCACCGCCGCCGCCGAGTCGTCCGGCGGGGCGGGGTCGGTGCCTCCGGCCGCCCCGAACGGCTACGGCACGACGCCCGGCGGCGTCGCGCGCTACCCGTCGACGGGCGGCGGGCAGCTGCTGGGCAACGCCACCTCGTCCGGCGGCCCCGCCACGACATCGGGCGCAGGCACGGTGCAGGAGCAGCGCACGGCGACGGCCGCGCCGGCCGCAGCCTCGATCGGCGGCACGCCGCCGATCCCCGCCACGAACGCGCTGACCTACCTGGGCGTCACCCTCTACGGCGGCGTCGACCTCGGCGTCGCCTACCAGACCCACGGCACGCCGCTGAGCAACACCTACGGGCCCGGCCTCGAGTACCTGATCTCCAGGAACAGCAACCGCTCGCTCGTCAGCCTCGCGCCCAACG
>JAABUV010004555.1_pt1 | contig 16484 bp, 17 predicted proteins | sample 5559971 | NCBI WGS metagenome assembly JAABUV01 (sample SAMN10711881, study PRJNA513362) | rock metagenome | isolation source: Antarctica rocks | place: Antarctica: Victoria Land, Knobhead nord | collected 2015-12-19
CCTGTGCGCACCGCTGACACTGCATGCTGCTCTCCCTCTATCCCCTCGTCAGGCCACAGCATACCCTATCTCAGCACACCCCAACGATACCCTAACGCCGTCGTCCGCTCCAGCCCCTGTGTCGCGTCCCCCTGGCAATACGGGCAGCCCATCGTCCCCTCCTCAGCGCTCCTATAAAAGGAGAAGGATACCCGACCGGCTGGCTCTCGACCACCCCTGATTCTGAATTCTGACGCAGCCCAACCATGCGGCAGATCCTGCCGCAGGCTAGAGATGCTGACGACGGCCGGTTGGCCCGGTCTTGGAGGGAGCGCCGCGTGGGGCCCACTGCGCCGACTCGAGGCGCGTGCGCAGGAACCCGGCGGCGTTGGTCAGGCTGGCGGCCGCGTCGCCGCGCACGTAGCTCAGCCAACCCTGCACGCGCTCCAGGTCGCGCTGGTCGCCACCGGCATAGCGCCGCACGAGATCCTCCGTGAAGTACTGCCGGAGCGCCTCCTCGAGCGAAAAGGCCGCGATGTCTCGGTAGAGTATGTTGAGTTCGGCGTGGAGCACGTTGTGCCTCTCGATCTTACGCTCCTCCTCAGGCGTCCACGCATTCCCGCCCTCGCTCAAGAAATGCTCGACGGAGTAATAGACGTCCGTCCGCACAGGGACGTAACTGTCCCGCGTCGCCTGGATGTCGTTGCAGACCACCGCACGCAAGGGCATAACCTGGGCGCGCCCCTCCCCCGCGTCAAGCAGCACCTCGTCGTCGGCCAAGGTATAAGTCCGTATCTCGTCCTCCATTGTCAGAATCATCGGCGCCAAGGAGGTGTCCACACCCCACTCCTGCAGGCGCTCTTTGGCGCCATGGACATTCGGCCGGGCGTTGGCTCTCTCGGACGGCCCGTCCATCATGGCCCGCTTGTCGACGGCCGCCGATGGTGTTACTGAAGTCGGCGTTATCTCACCTAGACAGGAACTTTTCTTTTGATCACGTACAACATCAACACCCGGTTGGTCAGCGCCGAGGGAGGCAGGCGGTGTGTGTGGGCCATGGTGTTGGTGTGATGTATCTTGAGAAGCTTTATCTTGTCTTACTGGATCTTGTATAGTTTCTGTTCTTTGTGGGTCCAACTTATGAGCAGACCCTTGTTGCCCCAATCGCCCCCCCCCACTATCCTTTCCCATCCCCCCTCGGTCTCTCCGCTGTACCCCCTCCGCTCCATTATTAGTCCCCCTTTGATCACTTTCCGCACCCCCGTTCTGGATAATTAGGAGGCGGATACCGGCGACTGTGTCGGCGTCCGTCGGCATGGGTTCGTCGGCATGCGTTGGGTCGTCGGCGAACCGGGGATCGCGTGTGTGCACGGCGGATGGTCGTTCTCCCGCGAAGACGAGGGCGAATCGTGAGGGCAGATTGCCCTTCTTTGGATGTATGCGACGCTCGATTGTGATCAGACCAAACCCCACCAAACGTGCGAGAGCCGGATACAGCTTACCCTTCGATACACCGCAACCTTCGTCTAGGACGGCGCCGTCACGGGTTGTGATGCCGTGGAGGAACTGATCGGGGCTGATGATGTCCGCCGGTTTACCAAACCCGATCGTGCGCCGCACGATGTAGAGCAGGACGGCGAGCTCGCTATCCGAGAGGTGCGCCTGCCAGTAGTCGAAGATGGCGTCCGGGACCTGTGTCGTGTTGATCGGTGAGAGCGGACCGGCATGCACATGGCCACGCCGGTCGCGAATGCTGAGGCGATAGGTCGGCGCCTCGTCCGCGCCGACGCGGTCCCGATTCTCCGCTTTGTGGATCAACCCTTTGGCGAGAAGCTTTTTCACGGCGCCGATCGCGGTTGACCGGCTGATGCCGGCGCCCTCCGCGATTCTGTTGCCGTGTCGATCCGTGATGCCGTGGACGAACTGAGAGATACTGACGTCGTCTTGCTCTCGCTTCCAGCCATATGTGCGGCGAATGAGGAAGAGCAGCACGCGCAGTTCGCCGCCGGTGAGCTGGGTGAGCCAGTAATCGAAGACGGCGTCTGGCGTCTGCGTCGAGTTGGGACTGTCGAAGCCGCCCGCGGCGCTAGTCATCGGCTATCTCCCCCCTGAGCTGCCATGCGCCCCAGGGACCACGCTCCACGAGCATCACCCCCAGCGCGTGGATAGGGGCCTGACCGTCTCGTCCCGCCCGACGCCCATGCGCATCGATCCCCCACGCGGCGGAGCGAGGGCAAGCTCCACCCCGCGCCGCCAGCGCGGCCTTATCGCACGCTGTCGGAGCCGTCAGGCTAGTGCATGTGTCCGCGACAGGGAGCGCCGCGCGCATGCCGCCGCGCTGCGCGCGAACGCGTGGCAGCGAAGACATGAACACACCTCCTGACGCCCCCGTTTCAATACGGCCGTGCGCCGCGCCATACTACCACCCCGACCATCTAATGAGGAGAATCTCACTATCACCATGCAGGATACGTTTCGCTTTCGCAAGGCCCCGCGTCGCCGCGCGGTCGCTGTGATCGCGGCCGCTACGGCTGTGACTGGGCCGCATACGCGCAAAAAACGCGTAACTGGCCTGCGTACAGGCGCGGGAGCACCCCTATTTACGACTGGTAGCACTACCGACAGGTGACTGATCGCACATGCGCGGTGTGACCAGTAGCACAAACAGTGTGCGACCCGGAGCACAATACGCACTGTGTACAACGCACGCCGCTTTTATGGCTGGTAGCACACGCACTTTATAGACGCACCGGCTCTTTATGGTTGGTAGCACGCGCTTTTTACGGTTGGTAGCACACCGTCTTTACCGCTGGTAGCGCGACAAAGACGAGGTACTATGCCTGGCCTACCGTCTCGATGTCCGGCAGGGCATTCGGGCATAGGCGGCGCTGATGGGATCGGCGCGAGAAAGGGGGGTGCGCCGCAGGCGTGCCCGCCGGATTGACGCTTGTATGGCTGGTAGCACGCGCGCTTTACGCGCGCCCTCCGGCAATCGGCTCGTCGTTGAAGAGGGGTAGCGCTTCGGCAAGGACGAGAGTAATCAATCCTTTGGGCTCGAGAGGTAGGGGCTGTGGGCCATAGGAAACGAGGATTCCCCGCGCGGACAACCTGTCGAGCGCGCGGACTAACGTCTTCGTCGCATTGGCGCGGTTGCGGTCGGTGATCGTGGCGTGCCTGAGCAGAGCATCGCGCGTCACTGTGATCTGGTGGTCGACGGCATATGGCCGCGACTCGGCCAGGTAGGCCGCCAGCGTTTGCTCGGTCGTACGGCGACGGCCGCGATAGCTTTGCGCATCGGATGGCGTCAGCAGCGCGCGTGAGACCAGAAACGGGTTGTTGACCATCCGACCTTGTGCGTCGCGCAGGCGATACCAGAGCGGGTTGATCTGGATCGTCACGCTCTCGGGTAAGCCTTTGCCGAAAATCTCTTGTGGCGTCAACTCGGTCACACGTTCGGCCGTCTGGTACTCGATGCCGGAGAGCAACGGGGCGACGAAGCCACGCGTGTTTCCCTCGCGGCCGGTCACGTTGACACCCACTTGGGTGAGCAACAGCGCGAAGAGCGCCTGCGAGACAAATTGCCGTGGCTTCGAGCGGTGAATGCCGCGGTCGTCGCGCTTGTATTTGAGCGCATCCAGCAGGGCATTGATTGAGACGGTGAAGCGGCCCGTTCGCCCCGCGTCGTTGGCCAGGACATAGAGATGCTTCATCAGTTCGGCCGTCTTCGACCCGCCGACCCGGCCCGCGATCGTGATGGCGAGATTCTCTAACTCCGAGCGGTCGTCCTCTGCCAGTTGCTCGATATCGCCAAAGTTGACGACGAGACGCGTCTGGTTCGCGCGGTTGAGGATAAGCGCATCCTCTACGACGGTGCCACGCTCGTCGTGCAGTGGTTCATGGATGAAGTCGGCGGAGGCGTAGTACACGGGATCGATGGCCACGACACCGCGCGCTTTGTCCTCCTCGATGCGGCGCCGGATCTCGAGCTCTTCGGGCGAGAACGGCAGGCCGGTCTCAGGGTCGATAAGCGGGGTGACCGGCGCGGTGATTGTCACCGATACGCCCGGTTTGTCCACGGCGAGGACCGTCGCCTCCGCCCCCCCCAATTCCTCCGCTCCGTCTGCCATGTCACGCTCCTCTCGCCCTTCACCGCCTATCATACTCTATAGAGCGCCCGCCCGTCAGTCTGTTATCAGGCGGCCGCAGCGTCTCCGCACGACGGGTTGCTCGCCGCATACTCGCCGAATGACCGGCTGTGGTGTCGTGTCCGACCGTGCCGCCGGCGAGCGCGTCCTTACGCACTCGCCGGCGCGGTTGCATGATAACCACCACCGCGGCGCGTTCAGCGCTTCACCGTCGCGACGCATTCCACTACCGTATACATGCATGATCGTCAACGGTCGGCAGGGCCGGCGCCATGTAGCTTCGGCAGAGGCGCGCCGCCGCTCCACTGGCACGCCGCGCCGACCTGTCGGGTTCGGCATAGCATCCAAGCGCCGCCGCATGTGTGGGACTGGCAGCACCCACGGCCGCGTTACTATAGCTTGTCAGATAAAGAATTAAGAATCCGTAGGCAGCTTCCACGCTCAGCCAACCACCTGAATTTCTCAAACATTATCTGACAAGCTATAGCGTGCGTGCTCTCCTGACGGTAGTCCGAGCGTATCTCGGACCTGCGCCATTGTGTCAGCGACGAGCGTGCGCTGGCCGGGCGTCAGCGGCGCGCTTTCGCGCGCCCAGGCCAGGATATAGCGGGCAAAGTCCTCCACATCTCCATCGCTTCGACGGATTTGTAACGCCGGTGTGCGATCCGCACCTGGCTTGCGGCGCGTGTGCGTGCTGACGTGGATGATTTCGCCGTGATCGCCCGGCATCGACGCTCCAGCCCCATCGGGGTTCCTGACTGTTGCCTCAGCCGCAGGGCCATCAAGCTGTGGGGCGGTGGCGGAGTCTGTGGTTGTGGATGAAGCCGCCACCTCGACTCCTCTGGCGCGCGCCTCCTCGCTCTGATCCAACATCTGGTGAGTGGGGTCGGGGGGCAAACCGATCATGTTGTCCGTCGGTACGGCTTGGCGCTCCGGAGCCGTGCCTGCGGATGCTGGCGCATCCGTATGCCGTCCGCTACCCGGCAGCGAGCCGTGAGCACCGCGAGTGGGTGAATTCACCCACTCGGGGGAGGTCGTCGATGGTCTGTCGTCGAGGGGTAGTTGTCCGATTCGCTCGTTATCCACCAAGCGACGCGCATCGTCGGCGGTGACGATCCATTGTTTATCGCGTTCGAGGCGCTTGATGGCCGCGTCCTGCCCACTTTCCGACAGGCGCATTAGAATGCCCGCGACGCTCGGATTGATGCGCTCGTCCGACACCAGGCGATAGAAGACTAGATGCTTCGCGATGCGCAGCAGGGTGTTGATGTCGCTCGGGTTTCGCCCAGTGCGGTTGGCGATCTGGTGCCCGCTCCATCTGTACTCGCGCTGCAGCTGTGCAACGGCATCGAGAGTCTCTTTGCGCGTGAGGTCCGTGCGCACAAGGTTTTCGACTAGGGCGTCGGCAAAAGCCGCGTCCTCAGCGATTTCGCGCACGATAGATGGCAGAACCGCGACCTTCCCTCTCTTGGCCGGGTCACCGCTGCTATGCAATCGGCGACAGGCGAGCAAGCGCCGATGGCCGGCGACGATGATGTAATGGCCAGGCCGCTTGGGGTCACGGCGCACGATGAGCGGCTCCAAGAGCCCTGCGTCGGCAATGGATCTGGCTAGCATGGCAAGTTGCTCTTCATCGAAGAAGCGTCGCGGCTGACGCTCCCAGGGTTCGACGCGCTCGATGGGAATCAGATAGCCGCCCGGAATGGTCGTGAAGTTACTCTCGATCCCTTGCACGAGCTCCTCATCCGTCACGGCGCCGGTTGGGGTCTCCGCGAGAATCGAGTCAAGAATACTCGGCGGGCGACGGGTCGAGGATTTCGGCATAACGGAACAGCTCCTTAATTGGCGTGTCGTACTCCGGCGCCGTCAGGTCGGGGAGCGCGATGCGCGCACGGTCCGGCACGGACGGGAGAACGAGGAGTGGCGGCTTCTGCATGGCGGCGATGCGCTTGATTTCTTCCAGCCGCACCTGGTGCAGCGTTCGTCGCTTGACGATGGTTGGCAAGACCGCGACGAGCCGCATCTGGGGACTGGCGGCGAGTCGCTGGACATCGATCAGATGGAGATAATTGATCAGGTTGTTCACTCCCTGATCTTCGGGGACAGTCGGGACTAACACCAGTGCGGCCTCGCGTAGCGACGGGATCGCTGATAGGCCCGGCGGCGTGTCGATGACGACGAACTGGAACCCCGCATCATCTGGCGGCAGATCACTATCTGACCACAGGACGATATCCGGGCGGCGGAGGTCCGCGCGCCGCTTCCAGAGCATGGTCAGATTCTTCGATTCGTCGCGGTCGATCAGGGCCACTAGCGGACGCTCTCGCGTACTCCCCAACATCTCGGCCGCGCGCGCGGCGAGGTAGAGACTGGTGGTCGTCTTGCCGACGCCGCCCTTCGCCGCGCCGACCGCCAGCACTTTCACGATCGATCCCTCCTCGTCGCAGCGCACTCATCAACTGCTGGCGCCAGACGCTCTTCCCGATAGCGCCGGAGGCCCTTGCGCAAGATTAGAGGGGCATTCTCTCCCTTATGGTAGCTGAGCCTACCCCGCCGCATGCGCCACCGAACCGTTTGCTCCGAGCAGCGCATGATGTCTTGCACCTCCTTTATCTTGAGAAGGGGCGGATATCCGGACAGATCGATGGAAGGCATGGGCGAGTCCACACTGTCGACTGTAGCCATGAGCCTATCCTATCCGTTTTACCGCCTGACTGTCAACGGCTACGGAAGCCTGGGGTAGTTGAAGATAGGCGCTGAATGTATCAGGCACAGTCACCGGCGCGTTCCGCAAAACGCTAACTCAGGTAAGGCGTACTGGTCCTTGTTGGCTCGGATGGGTGAATTCACCCATTAGCACTGCTAATAACATAGTGGGGAGTAGGCCTGGAACAGCTGGCGCGTCCCGGTGTTATGGCTACTTCACCCATCCGCGCGACATAGACGAACCCATCGTGCGGATGGGTGACAAAGCGCGAGCCGATTCCTCTGCATGCCCGATCGTTATCGGGTTGGGCGCAACACGTCACTCTCCGTCTGCGCGCGGAGGGCGCGCACGAAGAGGACATTCACCTCCTCTTCCGTCTCGGTCACGCCGATGGCCGCGTCCACCTTGGAGGACACGCGGCCAAATCGCACCTCCACCGTGATACTCGCTCGCGCCAGCGCCGCGTCGAGCCTCGCGACGCTTGCCCCCGGCCCCGCGAGAGCCTCCGCGTAGACGGGCTCCGCGATGACGAGGCCATCGCTGACGCTATAGGCCTCGAGCAGCGGCGTCAAGATAGACGCCGACAGCTCCGTCCCCGCTAGCACCGGCCAGATGATATTCGTGTCGAGCGCGATTGCCATAGGTTTCCTCATCCCCCTCGCTCACGCATCCAGTCCCTCTTCCTTTCCGACGTTCGGCACACGATGACGCCGACGACACGAACGAGGCCCGCGGGACGTTTGCCCGCGGGCCTCGTTCGCGCCAATCACCGGTGTGCCGTGCGCACCTACTCATCGTCGGGCTCATCGCCGTATCTGACCTCGCGCAGGAACGCCGCGTCGTCCGCAAGCGTGCGCGGCACGCCGGTCGAGAACACCCCGACGATGTCACGTATCCGGCCCGAGGCGGGGGCGAGAGCGGGGAACGGGCCTCCCGCCTTAGCCAGGGATACCGACCCGTCGTCGCGGGCCACGAATGCCACCTTGTCGCCCCGCGCGACGCCGAGCGTGCGCAGCACGTCAGCGGGGATCGCCGCCCCGTCGTCCGTCACCTCTGTAATTGCGACCTGTTGCATGTCACCCTCCTTCACAACACCAATAATCCATTGTAGCGCACCCATTCGCGCGCCCGTCGCCAGTTCGCCTCCGCGATCACCGTCACGCCGCCACCTGTGCCGGCTACTTTACTCATCCGTGGGGCCACGGATGAGTAAAGTAGCCGGCACAGGGTACCCGTCTGGACGAGCAGCGCCTGCAGGTCCTCGATCGGCGGCAGCACCCCCTCCAGCAGATGGTGCGCCTGTGCCCAGTGACGGTAGTGAAGTACGGTCTTGCGATGTGCCCCCGTCGCCCGCGCCACCGCGCGGTCACTCTCCGTCATGCGAATATGTCGCAGCAACTCGCGTACGCCCATGATGTCTTTCCTCCTACCGGCCATATATCCCCCTTAGCAGCACTACAGTCGCGTTGCTGAGAGGATACGTCAGCGGATGGAGAGCGCGTGCCGTAGCGCGGGTGGTACCCTATGGCCGACGCTGCCCCGGTACCCTATGGCCGATGCTCACGAGACTGCGTACTTGACGTTGGCAACGGCCTTCACGCCTCCGGCGATTAGGCGGCCACGCAGTCCTCAATCCGTCCATCCAGCCGCCGCCCGCGACGGCACAGGGCCACGGGCGGTGGCAGGGTGTCCGCGGTTTCTTTCCGGCGATACGCGCGTACTTTCAGCGCGCCCTCGATCGACGCGACACTGTGCAAGTTGAAGTGTGGCCCTTGCCCATGCCGAAAGCCCCGCCCGGCCCGCTCCACCCCATTGTTCGTCGCCTCCCAGGCCGGATGGCGTAAGAACTGGCTCAGATGGGCGAAGCGCTCCGGGGTAAGCTGTGCCCGCGCGCGCCACAACGGAGCCACCTCCTCGTAGCGCTCGTCGTGACGCCACAGATCGTAGCGTGCCTGTGCCTCGTCCACGCTCCGCTTCCGTCCCCGCTCATCTTTAAAGAGGGTGTACCAGTCGGTGAGGAAATCGCGCGCCACGGTCAGGGTCGGCCCGACCGGGCTCGCCAAGAGCGCCTCGACCTGCGCCTGCTGCCGTGCGCTGAGGTGGTCAGGCCGCCGCAGTAAAAGGCCGCGCTGCTCCTTGAGCGCTTCCCGGACCTGGCGTACCTCCTCCCACCTCGTCCAGGGCGCGGGCGGCGCCACCGAGGCCGGAGGGATGTCAGCCTGGGGGGCGTCCTGGCGCGGGGCGGGCAGGGTGTCCGCTGCGGCGACGGGTTCAGGGAGAGGGTGCTCTCCCTCCTGGCCTTGCTCCCGCAGCCAGGCGGACACACTGACCCGGTGGACACCCGTCTGCCGCGCGATCTCGATGTAGGAGAGCCCCTGCGCGGAGAGTTGGTGGATCTGCGCGACGAGAGCGGGCGTCCGCCGGTGGTACGCGCGCGTGGGCGTGGACGCCGCAGGCTCGACGCTGTGGAGGTCGCTCACAGGAGGAGGCGCAGGACGCAGCCACGCGCGTACCGTGCGCCGATGAAGGCCCCGTTGCCGGGCGATGGCCCGCAGCGAGAGGCCCTGGTGGGCTAAGGCCTGGACCTGGGCGATCCCGGCACGGCGCGCATCCTGCCGCGCCTGCCAGCGCTGGACGGCGGGATCGGCTGGGTTATCGCTTGGCGGCTGCGCACGCAACGGCCCGCCCCAGCCATACGTCGCCGCGGGAGGAGGTGTCGGCAGCGTCCGACGCACCTGGCGGATCACCTCTTGTGCCGCCGTTGTCAGGCGGCGCGTCTCATGGAATAGGCAGAGTTGATGCGCCGCCTGCGGCCACACGTCGGTGAGCACACGGGGATACAGCGTCGCGCCGTCGGTGATCACCTCGTCGGGCTGAATACCGGCTGCGGCCAAGCGCGTCAGGAACTGCTCCACCACCGCGCTGTCGACGCCCTCGCGCACCAATTGGTAGCCGACGACGCGGTCGCCCTCCGGCGCGGCAGGGTCCACGGCCAGCAAGAGTGCCAGGTCATGCTGATAGAGTTCATCCACGCATAAAATGCCGGAGAACTCAGCGACGATCCACTCCTGATAGGCGTCGTCGAGCGTGATGCCGGTGTGGTAGGCCCGACACCAGCGGCGAATGATGGCCTCGCTGGGCTGCACCCAGAAGTCACGCGCCAGGCGCTGGCCCACCGCGCGGAAGGCCAGGCCGTCGGCGTAGACCGACTCGACGGCTTTGCGTACCACGCGCCGCGTGTAGATCGCATCCGGGCGCAAGAACGGAGGCTGCGCGCGCAAGTAATGGCGACAGGGAGGGCAGTAATGGACGCCGACGCGCACGGCCAACACGGCGGGGTGGTCGAGGTCGATGTCGATGGCAGTGCGTGTGGCGACGTCAACGCGGCCGGCGTCCTGACCGCAGCGATCACAGGGAACCAGGGGCGGCAAGAAGTCGATATGCCGGATCTGGCAGGGGGTGTAATTGAGCGAAGGATATGTTTGGGTCATACCTCAGTATCCCGCCTCGAGAGGGTTGCTTGCTGGCATACGTGGAAATGCTCTGGAGCGCGACGACTGACACCCGCCAACGTCAAGTACGCACTCTCCTGCTCACTGGTACAGTATCGCCCGACGGATGACAGGCCGAACGTCTGGTCGACAAGGGCCGCTTATAGTCAACGTCGGTCAATGTGGTCCGTTGATGTAATGGACGCCCTCTGCACCCATCATGGGGTCTTGACCCAACCCGGACGGAGTCTCCTCATGCTACGGTGCGTGCTGGCGTCATTATTCACTGGCTCACATTCCCTGTTCACTACCAGTTAATTTTATGGTATTATGCGCGCATGAGCAATCGCGACAGAGAGGAGAGGGAGGGGATGTACCGCACGGAGCTAGACCGCCAACTCATGGACATAAAGGGAGCTGTCCTGCGCCTGGGTGAGGACGCCGAGGGTGCCGTCGCACGGAGTTTAGAGGCCTTGCTGAAGCGAGACCGCTCTCTCGCCACGACGGTCATTGTCGGCGACGACGCGCTCGATCACGCGACGATGCGCATCCAGGAGCGAGGTGCGCTCCTCATTAGCATGCAGCAGCCCGCCGTCGGCGATTTACGCGCCGTCCTCGCCGCCCTGTCCATCGCGGAGGACCTGGAGCGCATGGGCGATCACGCGGAGGGTATCGCGCGCCTCGTGATGCAAATGCCCCAGGAGCCTGATGCACATGTCTGCGCCACCTTACGCGCGCTTGGGACGCTGGCGCGTGTCCAGGTGCAGGACGCCCTCGACGCCTATCGCTCCACCGACGTCGCCCGTGCGCGCGTCGTGTGGCAGAGCGACGTCGCCGTGGACCGCTTGCACACGACGCTGGTCGCGACGGTGCTGGATAGGATGAACCGTGTGACGGGCGGCGAGGCGCTCACGACGGACACCTATATGTTGTGGGTCTCGCACAATTTGGAGCGCATCGCCGATCGCGCGAGCAACATCTGCGAACGCGTCCTGTTCATCGCCACGGGAGAGCGCCGCCTACGTCTCGCCTCATAGCGCGTTGTGCGCTCTCCCGCGCTCACCGCGACATCGGGCGCTGATGGACGGGGCGCAGCAGTGACTCACAGCCGGTGATAGTCTGTGCCCGGTTGTCACGAACCGGCGGTCGGCTGTAACCGTGCTGATTCACCTGATGTCGCGGAAGCGCCAGGTGGAATCGGTGCGCCGGTGGATGGCGCGCCCGTATCGGAGAGATCGAGCAAGCGCGCCGCCGCTGGATCCCACGTCAAGGCGACGCGCGCGTCTTCACCGAGAGTCAATGCACGGGCAGTGCCAACATCGACCATGAGTTCGCCGACCGCGCTAGCCACTCTCAACCGGGTCATGGCTCCCAGAAAGGTGCGCACGGTGACGGCGCCTTCGAGACTACCGTCGGGGACCCCTACGCCGTCGTCGAGTTTGTCGATCTCGATGGACTCGGGGCGGATCAGCAAGAGGACGCGCGACCCCGCGGGCCATTCCCGCGCTTGATCGACCCGCAAGGGCGTGCCCTGACACTCGACCACCCCCCCACTACCCTGATTATGCGGTGGAACGGTGCTCTCAATACGGTTCATCGTGCCCACGAATTGCGCTACGAAGACCGTGCGCGGACTTCCATAGATCTCTACCGGTGAGCCTATCTGCTCGATCTGCCCCTGCGAGAGGACGACCACGCGGTCGGAGACAGATAGGGCCTCCTCCTGGTCATGCGTCACATAGAGCGTCGTGATGCCAAACTGCAATTGGATGCGCCGTATCTCATCGCGTAACTGCACCCGCACTTTCGCGTCGAGCGCCGAGAGCGGTTCGTCGAGTAGCAGCACACTGGGCTGAATGGCCAGCGCCCGCGCCAACGCGACGCGCTGCTGTTGGCCGCCGGAGAGTTGGTGTGGATAACGGTTGGCGGCGGACGCAAGTCCGACGAGCTCGAGCAACTCCGCCGCCCGGCGGTTTCGCTCCGCCGCCGCGACCCGGCGGACGCGCAAACCGAACGCCACGTTGTCCCGCGCGGAAAGATTAGGGAACAGGCTGTAGGACTGGAAGACCATGCCCATGTCCCGTCGATTAGCCGGCGTGCCGGTGATATCCTTGTCGTCGACCAGGACACGGCCGCCATCCGGCCGCTCGAAACCCGCGACGATGCGCAACGCCGTCGTCTTGCCACAGCCGCTGGGGCCGAGCAGAGAGACGAACTCGCCCGAGCCGGCCATGAGGTCGAGGCCGCGCAGCGCGACGACCTCACCGAAGCGCTTGTGCACTCCCTGTAACGCGAGTCCCGCCATGGTTACCTCGTGCCTCCTATCTGAACCTGCCGGCGCCCCACCCCTCGCCCTAGCCACAGGACGCCCAACATGGCCGCCCAGGTGAGCGCGAAGCTGATCATAGCCAGGGCGGCGGCCGGGTTCGCCTTGGTCTCGCCGGTGTATTCGACGTACACGGCGAACGTGTTGAACAACAGCAAGCTCGATATCGTGAACTCGCCCATCACCAGCGTGATGGTCAGGAAAGCCGAGGAGAGCATCGCGAAGCGCAGGTTGGGCAGGATCACCCGTAACAGGATGGTTGTCCAATTCGCGCCGACGCTCTGCGCGGCCTCGGTCAGTGTGTGCAGGTCGATGGCGCGGATCCCGGCGTCGAGCGACCGATAGGTGAATGGCAGCGCCAGGATGACATAAATAAGCACCAGGATCTGTGGGCCGGAGATGAGCCAAATCATATGCTGGAAGAGCCGCGATACGCCGAGGGCCAGGGCAACCGGCGGCACCACGAACGGCAGCACGGCGATGAAGTCGATGACGGAGCGCAAGCGCGGGAACCGGAGGTTGACCCAATAGACGGTGGGGACCATCAAGACGGTGCTGATGGCGACCGTGGCCAGGGCCAACTCGAGTGAGAGCAGGAAACCGTTCTTGAAGGCCGGGTCTTGCAGGATCACCTGGTACGCGTCGAAGCCGTACTTGCCTGGCCCCGTCTCCAGGCTGAACTCGGCGCTCCCCACGAGCGGTACGAGGAAATATAGCGCGGCCAGGACTAGCCAGAGGATATTCCAGGGTGAGAGGCGCACCGTCTTCATACGAGCCACCGGTAAAACATCATCGCAACCACCTATTGGAGCGCCGCTGTAGTACGGCGTAGAGAACGACAGAGACACTGATGATGACGATCATGCCCAGCGCCAGGGCGTCACCGAACTGCGGATCGGAGGTGAGATTCCCGGAGAGCACCGAGCCGATGAGGATGGGCACCAGGTTGATGGTCGACCCGCTAATCGCGTACGCCGTGGCATAGGCCGAGAAGGCGTTGCCAAACAGCAGCACCATGGCGCCGAGCAGCGAGGGCCACAGGATCGGCAAGCCCACCCACAACCAGTATTGGAAGGACGTCGCACCCATGTTTGTCGCCGCCTCCCGCCACTGCAGGCGCAAACCATCGAGCGCGGGGCTGATGACCAGAATCATCAGGGGGAGCTGGAAGTAGGTGTAGACGAGGGCAAGGCCAGTGAACGAGTACAGCGTGAAGCCATTGGCGTAGAGCGGGACGCCGTGATCGGCCAGGAAGCGCGTGACTAGCCCGGTCGTCCCCAATGTCGCCACGAAAGCGAAGGCCAGGGGCACGCCCGCGAAGTTGGCCGCCACGCCGGCGAACGTGGTGAGCGTGGGCCTGATCCAGCGCGGCGCCCCCTCCGTGACCGCGGCATAGGCGACGAAGAGGCCGAAGACACCACCGGTGATGGTCGTGACCGCACTGAGTTTGACGCTCGTCAGGTACGCGGCGACGTATTGCGATTGAAAGAGTTCCTGCACATGCGCCAGCGTGAAACCCCCGGCGTCGGTCTGAAACGCTTCGCCCACCAGCCAGAGTGTCGGCAAGAGCAGAAACACGGCGATGTAGAGAAAAAACGGCGCAACGCCGATCCAGGCCAGGGACCAACGCCGGGTGGTCGGGAGGTTGTCCGCTTCGTGAGGGAGCGCCACCACGCTCTCTTGTGTGACCTTTGTGGGTATCGTTGGGGTGTGTTGAGATAGGGTATGCTGTGGCCTGACGAGGGGATAGAGGGAGAGCAGCATGCAGTGTCAGCGGTGCGCACAGGAGCAGTTCGTCAAGGCCGGGCGCGACCGAGCGGGCCGACAGATCTACCAGTGCGCGATCTGCGAGGGACGTCAAACTGACCGCTCGACCTCGGCCTTCCGCGGCTACCGCTTCCCCGACGACGTGATCGCCCTCGCCGTGCGCTGGTATCTGCGTTTCCGCTTGCCCTACGCCGATATTGCGGAACTCTTGGCCGAACGGGGTGTCCACGTTGATCCGTCGAGCGTGTTCGATTGGGTGCAGCACTTCACCCCGCTCTATAAGGAGGCGGCGCGCCCGCATCGTCGCCGCGTCGGGATTCGGTGGGCCGTTGATGAGACCTATATTCGGCTGGCGGGCCGCTGGGTCTACGCCTATCGGGCCATCGACGAGCACGGCCAGGTGATCGATGTTTACCTGAGCGAGACGCGCGACACGGCGGCAGCGACGGCCTTCTTTGAGCAGGCGATCGCGCGGACCGACGTGCGGCCCCGTCGTGTTACGACGGACAAGGCAGCGGCCTATCCACCCGCGCTACAGGCCGTCGTACCGGAGGCGGAGCACATCACGGGCAAGGCGGAGCAACAGGCCATCGAGCGCGACCACCAACATCTCAAAGGGCGGACGCGGAGCATGCGCGGCTTCCAACAGATCGGATGCGCCCAGGTGGTGTGCGACGGCCACGGTTTCATGCGCAACCTGCGGGACGGCTTCTACCGCTTAGGTGAGCCGACCGGCGACCCGCGCATCCCGCAAGCCCCGCGCTTGACGCGCGCGTGGGACGACCTCACGCAGATTCTTGCTGCGGCATAGCTATCCCTGCCAACCGCCTATGAGGGCGTCCTCGGATCGGCCCTTGAGTGTCGACCTCAGCACCACCCAACGACACCGTTCAGGCCGCGCAAGCGCGGCGACGCGCCCCGCGCACCATCATCACGGCGGCCGACCTAGCGCTGGCCCGCGCCCGGCGCTGGTGCTCCGTGCGCGGGCGTCGCGCCTCGAAGGGGGCGCGCGGCGTCTGATCGACAAGAGGTGACGAGGTGACACCGCCTTTTCCCGCGCCGCAGCGCGCGCCTGTGGGAGTGTAGGGCGTGTGCCTGTGAGCGGCGTGGGCGACACAGGGCCGGCCCTGGGGGCCGGGAGAAACGCTCACGCCGCGCCCTTTGCCACGCGGCATGAGCGACGGCGGGCAACGGCGTACACTTGAGTAAAAGGGGGACGCGAGACGATGGCGCAGTGGGGCGGGACCGAGGAGGCCGACCGGGGTGCGCCGCGCCAGCCTTGGGTATGGGAGCGCCGCACCCGCACAATCCTGATGCTCGTCGGCATGGCCGGTGCCGGCCTGCTGACGTGGAGCATCATGGGAGGCGCACCCACGAGCGATGCGCGTGCAGCCCTCGTCGCTCTCCTCGTCTATGTGACCCTGTGTCTCCTCATCGTTCACGTCGATCGCGTCATAAAGGGGCACGAGCGGGCCGCGCGCGTAGCGCGCGAGGAGCGCCGTCGGCGGCTCAGACGACGACCGTACCGCGTCGTGGACGAGGCCGAGGCGGTGCTGGTCCGTGCGCAGGAGCGGAGGGAGATGCGGTGAACGCGGGCGCGGGCGCGACGGAGCGCGTCACCCTGACGACGGATAACGTGACGGGGGTGGCCGTCGAGGGCATCGCGGCGATCCTGCACGCGCAGGGCTTCGTCGTCGAGCGGCGCGCGTTCGTTGGCGTGCCGGCCGAGGAGCCACGCCGGGTTGTACTGCTCGCCCTGGAGCGCCCCCTGCCCGCGCTCGTCGCCCTGGTGGCCCCGTCGGTGGCGTTGCCCGGTCTCGGCGCGGCCCTCGCCGCCGCGCTCTATCCGGACGGAGAGGCGCACGCGCGGGCCGCGGTCGCTACGCTGCAATGCAAGGGGGTGGGCGCTTTCGCCAGCGTGACGGTGGGATCGGGGTCGGAACTGGCCGATGCGTTGCTCCTGCTGGCCGGGCGGGTGCGCGCGGTGTCGTGGTGGACGCGGCCGGCGGACGGTGGCGAGCGCCGGATCGCCTACGTGGGGCGTCGGTGGTACGTCGAGTAACGGTCGC
>JAABUV010004556.1_pt1 | contig 16484 bp, 16 predicted proteins | sample 5559971 | NCBI WGS metagenome assembly JAABUV01 (sample SAMN10711881, study PRJNA513362) | rock metagenome | isolation source: Antarctica rocks | place: Antarctica: Victoria Land, Knobhead nord | collected 2015-12-19
AAATTGCAAGTGTGCCATGCATGCTCACAGCTGCCCCATACAAAATGCTGCAGCAGCTGTGGCTAATTGGTGGCAATATATTGCCGGCCACTTTACCGGGGAAACTGCCGGCAATGTATTGCCGGCAAATCCCGGCAATATATTGCCAGGGACATTGCCGGCATTGACCATTACCGGCTCATCTTTGCCGGCGATTGCCGGTAAATCTTTACCGGTAAAAAAACCGGCCATGCGTATTATTTACCGGTAAGCACTGCAAATTTTGCCGGTAAAGACGGGTTTGCCGTCTTCTGCCAGGCACTGGCAAACCGGTAATAGCAACGGCAAACGCACGGCAAAACGCAAACTGCACTATGGGTTACCGGCAATAGTGCGGCAAACAACCCCCCCTTAATTTGTAGTGTAGCAATCTAGTCAACCACCAGGCTGACAGTTTTCAACAAAGCGGACTGTTTGTTGCAACTGAACTGACCGTTGCAACTAGGCTGATAATTTGATGCAGATGGTCATGAAACAGGCACATGCTCCAGGGCAGACAGAGCACCTGTCCTTTGCCACAACAGTATGGTCAACAGCGCTGACAAATTGCAATTTGAGTTGACTAGATGTTGCAACTGATTTGGCTGTTTGCTGCAACTCAGATGAGAGTTATAGACTATTCAACTTACGGCAAGACGACTGTGCAGAGCTGTCAGGTGTTGTGCTGCAGTGCTGCACAAAAGCCAAAAAACTTCGGGGTGAGCTACCAAATTCGAAAAGCCACCCATGAGTTGAATGTGGCATACGGTGAACATCCACAACTTTCATTATGAAACTGAAACTACGAATTTGGCATCGGAGGAAACATGAACACGTGACACCCTGGGCATGGAAAGTCGTCATCACTGTTCTCAGTCAAAGCATCACATCTCCGTAAGTCATTGTCATGGTGCCTGACAACTGGGTATTCATATCCTCTTTATATGGCTTGCATCTATCAAAATGCTTTTGAACCCCGGATAGTGTACATCATGGGCATAGCTGCCGCAAATCAGTTCACACCCTGATGTGTGAGGGCAGGTCGTGCACTGCACCCGTGGTACCAGGTTTCAATGGAGGGCTAGATCCTTTTTGAGTCAAGGTATACTCTTTTTAAAATTCCATATTCAAATTTGTCTCAAACGGCTGCAAGGCTTAGTGCCTTTTCAAGAATCTCGGCAACCTGCATTTCGTCAGCCTGACAGTTTGGCTGCACTCCGTCAGCTTTGACAGCTCAGCTCAGCTGCAAATTGTCAGCTCGCCTGCAGTCTGTCAGTCATGGCCGCACACTGTCAGCTCCGCTGCACACAGCCAGTCAGCAATCACTGAGTCCAACTGCACACGTTCAGACCCCCTGCAATGTCTCAGCCCAGCTTTGACTTGTCAGCTCAGCTGCACTCAGACAACGGCACTTGACTGTCGACTTGGCAATCTGTCTGCGGATGGTCAGCTGAGCTGCGGGTTTTCAGCTTGGCTGTCACGTTCCCAGTCAACTTCAGGCTGTCAGCTCAGGTGCATACCTTTCAGCCCTGCTGCAGTATTTCAGTCAGCCTGCAATCAGTTGGCTCGGCTGCAGTCAATCAGCACTGCTGCACAGTGTCACCTCCTTTGCAGCTCTGCCCTGCATTGCGTCAGACCAGCCACAATCTGTCAGCTCATCTGGAATCTCTCTGCCCTAGCGTATTCTGTCGTGCATTTCATCTGCTGTGACAGACCAGCTGCCAGACATCAGCTCAGCTTTGAAGTGCAAGGCTCCTTTGTAATCTGTCATCTCAGCTACAATTTGTCTACTTGGTCATGATCAGTCAGCTTGGCACCAGTCTGTCAACGCAGTCTGACAGCTCAGCTGCAATGTGTCAGCTCAGCTGCACCCTGTGAGCTCAGATCAAACTTGTCAACTCAGCTGCCAGGTCAGCTGCAACCTGTCAGCTGAGCTGCACCCTGTCAGCTCAGATGACACTTGTCATCTCAGCTGCAGCGTGTTGGCTGAGCTGTAGTCTGTCCTCACTTGGACTCTGTCAACTCAACTATGTTCTGTCAGCTTGGCTGTGATATGTCAGCTCAACAGTCATATGTTAGCTCAGCTGCAATCTCTCAGCTCACTGCCACTTGTCCAGTTGCTGTCAGCTCAATTTATCTTGTTACGGTCAACTTGCTGGCACCAACAAATGTTCAAAAAAAAAGACAAAGAAACCCTCTCAAAGGGAGCAGAGTATTCTGCTGTAATCCTAGTCCCACACAAGAGCATGACCAGAGAATTTACGCAAAACCACAACAAACATCATCACATCCCCCTCACAGACTTCACACATCCATCATCACAGCATTCCCACAAATTCTTCACTTGCTTTCATCACCCCGGACATTAATTAGACAGTCTATACAGAGTCTGTGCCAGAGCTCTACATACACCCACTACTCAGACATGACTTGGCACCCAGAGCTCCTATTGCTACATGGGAGGGGGACTCTGCGCACATCTTCAAGGTCACTGCGCACAAGGAAAGGGGCCGCCTGGCTGATCCTCTTCCTATCTTTCTCAAGGAGTGGATCAACACTCTGGAAGTCGGCAAGTCTGGTCGGCCTGTACTGCCACAGGAGCTGCTGACATCCAAATCTTTGAGTGGGGGCAACTGTTACTATACAGCATGCTACCAGCCAGGCCACTCTTCGGACCACTGCCACAAACTGGCTATCAAGGTGGCTGAGATTGGATCGGTACGGGCTTCCTAGCAATCATTGCCGGCGTCTCCTGCTCAGTCTCTTGATCCTCCTTTGCGTGCTGCAGCACAGCCTACACAGTCCTCTGACTGTTCTAAGCTTGCTGCGTTGCCTGCACCTCGGTCTGCACCTGACTGGCTTTGGTCTGAAAGCAGGAAGCTTTTGCGTACTGTCTTTGAAGAGATTCAAGCTTTGTTAGGGCAAGCTTTCACTCTTGATGCTGCTGCAAATGACAGTGGTGACAGTTCTCATTGCCCTGACTTTTGCAGTCCATCAAACTCTGTCATGGCAAGAGAGCGACAGGTCACATGTGGATCCACGCTCCTTTCACTCAACTCACTGCATTTCTGCAGCACTATCTACATTGCAAGCAACTGTCACTTGACATCACTTCTGCCTGCATGCTGGTACCTGGCTATCTCTTGCCGATGCTAAAGTCTCTGGTCTCAGGGATGCGCTTGTTTAAGCGCTATTCTAAGGGTGTTGCTCTCTTTGAGCATACTTCCCGAACTGGCTCTTCAGCCCCTTCTGCTGGCCTAGCTTGGCCTGTCTATGTCCTTACTGATGCATTGAGCGATGCTGCTCCTGTTCTTGAGAAGGGGGATGCCCTGCACAGGCTGCACAATGCAACAGTAAAGAACCGCTATCCTCTGCCTAGACTTGATGACTTGTTTGACAAACTGTTTGGCGCACAGTATCTCTCTTGCCTTGATGCAGCATCTGTTTTCCATCAAATCCTGCTTAGGAGTGAGAATAAACCTAAAACTGCATTCAGGACACCTTTGGTCATTACCAGTTTAGGGTACTTCCCTTTGGCTTAATTAATGCGCCTGCTACTTTCCAGTCAGTCATGAACAATTTGTTCGATCCGCCCAAATCCAATGCTGATGGCAGTTTCAACCCTAGGCACCGACTGTCTGAGTTTGCATTGGTATTTATCGATGACACTCTTGTCTTTAGTTAGACTGCTGCTGATCACAAACAACACATTGAGGTTGTATTGCCTGAGTTGCGCAAGCATAATATCCTCGTCAACCATCTAAATGTGTTCGGGGGTCAGACTCAATTGCCTCATTTGGGTCACATGATTGGCAGGAATGGTGTCTAGCCAGACCCCAAGAAGGCACAGTCTGTGGTCAACTGGCCAATTCCTTCATGCTGGCGTGAAATTCAGCAATTTCTTGGACTTACTAACTTCTTCATCAAATACATTCAGGGCTATGCTAACTTGACTAGGCCTTTGACTGATTTGAGCAAAAAGAATGTGCAGTTTGACTGGACACCTGATTGCAACATTACTTTCAATGCGCTGAAGCATGCTTTCACTGCTGCTCCTGTCTTGGCTCTGCCTGACCCTGTCAAACCTTTTGAGCTGGTGTGTGACGCTTCAGGATTTGGCCTTGGTGCTGTGCTACTGCAGCAACGGCGGCGTCTGGCCTACTATTCTAGGAAGATGGTGGCTGCTGAGCGCAACTATGTCGTCACTGAGCATGAGCACCTTGCTACAGTGGAGGCTCTACGTGTCTTCAGGTGCTACCTGCATTCAAGTCAGCAATTAACTCTGGTTACTAATAACCGGCCTAACACTTTCTTGCAGACTCAACCAACACTTTCTGGGCGGCAAGCCCGTTGGAGTGAGTGCTTGCAGCGCTTTCATTTCTCATGGGTGCATAGGCCTGGCAGGCACAATGTTGCTAATCCTCTGAGCCGCAACCCTAAGTTCAAGCGGTTGAATGCGTTGCTTGCTGCTGCCACTACTAGAGGTTCTGCTCGAAAGTATGCTGCTCCTGACACTATAGCTTCTTTGGCTGGTCAGTCTTCTTCTACTCCTGACGCGTCTGGCTCTAGGCCGGTCAGTCTTCTTCTGCATCTGATCCTACAGCTTCTGAAGCTGGTCAGCAAAGCAAATCTGCAGCTGCGCCAGCTGGTCGCAAACGCAAATCAAGCAAGCCTACACCTGCTACTGGTGCTAACACTGTCCCTGTTCCTGCTGCATCTGCTCAGCAAACTGCTCAGCAACCTGCTGCTCAGCAGTCTGACTCTGAGCACTCTGATGCTGAGGAACTGCATCACAGTACTTTGCTTGATGATCTTGCTGAAGCCTATGCTGCCGACCCTCTTTTCTGTGATGAGTCCAAGACTGCCAACTTCTCCTTTGCTGAGGGACTTTGATGGAAGGATGGTGGCATTGTGGCACCTGACTCTGCTGACACCAAGAGGCTCATCCTTCAGGCTTTTCATGACCATCCCTTGGCTGGCCACATGGGAGTCACCAAGATGATGAAGGCTATCTCCGGCTGCTTCTACTGGCCGCTTCTACTGGCACGCGACTACATTCGCAATTGTCCTAGTTGCCGGCTGCAGACTACAAACCCTTCTAAGCCAGCTGGATTGCTGCAGCCTTTGGAGGTGCCGCCTCATGCTTGGCACACAGTCACTACTGACTGTATCACTGGTCTACCACTCACGCATAGAGAAGTGCAATTCTTGTATTTGTGGGAAAAATGACCAAACTTGTGTATGCAGTGCCTTGCACTGATACCTCTGATGCTGTTGACTGGGCTAACATGTATCTAAAGCATGTTGTTCAGCATCAAGGACTCGCCTTTGCTGTCATCTCTGACAGGAGTCCCAGTTTAACAGTAACTTCAATCAGGCCTTGGCCTCTCGCTTGAGTATCAAGTGGAAACTTTCCACTGCTCGTCACCCTCAGACTGATGGACAGACTGAACGAGCCAACAAGATTATCGAGGATGTCTTGCGTCACTTTGTGTCTCCTAACATGACTGACTGGGATCAGTACTTGTGTATGGTTCAGTTTGCTATGAACACTGCCTGGCATGAAACCATGCAGCAGACTCCTTTCTTACCGAATCATGGCAGGACTCCCAAGACGCCTCTGGACATTCTTCTTCCTCACTCACCTGCTCTTGACAACCCTGTTTATAACGCTTTTGCTGGAAAGCTGCAGCAGATGGTAGCAAGGGCCAGGAGGCTCACACTTGCAGCACAGCAGCGCCACAAGCGTTACTATGATGCTAAGCATATTCCTGCAGTGTTGTTGTAAATGACGAGGTTTTGCTTTCTTCCTCTGGCCTCCTCTTAAAGTTGCTGGTACTAACAAGCTTGCTCCCCACTGGGTGGAACCATTCAAGGTGCTTGAACGTATTGGTGGACTTGCCTACAAGTTGGACTTGCCTCAGACCATGCGCATTCATGATGTATTTCACATCTTTACATTGAAGCGCTACCCATCTGATGGCAGAGCTCAGCCACCACTTGCTGAAGTCATTGATGATGAGCCTGAGTGGCAGGTTGAGCGCGTGCTTAAGGACAGACTGGTCAAGCGTGGACGCAAGACTAAGGTAGAGTACCTTATCAAGTTTGTGGGCTATGGTCCTGAGCACAGTTTGTGGCAATATGACATGGAAAACTGTAAGCACTCTGTGCTGGACTATTGGGCTACTAAGCCAGAGTCCGAGCGCCTTGTCGTAATGCTCTATCCATGTCCTCCTTCCCGTGCGCATGTCAGGCCTTGATGGTTGTCAAGTTTGCCTGCCCCCACATGTTGCACATTGAGTTGCGCCTTGGCAGTAGGACACTTGCTGCTTATGCAACTCCTCTTCTTCTTCTACTTTCAGGAATTTGCAATACCAGGTGTCTTGTTCAAGGCAGAGCGCTGTGTCTGTGTGAAGAGTGTGTAGTGCAATTAACTGCAAGTTTGCATGACACCTCATGTGCAATTGCCTTGAGGAAGTCACAGCTGTCCAATCTTTTGATGTGGGAAGTCAGACTGATCACCTGGCAAGGCATGTCCCTTCTCTGATTGCAGGCTGAGCTATCTCAGTTTCTCCTCTGGTATTGATATTTATATGAATGCTCACTTGCGCCGCTGACTCACTCCGGAGGGGGAAGATTGTCACGTGGTGACGATTTTTACAGCAACTGCTGTCACTCTTACAAGCTATTACTCATACTATAAGCTGTTACTCATCTCTATCGGCATCTGACGGCACATCTGTGCATATCTTCTTCTGACGGCTCTGCTATCAGAGACCTCAGACACCAAACGGCGTTATCTCAACGTCACCAATACTGAGAATAAGACCGCAACGTGACAGGGTGCCAATGTCGGGTGTCAACTGCGTGGTTTGAGACAGTTGCATTGTGATTGGTGCAAGGGCTGTGAGGAGCGGCAGCAGAGGTGTCAAGAGCAATATGGCTTTGTCTGTACCTGCAACCGTTGCCAGGTGGGTGCAACCTCATCGCAGCCAGCGTAACAGGCCATGAATGGAATTGAACCCAGGACCTCACCCTGGCCAGTCAAATTCTTCAAGCTTGGGGCTATGTAGTACATGCTCAGTGCACAAACCATTCTTCTGTCACAGGGCGCACATACAACAAGCTGACCTCATCAATAATGTGGATTTTTAGTGTTCTACAGCCTGTTTAGGCCCTGATATACATGTTCAATATGCCAACATGGGACATCTCCCGTCCCGGGTCTAGAATGCTATCTCATTGCAACATCCAAGCAGAGCCATGACAATAGCTTACATCCTGCATGAGCTGCAGTGTATCTTTGCACATCATACAGGCTGCTGTATAGCCAAACCCCAAAGTTCATCTTGGTCAGGGCTCAGAGCCTCATTGACCTAGCAAAAGCAACAACATTTGCGCCTTGTTGACATGTTGAAAGCATTACCAGTCATGCCCTCCAGCTCATATAAGCTGAGTATGCGCAGGCTAAGTCTTGGTAATGTCCTCACTAGCACATGCTGGTAAGAGGCCTCATGAGAATCCAGCTTGGCTGCCTGAAGCTCTTATATGCAGTCTGAGGTCAAGGGGAACAAGCACAAACTGTTTTTGCTTTGTGCCTACTTTGGAGGCAGAAACAGGGCCAATCTGGCAGGATTCTGTAGTCAGCACAAGTCTTCTGCTGTTTGCTGTTGCGTGATCAAATCAATCATGGCATTTGAGACCAAGGTGTTAATGTGTGTGAGTATGAGCATGCTCACATGAAAGATGTACCGAAAAGACATACCATGCCATGTGCAGGTAGAGCAGCATTAGTCTCAGGAGACAAGTGATGAGGAAGGGCTGAATGGGTCTGGCCCTGGCCCCTCTGAGCAGCAACCTCAGCAAGGCAACAAGGATCCCAATCCTTTGGCTGAGCAGCTCTTCAAGGCAAGCGCAAGCCACCAACAGCAGTAGGAATGAAAGAGATGAGCAGCAGCAAGACAGCAGGACTGACACTTGTCCTCTCGATGATGGTAAAGAACCTGTACATCAACATAGTGTGCACTCTGAGGCCGCAGATGGTCAAGTAGATGAAGCGTATGTCATGGCTTATTTAGGCAGACACATGTGTCATAAAGCACTGCAATCTGCAGATCAGGATGAGACAATTTATGGGGGTGCTTTGACCCCTGTTGGGGTGCATGGTGACACATATGCTTGCAACATGTGCAGTTTTGAGAGGAGCGAGACTGAGCGTGTTGCTGGACAGGAAAGGGACCTTTGAGGTATGATGGAACATAGTTCATAATTATGTTGAAGCTTGATTGTAACAACTGCCAATCAACATGACTGGCCAATGCTTTCAATGATTCTCTGTTGTGTTCCAACGGCTCACTGTTGCAGGAACTCCCCTATGAGACTTCTTGAGGCAAACCTCATACATGGGCATACAGTGATGCGTGTAGCAAAACCACGATGATCGGCGGTCTGTATTGCGATTACAATGCTCACCACTTTCACTGACAGGCCAAACACAGCACGTGCGTTGTAGAGGTGTTCACGGCTAACCAATAACGTCGATGCTGCTGAGGCGCTGAATCTGCTGCAAACATGCTGTGTTTGCTGACTGCATACGTGTCGACGTATGCCAAGCAACAAAGGAAACACAAAGCACCGTTTCTTTCTTTGTCCAGCATACTGGCACCATGACTCAGACTTGAAGGCCAGGGCGATGCAGACACGCCCTTGTCAACTGCCCTGAGACGCTGCAGAAGATCTGTCACTTGGCACGTTCGGTCTGAGCGATTGTTGCCGTGTGGCCACTGAGTAGTTCACGATCGAAGAATCTTTGAAGTCAGGAAGTACGAGAGACGATTCCAGCCTTGCCTGATGTCTCAGGAGCCTGCTCGGCCAGAGGTACTTATTTCGAGAAGTGCTAGACAGGAGCCTGCACGGCCAGATCTTCATGCACACTCTTCATGTCACGACAAGCCACAGCATGTGGCACAGGCAGAACCTACTCCTCCGCATTCACCCTACTTGTCTCTGGTGTGCAGGTTGAAGCTTCACCCAGTGTTGCTGTTGCGACGGAGGCGTTAGAAGATCAGGTGCCCTGTTTGGCTTTTCCAACGTTTGTCACTCTGCTGTGTTTCAGTGTAGAGTCGCCTCAAGGATGCCTGCTTCTGATTGACAGAAAGCTTCTGCAAAGTTGCCAATTCTGGATAAGTAGATCTTGTTTGCAACCGCAGACGTCACTAGGACCAGGCACAAATCTTGCATACCTTGCTGAATCCGACCCACAGCTGGCCTTTGACGAGTACAATCGGCGGCAGAGCAGCGCGCCTGAAAACCCTCACACACCCTTGAGGACTATTCAGCAAGCCCAGCCAGCTTGCATACAGGGGGATGCAGATGTAAGATCCTCATGTGATATAGGCCAAGGCATCAAGGAAAGTGCTGCTTGGTCTCATTTTATGCTGTACACATGCAGGCAACAGCGCGTGCTCGAGAAAACTTTAATGCTCGGGCTGCGACGGCTCGCAGGATGAATCATGAACGTTCCACTGAGGATAAAGTGGTGAGTCAGATGGACCTGCAACGCATGCACTGACATACCTTGATGCTGGCACTCACTCATGTGCTGCTGCAGACGTATGATGTTGGTCTATTTGCCACTGAGGATTCTTCATACCTTCCGTGTGGGATTGCTTCAATGGCTGACTCACACCGAGCGGCCCGATTTGATCCAGACAAGATGGGTCAGTATCAGAGGCCGCCAAACCAATCAACTCAGAAGCGGTCTGTGTGGAGCACTCTTCGACAGATATTTTGAGGATGTGATGTCTTGAGTCTCAGTAGTCATGTGAGAAAGGTGTTTGGCATCTTATTGCGTACATGTCAGGTATGGGTACAGGGCTGCAGAATTTTGTGTGTCATGTAGTGTGTGGTCAGGCACTTATACATGCCCATTTTGCATCTGGGATGCGCCCTGACTGTTTCACAACCCCTCATACCAGCTTCACCTGATATCATGAAAGATACCATGAACTTCTCATGCAATCAGCAGTTTTCATAGGCAGCAGTGTTGCTTACGTGCAGCAGCACAAACACTGGTTGATAGGAACTAATGCAGGTCTGCATGCAGCAGATGAGCCTGCATGTGAGTACGGTATCGATGGTGTCTAGTAGCCACTCAGACTGATAAAAGTGTACAGTCACGTTGAGCACGTAGAAATCCCTGTACGTAAGACATTGATTTGCGTATCAACCGATGTGGCCCCGTATACGTATGCTTGCTGGAAAAATGACTACAAAGAGTCGTTGGCAAACGAGGCAGAATGACAAGACTGTCACATTTACAGCCAGGCACTCAAAAGCAACAACTAAACGCCATGGAACCAGCAGAAAGCATATATATGATAACAGCACTCTGTTGGCATAAGCCTCTCAACAACAAACGCGTGAGCAATAGGTAGAACCACCTCCCATCTGATGGGACATGACATTGTGATTCAGTCAAGTGAAAGTCCTAAATCAAATCGCGTGTTGTGCATCTCTCAACATAGGCTTCTTCTATATGCATCCTCAAAACCAAATTCACACCTGGTGAAATAAACTGCATAGTGGCAGTGTGCTGTCGCTGACAATGTTTCACATGGCTTATCTTACAATGTCTGTATGCTGTGATGCGCAGAAAGAATGTCATACAAGCAATGGACAGCCGACATAACTTGCATATGAAGGCACACAATCGTTTTGAGGAACAAACAATTCAAGATGGTGGCAGGGCTTGTGCATGGCTTGCAAGTGGGCAACGATACCCAGGCAACAGCTCCAGGCCAAAGAGCTGTGAGAGTTGTGGTGCATTGGCATAAAGGTGCAAGAAACAGGGTTGTTTACAGGCAGCTTATTGACGCCTATTGAGGCAAATACATTGACTGGGCTCTGATCCTGACAGACCTTGATAATGTACACACAAAAGAATAGATGGAAAAATACAAAATTGATGGACTAATGTAAACACCATAGGTTAAAATACTTGATTGAGTCAGTGATGGTGATTGAGGACTGTGGGGCTCGCAGGGGTCTTTTGGCGTGTCTTTTGACGCAAAGGCAAACGCAGCCCCTGAAACATTGGCCAAAACACTGCCCGCAGCATGGCTCATGCTAGAAGCACGGGAGCAAAATCTGGTAAACGAGCTGACTTCATGGTATCAATGAAGCTTGGAGCCAAGCCACAGCGCAGATTCTTTGCTTGTGGTCAGCAGTGAGCTGTCAGTGATATCTGTGACTGCAGCATTTGACATACATCATCACATCTCAGGCAACTGCCCGCCAATATAAAGCTCTGAGCCAGCGGCGCGGGCCTGGAAGGTATGAACGGCATCGAACGCCCAAAATTCTGCCAAAGTGAGGCATTTCTGTGACTGGAACATAAAATACTCCCTGCACATATTACATGGAATTCAATCCCCAAACAGCTTGCTCACTGGAACCAGATTTCTAAGATCAGTTTGATACCTCATTAGGTTTGGCTGCCCCCCAGGAATTTTGCATGATGAAGTGTGGCTCCATGCAGCTTGCAGACCGAGATGAGTAGCCAACAATTAGCACTGCATGGTGCTCGAAGGAACCTTTTGCTGTAGGGTCAACAGCTGCCCATGGCCCTCGCCATATGGGAGAATCAGACCCCACAACAAACTTGAACAATGGCTTGTCTCCAATTGTGAAAGTCAGAACGAGCGGGCCCAATACATCAAGAGCCTACACAGCGCATGGTCAAGTCTTTGACAAGTAATCTTGATGTGTACAACATGAAATAATGGGCAGTGACGGCTGCTTGCTTGCGGCAATACCTTGAGTACAGTTGACAAAAGGCAAGTCTCAGACTTGCTCCACACTTCTACATTCTGTAGGACAGGGAAACACCGCTGTTTCCATAAGTGTTTCCAGCGATGCCATTTTTGATCTCTGCCAGAGTAAGGGTGGACAGCCTCCTGCAATAGCCCCTCTCTTTCTGCAAATCTGCACACAGAATACCTGCTTTGCCCTGATGGCGTCAGGTTCTTGTAAGTAACCAACATGCATTTGACCTAACAAGCACTGTTGACGTGTTGCACCTGACAGCTTGGCCTACAAGCCCTCCTGTGCAGCTGGTACAAGAATCGTAGCCCCTCCTTTGCGTGCAAGCATCCAGAACGTGTTGCACCGATAGGAAAGGCAGGCCTGTTCCAATCTGCCTTGCATACGAGGCTTCTATGCAGGCAACGGAAGCACACGCCCAGCAACTTCCGCACTGCAGAGCCCCAATCCAGGTTTGCTGGCCTACTGTGATCCAGCGACAGCTACAGCCAAAGGGAATGAGATCTTACCTGTCGTTGATTCCACGCGGGAATCAGTACCACCCGAGTACGTGGATCGCTGCGATAGTAGACATGTGCAGGCGTTGGCATAGAGCCTGTAACACTGCTAGCTTCGGTGTCGAGCAGCAGCTCTCACACAAGCGTCAATAAGTTGGCCCGGGGGTTCACAAAGATCACAGAGGCTATAGCTTTGCCAAGCACATGCAAAAGAACATCAAGACACATGCTCTTCGATCGCATAAGGCTCAACCGGCGCTGGCAACCGAGTATGACTGCCTGACTGGTTTCGGAGCTACCCGACACAAACAGCAACAGGGGGCCCTGACAGTCTGTCAGTGACAGATACCCTAACTCGGTTCGACCGATCGGTTCGACGCGTGCGATACGGAGCCCGTACCGCCCACCCCGCAGCTACACTCTGCCGAGCGCTTACCAGCTGAGCATTACTGCACCGCTGCAACTGCTTCAACCCGTAGCAAGCGTTCAGCTGGACCACAGGCGTCCGTGACTCAACAGGCTTGTGCTGCGTGACTCGGGTTGGCTCTCGGCCTCCCTCTGGGCCATGTATTATCAAAGACTGTTGGTGTCTTGCGCCCAACTTCGTCAACCTGGCAATTAGGGCTGCGAGTCAGCAGCAACAGAATCATAATGGATGTGCCGCGCTGCCCGTATGGAACATTTCGCGGTCAAGCTGCAAGCTTGGCGAAAGATCAGCAGAAGGTCAAGTCTCAGCACTGAGTAACTGGGTGGGAGGTAGGCACTCTGTCGATATACTTCAAGCACAGGGTCGGAGAGTGCAGCGTCTTCTGACAATGGCGCTCACTGTATACACAACCCAGGTCACCACAAAGACATGCACCACGGCAAACACAAAATACTGACCTAAGTACCCAGATGCATGTTCAGCAGGCTAGCACCATCTGCTGACTGTGAGTATCTTGCCAGAATTTGGCTCTGCACTGGCTTCCAGTGCTTGTCATTGCACAGCCTGAGCTTGGGTGCTGGCTGCAGCAGCATTTGCCTATTGAAGAGTTCTGACAATGTGACCCAATCAGCTAAATTTTTACATTGTGCAAGGGACAGAGCATTTGTGTACAGTCCAATGTGGCTTTGCTGCAAATCTCAGAACCATTTGCCCAATTGCTGACTTACCTGCTCACAGTGCAATCTACAAATGATGCTGTACTCACGTTAGCTGCAAGACTGAAGGCTGCAGCAGTTTCTGTGCCACTGCTACAAGCTAAGGCCCACAAGTTGCTTGTTGCTGTCACCAATGGTACCATTGCCAACATATGCAACACCTGTCATAATGTCCAGGCTGTCCCTGTCATGAACGGTCAGCTGCTGTACCCTCTGCAGCCCTGCCAGCAATGTATCAATTGCACGTTTGACACTGTTGTTGATGCAACTGCAAGGCAAAACCTGGGCAACCTGACCCCAGATATGCAGGCAGGTTCAGGAGACAACAGTGTCTGCGATGCTGCTCCTCCTAGTCAGAGCAGGTTCCAACATATGCCCGCAGCAGAACTGCAGAGTGAGATTGTGCCCCCAGACTTATGTTGAGGTTGTGCCCTCGATGTTGTGTTGGGGTTCTGGCCTCAGACCGAACCCCAACACTACTCTTGCTAACAGTGTCGAAGCCATAAAATAAAAGCAATCATCCACCTTAAGAGTGGGGTGTGATCCTTTCCAGTAGTATTATGTCCAATCAATAACAAGTTGGTTTTGTGCCCTGCGTGCAGTGTGTTTTGGCCCTACATGCTTGTGATGAACGAGGATGTTCATCATACGGTGTAACACATGCCCAAGTACAATTTGTCAGGGTGCCACTCGGGGTGACGCTCATACACAGTACTTATAATTAGCATCAGGCCAGGTACTGTGTATATACATATATGAGCGTCACCGTGTAACATGAATGATCAGTAGAGGTGGGCAGCGTAATTCATTCTCATTTACTAGCAATGGGAGACATAGTTCCAAATTAATGAGCGTCAAGACCACTTTGTGAGCTGCATATAAGCCACGTGGTAAAGCATATACTTACGTCAACAGTGTGACAGCAGGCATCAAAGGCATGCTTACTATAGTTTTGATCAAGGGTCCCCTTCAGAAAGTGGTGTTGCTTCAGCGAAGATGCAGATGGTCTTGTTTGTTGTTTTGATGCCATGTCATTGGGAGCAAGGCTCAGAAAGCAAACGAGCCTATGCACGAGCTGTCAGAGCAAATACATTTCAGCCAACAGTATGCCTGCAGAGCATGTCAGCGCACCCTGCAACAATGTGTTGTTTATAGAGATATCACACCAGTATGTGCCCTCGAAAGAATGTGGCAAAGATGACGGCCTTACTGGTCATAAAAGAAAGCACAGTGTCTATTTGCCATTGAAGGCAGACAAAGACAGAGTCACTTTGCACCTCAGCTTACCTATGCCTTCAACTGTGCCAAGGCAAAGCAAGTTGCTATACTCCAGACGTACAGCTGAGCTCTAAAACTTTCTCCTTTCAAAATTGACCTCCAAATCAGTATTAAAATCACAGTGATTGGAGGTAGATAGAAATGCTATGATGTAGTGCACATGCTTGAATGCAGAATTTTGACTACAGTAACTGCTGTATACCTACTGGGCACTAGCTTCACATCAATATAACTCACCTTTACACTGCCTCCTGTGAAACACGCCTCATGCCGTAAACTCTCCTTTTCCTCTCTTCACCTTTACACCGTTGCAGTTCTAGCAATCGTAACAAGTCAGCTGCTGCGCTTTGCAGGCTCCGACAACAGGTCCATAGTAGCGTCTGAAGTGTGCTGCCTTTGATTTGCAGCAGCGTGTTCTTCAGCTGTGGCTGTGAGTTGTGCTATTAGCTTTTTGTTGTTATGCACGTCCACTAAAGCCCCGACTCCGGCGCCAAACGCACCTCCGATGGCACCACCTTTGACCACCCATGGAGCTGGCTCTTCGTCGTCTGCTTCCTGTCAAGAAACTCTAAGTCATACAAAGTGCTGCGGACGGCAACGGCAGGGCATTCTGCAACGGGTACCTTGAGCAACTGCTTGTGTTCTGAGGCCGTAGGTTCACTGAAGCGACCTTCAGGCTTCGCCTGGTGGTGATGGTGAGTCAAATTGTCCCACATGTGATGTGCTCGTGGCTGCTCCGTAGCGTTATCTGCTGTTGTGTGTTGCTCGCCAGCACTTGAGCTCACAACGGAAGGTACTGGCATATTTATGTCCGGGTTGTCAACTTTCACACAATGGTAAGTTCTCTTTTGTTCCTTGCCAACTTGTACAAAGCCTGACCGCACGCTCGACTGCTCTGCCTCTGCCTGCCCGCCGCTGAGCCGGGGTTACGGTGCCGTGGGGAATCTGAGTTGCTGGATCTCAGATACACGTTCCCAAGGATGCACTGATCTGCAGAGCCTGGTAACATGCCTGGATCATGAAGATATAGTGGCACAGTATGCAGTCAGGCAGGGTTGCGCCATGCATTGAAATCCATCTCAGAGACTATATCAACAGTTGTGATTAGTTGAACCGCTGACTTGAAAGCTGCTGAGAAATATTCGTAGCATCTGCTGCTGACTGTGAGGTGAAGGTTGACAGTTCTGGTGGCCGGCCACGAGCGCAAGCACAATGCATGTAGAGCTGAGATTGGAGGTTTTGTCAGTGGAATCTGAGTGTGGATGACTTTTCAGCAACGGGTATAACCCAACAGTATCATTGGCAACCGCTTTTTAGGTTTCAGTCAGTATGCAGTTGCATGTGACAGAAAGGCACTGTCAGCAAGCGACCAGGTCCAGAGCTGTGTAGCCAGCGAAACCCATATAAAGCAATACCCTGGGAAGGTCAAACTTGCTGGCAAAACAGGCCAGCTGTCTTGCCCATTATTTGATTTCCAGCAAAGCAACAGGCAGAAAGCGGCAGCTTTTTGCCCAAAATGGACTAAACCCTTGATGTCTTGACAAGCTGTCCTGTCACAGAGGTCAAGCTTGTGCAGACAGCGAACCTTTGGTTCAAGTGCAAACACCTGCAGAGGCTTACACAGCATACAAAGAGTGCCTGTGCAGAGAAATTTGCCAGAAATTGGCCCTGGCCTTGTCCTCTGACTTTGTTGCTGACTGTTGACTGCGCCAGCAGCCTTTTTGC
>JAABUV010004560.1_pt1 | contig 16467 bp, 24 predicted proteins | sample 5559971 | NCBI WGS metagenome assembly JAABUV01 (sample SAMN10711881, study PRJNA513362) | rock metagenome | isolation source: Antarctica rocks | place: Antarctica: Victoria Land, Knobhead nord | collected 2015-12-19
CGCCCGGCGGCTCCGCCGGCATGCAGACGCAGGCTGCGGGCGCGCTGGCGAATCTGTGCTGTGAAAATGTTGAAAACCAGGACAGCGTGCGGGAGTGCGGGGGCGTCGTGGCGCTCGTCGCGCTGCTGGCGCCCAGCGCCGTGCCTGCCGTGCGTGCGCGGGCTGCGGCTGCGCTGGGAAACCTGTGCATGGCAAACGCACGGTGCCAGGACAGCGTGCGGGAGTGCGGGGGGATCGCCGCGCTGGTCGGGCTGCTCGCGCCCGGCGGCCCTGCCGCCGTGCTGGACCGGGCTGCTGGGGCGCTGGCAAATGTGTGTGCTCGAAATGTCCTGAACCAGGACAGTGTGCGAGAATGCGGGGGGCGTTGCGGCGCTGGTCGCGCTGCTGGCGCCCATTGCCTCGTCTGCTGTGCGTGTACGGGCCGCGGCGGCACTGGGGAACCTGTGCTTCAACAGCATAAAAATCCAGGACAGCATGCGGCAGTGCGGGGGCATTTCGGCGCTGGTCGCAGTGCTGGCGCCCGGAGGCTCTGCGCATCCGCATGTCGCCTTGGCGCTCAAGATCCTGACCAGCGGGAGCAAGCAGAGCCGGGAAGCAGTCCGGGCATTCGGGGGGATTGCAGCCCTGGAGGGTGTGCTTGCATGCGCGAGCTCGGCAGCGGCGCACGAGATGGCGGCGGCTGCGCTGCGCAACCTGGGGCATGTCTAGCAGGTGGCTGACGACTCACGCAAGCCAGGCTGATGCAGACATGGTCGAGGCGGGGCGGCAGTGCTGGTGGCAGTGGTAGCCAGCGGTGCTGTGCGGGACCGGGCGTTTGGTCCTTGGAACAGTGGGCTGGGCAATCTGGGCAACCTGGACGCTTGTTTTGCTTTTAGGCAGTGCATGGGGAGTCATCGCCAGGGCCATGCATTCCGAGAGCATGCGACGTAGACGGATGCGTGAAACGGGTTGCAAGCCTGACCATCGATGCCAAGGGTGAGCAGGAGCACCAGCACTCAAGCTGCGTCTTCGAGTCAGCACTCCCTGACAGAGCGAAGCTGAACAGCTTCTGATGCGACATGCATGCCGCCCTACTTCCATAGCACAACAGCGCATTGCCTGCAGCACAGTGTATTTAGATCAGCGAAAATCTATCTATCTATCTATCTATCTATCTCCTCGGAAGAGCCCCATGCTAGCGAATTTAGGCAACGGTTGCCTAAATTGCCTGGCAACCCCTATTCCCGATGTGTTTGCTCCCCCAGCGACCGAGCGCAGGACCACCCAACCGTTGGTCATAGTGTGCTATAGCAAGCTCTGCCGAGCCAGGAGGTAGGCCGTGAAAGCAATAGTGCTTGAATAAAGAACTGGAACACGTTAAAAAAAGCTTAGCTTAGCACTAGTGTCATCCGCTCGTGACCTGGCGCAAGGCCAACCTGCCATCAGCCCTGTAGCGGCAACCATATGTTGTCCCAGTGGCCCATGCGGGTGCCACTGCATACAGCCCAGTTGCCGGCCTGCTCAGCGTTGTTGCGCGGTCGCCTACCATCTTCCCGGAGATGCGCGGACGGTGCCTCTGGGCGCTTGAGCTCTTACAGCAGTAGACGGCGCGGCCGGCTCCTGCTCGTCAGGGCAGAGACGCCGGCCGAGTCGCTCATCGCGGGAACGCACACAGGCGAGTAAATGCTTCCCCTCAGACCGCCGCAGGGGACATGTGGTGCACAGCGCATGTCCTATTAAGTAACCCGTTTGAACAAGAACCTCAAACTGCCACACCTGTGTTGACAGGCTCGGAGGAAAAGCTGCTCAGCGGCACTGGGGTACCTGGCGACACCGGTCTCAGCGGCAGCAGTGCAGGGCCTGCCCTGAGCGCAGCTGAGGCGCTGCGGCCAGAGTCCGGTCGCTCAGCCAGTAGCACCGGCGTCGCGGCGCCGGCAGCGGCTGACCCCAAGGCGCCGGCGGAGCGCGGGCCCTGGGAGCTCCTGCGCTTCACGCTGCCGACGCTGGGCGTCTGGATCGTCAACCCGTGCGCCGCCTCTCGTGCACCTGGGGCCGGCGCATAGCCCTGCGCTGCAGCCCTGCTCTACCTTGCAGTGCGCACCAGCCGCGAGCGGGCAGCAGCCATAATAAGCCATGTAAGCCTAGACGCTTACTGAGTAGTAACCGAGAATTACAACGGGGTATTGTTCACAGCGTCCTTCCTGCAGGACAGCTTTGTTGTTGTTGCGTGCCTCACCCACTGAAAGGCAGCCTGTGTCCGGGGGCAGCATCCTGTCGCTGATAGACACGTCGGTGGTGGGAACGCGCTCGGCGGTGGAGCTGGCGGCGCTGGGCCCCGGCACCATGCTGTGCGACTACTCGGCCTACATCTTCACCTTCCTGGCCATTGCCAGTGCGCCTGCCGCCGTCTGTGGCCTCTGCTTGTTCAGTCGAGCAGCGCTTGCTCTTAGTAAACCTGGACTTGGGATTGCCCCTAACATGTGGAGCACAGCTGCTTTCCAACAGTACACGACGCATGCGATCTCAGTTATCCGGGGTTGCCATGTGCATTGGAGCTTTGACAGCAAGAGGAGGCCAATTGTCCTTGCATGCAAGTTGTGAGAAGTTGCATGCAAGTTGTGAGTTGAGAGCTTTAGTGCCACAATTGTTTTTGGCGCTGACCTGCTTATGTCAGTGGCTACGCATGCTTGTGATGAGATCGGACGTGAAATGGTGCATGACGGCCAGACCGCCTGTTAACCAGATGCGCAACTTCCCTGCAAGCTGAAGTTTGAATGCAGCATGTGCCCAGCGTCTTGCCGCTGGCCATCAAGCGCTTGATTGCCTTGGCAGCGCATGTTGAGGGAGAAAATGTTGCAACTGGTGGTGCGCGCGCAGCAACAAACATGCTGGCGGTGAGCTTCGCGCGGAACGACACCGCGGCGGCGAGCGGCGTGCTGTCTGACGCGCTGGGCATCGCACTCATCCTGGGCACCGTGCTGGCTGTGGCGCTGTACGTGGCTGCGCCCGCGGCGCTCTCTGCCATCGCTGGCAGTGCATCGCGGGAGGTCATTGCGCCTGCGCTGTCGTACGTGCGCATACGGTGCGGCCCCATCGTGCAAACCCAGTGCAATACTGGTGCCGTTCGGGTGGTTGGTGCTTGTCCTACCTCCTTTGACACCGTCATGCTTTCAGGTGAATGTCTTTCATCTATGCCAGCCTTACAGTCAGTCCTGCTGAACACGTGGCTAATCAGCACGCTCCTCTGGCGCACGCAGGTGCCTGGGCGTGCCGGCGGCGCTGCTCATCTTCGTGGCGCAGGCCTACTTCCTGGCGGCCATGGACCCGTGGACGCCGCTGGCGGCGGCGACACTGGCCGGCGCTGCCAACCTGGGCGGCGACATTGTGCTCGTGTGCGTGGCCGGCTGGGGCATCGCCGGAGCCGCGCTCGCCACCGCTGCCGCTCAGGCGCGCCGCCCCAGCATGGCGCCCCCTCTATTGCCGTCTGCGTGCGCGCTGCTGCTGGGCACGACCTTGCTCCTCCTTGTCTCCCGCCTCCACATCAACAGAGCGCGCGCGGGCCATGCAGCTGCTTACGGCCGGCGCGCTGCTGGTCGCGCTGCTGCGGCCGCTGCGCGCGGGTTCGCTGGCGCCCGGCTTCAAGGTGCAGCTGCGGTGGCGGCTGCCCAGCCTGCGCGCGGCGGGGCTGTTCCTGAAGTACGCGGGGCCGATCGTGGGGGTGCTCATGTCGAAGACCGTCATGTACAGTGCGCTGCCCCGCGACCGCAGGATATGTCAAGCGATATGTCAGACGATATGTCAATGAATTTTTAAATTTACCTCCCAGCGCACTCAGGGGCGGCCGCAGTTTGTGCTCTTGTCTTCAGGCGACGTACATACAGGTCGCCCTGTCCAGCGCACAGCGATGCATGCTGCAGCCTCCATGCACGTCCACCTCATATGATGAGCATCAGTAAAGGCGGTACAAAGCTGTGTGCTGTGCTATGCAAGGCTAATGCGCAAGGCACATTCTGAACAGACGCGTCACACCTTCGCCATGTTCAGAGGCTCATTTGTGATGCTTGCTGCATGTGAACCTCACGCATTTGTTGCCTCTGCTAAGCATCGTGGTTCTGTGCGCTCAGGCACTCTGACTGCAGTGGCGTCAAGCCTGGGGCCTGTCAGCGCGGGTGGGTGTCTGCACATCACACCTCATGCTTGTGTAAAGTGAAGCACTGGCGCCAGAATATACTTATTTACAGCTTGAGCTGTGTGCAAGCTGCATTCGCTGCAGCGGTGCATGTATAATCTAACAGCAGCAGCCATGTCTGTCACCATTGGCTGTTAGTGCATCCAGGTAGACAGCAAGCCCAACCAGCATGCCATTTTATGAGCGGATATGCTTAAGAGCCGGCCAGGAGACATGTTGTGCGGGGAGGCCAACATGCAACATGCTGCCGCATGATCTTTTGCGTCCTGGAAGCTAAAGGATGGGAAGGATCTGAGACTCTTGACGCGCGCGCAGGCGCGCACCATGTCATGCTCTCCGTCTGCATGTTCTTCTTTTGCGTTGGGGATGCGGTCAGCCAGGCGGCGCAGAGCTTCCTGCCATCCGTGATCGGCCGGCCCAGTGCCTCGCGGCGCCTGGGCCGGCAACTAATGAGCACCGGCGTTGTCGTCGGCGCCGTCAACTGCGCTCTCGCGGGTGCGCCCAGCACAGCGATCTGCCTGTGCACTTCTCAGTGACGTGTTTGCTCGGACCCACATGATAGCTGTCTATGGCCGAGGCTGGTTACAGATGATGATCTTCATGAGCTGCTCCGTGTGGCTCGTACATAAAGTGCTGCTGCTGCTCAAAAGGGTTATGGCATATACCAGCCGCAGCTTGCGGACCGCTGTGAGGACATGGGGGCACACCGTGCACAGCTGAGAGCCAGCACGCCTGCATAGCCGCGGGGGCCACAGTTGTCGCACCAAACGCGCAGGAGGCCTGGTGGCGCTCGCGCCGTGGCTGTTCACAAACAGCAGCGCGGTGATGGCGGCCATGGCCGGGCTCACCCCGCTGCTGTGCGTCACGCTGGTCGTGCACACCGCGTCCATGGCGACCGAGGGCATGCTGCTCGCCGGTGCGCGCCCGACCAGTGTGCAGGCACGGGAGGGTATAGCACCCGAGAATGCATCACTGTGTATGCGCAAGGTGACTTGTATTGCTGCTGAGGAACGCAAACTGGTCAGGCTTGCATGTGCGTGGCGTGTGAAAATAGAGTGTGTTCTGTTGCCCGGTTTAGTGGGACCGCAGCTCCAGGGTGAGTGTTGGCTGTGTGCTCCGGCAGGCCGCGACTTGCGCTTCCTCATCGTCTCGTACGGAGGCAACCTGGCGCTTACACTGACGTGTCTGGCAGCGCAGCAGCGCTTCTTCGCGCCTGTTACTATCTTCGGCATCTGGGGGTGCGCTTGGTTGTGACGCAGCCCCGCAGCGTTTGCCAAGCGATGCCTATCACGTGTGCTCACTGCGCTGCCAAGGCATGGCGTCTTGCACCTGACACCCTAGTCCAACAAATGCACTGAAGCAGGGGTGCTTGTGCTCACGCAGGTGCCTCTTGCAGTTCCAGGTGCGCACAACACCGATATCCTCTGCACTGCATACCAACACCGTCTGCTTGTGCAGTTGTCTGTGCTGCCTCCAGCCGTCTTGTTTAGCACTGGCGGCGCAGCAGAAGTGTTGCATGTCTACTTATCATGCTATTGGAAATGTTATCGCGTCTACGTTGTGGCTCGCGGCGCGCAGTCGACACGCCTGGTCCAGAACGGACTGCGGCTGACGACTGACCGCAGCCCCCTGATGCGAACGGTGGGCCTGCCGGGACTGGCTGGCGCCTGATGGCTGGCGCCTCGCAAACACTACAGCTTTCTTCTTTACACTTTGACAGCCTAGAATGTGCGTTGTGCGCACCTGCATGCCCGCACTAGGTCACTGGCAATGCTCAGAGGGTATTACTCTGACAAATTCTTTGACAGGGCGGCGGCAGCCCCTAAGCTGACTCCAGCTTCATGCCCTGCTTTTTTGCTGCGGATAAGTCTCATGTAGCCTTGCTGCAAGGTGTGTGCTGCTTGGGCAGCCTTCTGCTCTGTAGTCTGCAGGCGGTGAGCTGGGCAGAAAGTGCCACGTCATCTGGCAGTTGCTAGAGTTAAGCCTCAGCTGCATGCTGCACTCATGAGTACTGATGTTGTCGTACAGTGCAACGCATTGTGCGGTGTCTGAACGGGACTGCTGCGTTGAACTAGGCACGGATCATTGCAGTTTTGGTGTGGCTCGAGTGTTGCCGCAGCCCCGCTGCTTAAGAACGAGATGTCTGCGGGAGAGGAAGCGCGATAGTGCTGCAGAGAGCCTGAGACTGGTCATGGACTGTGGCAAATCTGCTTCTAGGAACAATGCATGCATGAGAGGTCGCGTGATTTGCGAAGAGGTGGAAGGGCTTTGCCTGCATGAGAGCTCGCTTGTATCATTAGAAGCAGGCGTTTGCACGAGTCCTGCCGGTTGCTGTAACACTGGGTTGGGTCTAGCCTGCATACTATCGTAGCGTACACTTCACTTCTAGCCTGCATGTGCCAGTCAACCGCGTTATTTGAACCAGGTTATTTGAGCCAACTGCAAACACGAGCGCACCTGTCCTGCTCAACGACAGGCAGACGCAAGCAATCTTGTAGCAATTCTATTTCTAGCAATTCTACTCTGTTAACAGCAACATATTGTTAATAATACACGAGCAGCTGTCAGACCCTCTGCCAGGCGCCCTTAATGCTCTTGGTTCCATAGGAGCGGCTTCACATGCTCACGCGCCGTCCACCTCCTGCGAAGCCTGACACAGCAAAGTCAGGGCTGTGCTCACCTCCGCAGGTGCCATCCTGCGCACCACGCGCTGAAAATCTGCAAGACGGCCAGCCAGAAGCCACACAATGTATGCCTCGACACACAACGGAATACAGCATGCCAGCCCAGGTAACACCTTAAGGAAACAAAGTCACATGGACGTCTTCCCAGCTGGCAGTACATCTGCATTTTTAGAAACGTAAATGAGGGCCAGGTCTGTCGAGTTGCGCGCCTTGGCAGGCACCCGCTCCCCCCGCAGCGCCGCCACCCACTGCCGGCGGAAGCGTGGCGACACAACCGCCAGCAGAGGCCCCGTTGCTGCCAGCACCCACCGCTTGCTTTCCGCAAAGCTGCACGCATGCAGCCACTTTCTCAGGCAAGGCTGACACTCACTGACGCACCTGTTAAGGCACTCATGGGAGTGTATTATACGCTTGACCACTGACATGGCAAAGCCGCTCACTTTTACAAAAGAAAGACTCGAGCACCCATTGCGCGCCGGCAGCTCGTACACTATCACAGTTTTGCATGTGCTAAGGGTGGCAGCCGGTAACCGGCAACACAAAGGTCAGCACGCTGTGTGCATGACGCACAAGTGCCGCGGTGTAGAGCCAGACAGGACATGGACAGGACAGGACGTGTTGAGGCAGACAGGACTGCGCAAGGACACTGCGTCACGTGCGCCGCGCCTGGTCAGGTGGTAGTTTCGCAGGAACAGCGCCGCCGATGAGAAGTACGCCCCGGCAAGGAGCGCCACGCTGAAGAGCAGCGCCAGCGCAGGCGCGTGCACCGCCGGCGCCGGCCGCACCGGCGCCGGCCTGAACGTGTTGACCTCCACGAAGTAGCTCCGGCCCAAGGCATCACGCCCCTGGCTCCTGCGCGACCTCGCAGCAGGTCCATACAGATAGCCAATGCTTGTGTCCCTCGCAAGTGCTCGTTCCAGGCAGGACCACAGTGCCGAAAGGGGCCTGCTACCTCTGCACACGCCAGCCGCCCCGCTCCGGGACCAGCGCCTGGCTCTCCACTCCTGCGTGCCGTTGTACACCATGCTGAACTCGCTGTGAAGGACCCAAAAAGTACAATACTGAACGCGCGACGCAGGCGAGGCCACAGAGGTGCTGCAGGCGCTCACTTTCTTGGAGCTCCTTTGCCTGCCTGAAAGCGCTGTCCACCTCCCGCTCCACCTGCCAGTGGGCAATACGCACTCAAAGGTGGATTCGAATGAGGAGCAGTGGAGGAGAGGACGCACTCAGGCGCTCACTGCAGCCACAGCCACAGGCATACCTGACGTTGAAAAGAGGTCATCTCGCGGTCCAAGTCAGCAAACATGCTGTCAAGCGGGCTGTCAAACAACGAGTTGGAGGCTGCACAGGGTCGGCATGTCGACCTGTGCGGGACCTGCGCGGCATCGCGGGGGTTAGCACTGGCTTCTAGACAATGGTGCGCTGCTGACAGCAGCACGTGGTATTGCAATCGCACCCTTCGCCTGACCGGCAGCGTGCTGAGCAGGCTCTTGCAGCTGCGTGGGCGCCCCTGCAAGGCCACAGCCTGGCCAGTCCGGCACTGGAGAGATGGTAGCATCGCGCCTGCGACTGTTTGTGGTTCACGGATATGACACACAGAAAGTTCAGGGCTATTTAGGAAGTCAGCTGGACAGCAGGCCCATCCGGAGTGGAGTCCAGGAAGCTCTGTTAAAACCCTGCTGGCTGTCTGGGGCTTGTGTTTCAAGTGGCGCCGAGATCGAGGCTGCAGGCAAGGTAGCAGGGCGGCTGCAGGCGCCGGGCAGGACGCTGGCCCGCCGTGGCAAGGCCGGGATGTGGGAGGACGACGATGGCTGGGGTGCGGGTCTGGACTGGGAGCGCGTAGAGCAGGCGGCGCTGGCCAGCAGGCGCCTCTCTGACGCGCCCCCTGGTCCAGATGGCCGGCACGCCAGCACTTGCCTGCCGGGGCAGGGCATGCCCGCCCCGAGCGCGTCCGCTGATGGGCATTGTGACCGCGGTGCTCCAGGGAGGCCCGGTGAAGCCCAGCCATGCAGCCGAAGCACCTTGGCGCCCAGCGCTGCGCCGCCCGCTTCGCTTGCTGGCCCCGAGCGCGGTCCGGCATTGGGGCGCGCGACGCCGCCAGCCAGCTGCGCGGGCGGCGCGCGGGCGGCGCCGGGCTGTGCTGTGAACGTGCGGCAGCTTTTTGCACCCTCGCTCGGCGCCCAAGGCTTCCGAGGCGGGGTGGCCGTCCACAGCGCGCCCAGCGCAGCACAGCGGGGGCTGGACGCCCGCGCTGCGCCGGCAGCTGCCAGCACTTCAGCCCCGGGCTTTGGTCCGGGCAGCGCCGCCACGAGCGCTGCCGGCGGCAGTGATGCGGGCATTCGCGCCCATGGACATGGCGCGCACATGCCACAGGGCGCCTGGCCCGTGGGAGCGCCTGCATGGCCGGGCGAGGCCGGAACGGGGGCGCCTGTGTGGCCGGGCGAGGCCAGAACGAGGGCGCCCGGCGTCGCGCGGCCCGCACCCGACACGCTTGCGCCCAGCACAGCCCCGGGGGTCCTCGGGGCGGGCGCGTCCGGCAGCGCCCCCGCGGCGCCCGCACAGTGGCGGTCCGCCGAGCTCGTTCAGCCGGACGCCTGGCCGCTCGCGGAGCGGCCTGCGCAGGGATTCGCGCCCGCAGGCGCCGGCCCGGGTCATATGCTGGGCGGCGGGGGCCATGCCGCGCCAGGCGCGCGCGCCTGGCCCGCAACGGACCATTCCACAACTGCACCTGCGGCGGTAGGCTGCGATGCCAGCCACGAGTCGTGTGGCACAGGCCGGGCACCGCCGGGCGTGGATGCGCGCCCCACAGCAGACCGGCTCGCCGCGCCCGCCGCGCCCGCCGGGGCCGCTGGGCAGTGGCCGGGCGGCGCGCCCAATGCAGCGCCCGATCCGCCCGCCTGGCCGGCGGCGGCATGGCCCGCGCACGCCCCGGCGCAGGCAACCGACGCGGGGCACGGAGCCGGCACACACGTGGCTGCAGCGCAGTGCGACCCCGCCGCAGCGCCTGCCGATGGCGCCGCGCCGGCGGGGCTGCTGTCGGGCGCGGCGGCCGGTCGTGGCGGCGCGCCCGGCAGCGGCGTGTTCGACGCGTCCGCCTGCGCGGCGCAGCCGGCGCACGCGCGGCCGGCCGCAGCGCCGGGCGGCGGGGATGCGGGCGGGGCCGCGACGGCGAGCCCGCCGTGCGGCGGGTGCCCGGCGGCGCATGTCCGCGTGCAGCTGGCGCTCGCGCCCGGCGGCTGCCTGGACGTGTCGTGCCCGTACAACGAGCGGCTGCGCCAAGCGCTTGTCAGGCGCGCGCGCCGCCAGGCCCACATCAGGCCCAGTCCTCTGCCATTCGTCAATGATCACAGGCAGCGCAGTGCAGGCTGTTCAGAGGACTGGCCTCTTGTAGCCAGGGCGGGGGTATCCGTGGTGCGCAGCAGTCTCGTGCAGAAGCAGAAGTTTGGCAAAGCGCTAGCCATGCGAGTTGCTCATGGGCCTGTGCGTCACACAACAGGCCTGCGCATCATGCATCATGCATCATGTCGGCCACGTCGCACTTGTGCAGCGCAATCCACGATCCGGGAGGCCCGTGCAGCTGAGCGCCTCGTGACGTGTGCGCCCGACCCGCAGGCTGGGCGACGGGCAGTGGATGCAGGCGCAGCGCGTGTGGCGCTTCCCGCTGGCGCGCCGGCGCGCGGTGGAGGCGGCGCTGCTCGGCGCGCCGGGCGTGTTTGCGACCGTCGAGGGCCTGCCGCCGATCGCCTGCGACATCCTGGAGGTGGGCCAGTTGTGAGGGGCAGGGTTGCTTGTTACCAGGGATGCTCAGCACGTCAGGCGCGAGCCTAATACTGAGTGTCAGGCCGCTAATGACGTGCTGACATTGACGTATGAGCGGAATTTACACCATGATGAGCACTTGCTTGCGCCGGCGATGGCACGTCCAGCATGGCAGAGGCATGCTCTCGGACTGCAGGCGCAGTGGTATGACGGGCCTGCGGGTCGCACGCCTGCGGTCTCGCCCGCCTCACGTGCAGCTCGCGCCCGCCAGGCGGCCGAGGACCTGCCTGACGAGTCTGGCCGCTACGCCGACCTGCCGCCGCGGCTGGAGGCCCGCCTCATGGCCTTCCAGCGCGCGGGCGTGCGCTTTGCGCTGCAGCGCGGCGGCCGCGCGCTCATCGGCGACGAGATGGGCCTCGGCAAGACCGTGCAGGCGCGCCCCGCTGCTGCCCGACCTGGCAGCTGCTGCTCTGCGTGTAGCAAGAGCAGTAAATCCGCTGAACATCGTTCTTGCATGATGAGCGCTTAGCGGCACTATGCCGGCACGCTGAGCCGCTGCGCAGCTGTGCAGCTGCTGAACTCGCACAGCGAGCGCGTCGAGCCCCGGGGGGCCGAATGCGCTGACCGCACTCACTCGCGGCACCAGGCGCGGAGTGCTCCTACTTGATGTCAACCCGTTCATGCAGTGCATACACCTCACGGCGCCTCCAGTCAGCTGCAAAACCACGCAGGCGATCGCGTGCATGGCGGCCTTCCGCGAGGAGTGGCCCTGTCTGCTGGTGGTGCCGTCGTCGCTGCGCGAGGTGTGGGCCGACGCGCTGGTCGAGTGGCTGGGCGTGACCGAGCGCGACATGCTGCTCGTCGGCGCCGCGCGCGACCTGGAGCGCCTGCGCGGCCGCCGGCCGGGCGCGCCGCTCGGCGTCGGCTTCGTCATCGTCTCGTACGCGCTCGTGGGCAAGCTGGCGGCCGCGCTGGCGGGCGCGCCGCCGCCCCAGCCCTCCCTAGGACGGGTCCAGGATCCCCGCAGGGGTGCCAAGCTACATGTACCAGCAGCAAGCCCAGCCTGCTTGCCACTGGCTCATGATGGCGACTGCCAGGTTGTCATTTTTTAGGCTTCACCAAAACATAGCTCCGCGTAAGATGGACTATGGAGAGCACAACACTTCGAGGGCGCGTCTGTTGTGGCTGCGGCGATGGCCTGCGGCGGATGACCGCCTGCGTTCATCGTCAGATGGAGACGGCTCTGGCTCGAGCGGCGGCGGCAGCGGCGGCAACGGCGGCGGCCGTGGGCGCGGCCGGCGCGGCGGCGTTGGCGGGCGGCGCGGCGCGCACGGCCCGGCGCCCGAACGCAGCGCGTTCGGCATGGTCGTGTGCGACGAGTCGCACTACCTCAAGGACTTTAAGGCGCGCGCGCGCGTCCCAGGTCTTGCAACGTGGTCTGACGCGATTGCGTGTGACGAGTTTTGCTCCTCAAGGAAACACACACTCAAAAGCCTTCTTCCTTAGTACCATGCTGACGCTCCAACTTCAGCTTGAACACGCTCTAATAAGTGTGAGCGGAGGGAAGTTTCTACCACAACAGCCTGCACGCGGGCTCTCTGGAACGGGAGCCAGATGCGCGCGCGCGCAGGCGCTGCGCACGAAGGAGACGCTGCCGCTGCTGCAGGCCGCGCGGCGCGCGCTGCTGCTGACGGGCACGCCGGCGCTGTCGCGCCCGCGCGAGCTGCTGACGCAGGTGCAGGCGCTGCTGCCGGGCGCGGCGCTGACCATGCGCGCGTTCGGCGAGCGCTACTGCCAGGGCTTCAGCCGCTTCGGGCAGTACCAGGGTGCGCGGCCTGCCGCGCAGCCACGCCCTACTCGTGGCTGGCCAGCCATGGTGCACGCACGCATCTATAATGCCGCATCGACTGATGGCATGGGCCAGGGCAGCTGTGAAGGTTTGCACGGGTCACACCTAGTCGGCCGACGACCTAAAGGCGGCTGCTGGCCTTGGGCAGCCCTGCCGTCCAGGCATGCAGTGCATAGTGTGGCTGCGTCGCTCTCTGCTGCCTCAGAGCGACATCGTCTTCTCTGCATGGCTTGGAGTTGCAGCTCCAGACGCGCTGTTCAAGGGTCTGGCGCACGCGCAAGCACGGCTCCATCGGCCGCAGCGCTCGCGCGGCGCGCGCAGGCGCGAGCCACCTGGAGGAGCTGTACGGTGTTCTGACGGCCAGCATCATGGTGCGCCGGCGCAAGGCGGATGTGCTCACCGAGCTGCCGCCCAAGCGCCGACAGCAGGCGTGCGCCCCGCTCCCCGTCAGCCCCTGTGGCGTCCCCCTCGTCCAAGCGCGGCGTCAGTGACGTGGCAGGGCGGCCTGGTGAGCGCAGGCGGCTCCCTGGCCATCGGCTGCAGCCATGAGCTCGTGGGCGGCTCATGCACTGCCGGCCACACCGTGACCGATCCCCCGATGTGCCTGATAGGCAGCTCGGAGTGCACGTGAAGCACGGAGGTGCCCGTCTATGGCGTGCCATGCGGATGGGCTTGCCACGTCCCGTCTCGCTCGCACTGGCGCTTGCAGCTGGCACAGTGCTGCAGGTTGAGGGCGCGGAGGCGGTAGGCGCCCTTGGCTGGTCGTTAATAGACTGCTGCGGCCTGTCGTGCCCTGGCTGCACGGCAGCTCCTCTGCCCGTCAAGGAGCGCGGCTCCATGCGCTGCATTTACACGCCCTTCCAATACGCCGCGCCGCACAGGTGCACCTGGCGCTGCCGCGCGAGGACCAGGCGGCGCTTGTCAAGGAGGCGCGCGCGCTGGACGCCGCGCGCGCCGCGCTCGAGGCCGGCGCGGCGCTGGGCGGCCTGCCGGCCGAGCAGCGCCAGCTCGTGACTGCCTTCTACCGGCGCTGCGCCGAGCTCAAGGCGCGCCTCACAGCCCCGGCCGCACGCCGCGCGGCGTCCGTGGTTTCCTAACCGGCATGGCGTCCTGCGCAAGTGCTCTCCTCTGCCTTTGAGAGCGAGGTTGTTGCAGGCGCCTGGGCGAGCAGGGACCGAGGGCGAAGGGGGCGGCGACGCGGCGCAGGTGCGCGCGGTGCAGGAGTACGTGCGCGAGCTGCTGGACCAGGAGCAGAAATTCCTGGTCTTTGCGCACCACCAGGTGCTCATGGACGGCATCCAGGAGGTTCTCAACAAGCGCGCCCCGGCTTTCCGCCCAGTGTCATTCTTTTTTTTCTACCAGTCAGTTGTCCTGCCCGCCGTCACAGCCTCCTTTGGCTGACCTGGTGCAAGCGTTTTTAGACACTCCACTCCAAGAAGTGCAGCCTGCCTGTCCCGCTTCTGTGCGTCGCCCAAACCGTAGGTCATGTTCAAATCAAGCTCTGCGTGTAATCTGTCCTACTTTTCCACCTTCACGGTTCCACCCTGCCTTGAGCAGACGTCCTGCTGGAGGGGGTGCAGCTGACGTCGAGCTTTGCGGGACAAGCAGGGCGCGCGTGCGCAACATCCGCATCGACGGCAAGGTGCCGCCCGCGCAGCGCCAGGGCCTGGTGGAGACATTCCAGGCGCGCGCCCGCGCGCACGCATGCCGTGAAGGGGCTGGCAGGGTGGCTGCACGAGCAGGGCGTGGTGCGGGTCTTCCGCAGGCCGCTGCCGGTCTCTTGCATGGGCGGGGCCTGCAGGTGTGTGAGATGCGCGCGGCCCGAGACCAGGGCAGGTGCCTCTTCATCCCATGTGCAGGTCCCCTCTTCATCCCAAGTGAACCAGGTAGGTTCTTGGTTGGGGCCATGGCCCATCTCTTGCCCATGCGCTGCGGGCCTCGCCGTGTGTCATGAGCCAGGCGTTCAGAAGCAGCCTGCGACAGTGGCGCTGCCTGCGGCAGGGCGACCCCAGCGTGCTGGCGGCGGTGCTGTCCATCACGGCGGCTGGCACCGGCCTCACGCTGACGGCGCGCGCCAACCCCGCTTGTGAAGCCCTGGATCGGAGTCGTTTATCAAGAGTCAGGGAGGACATTCAATGAGGTGGGGACTGCATGTTCTGCAGTCGCCATGTCTGTAGTGCTAGAGCCTGCGTACTGCAGGAGCAGTGCTGCCGCGTGCAACCCCCAGCATCGACGGCATTTGTGCGGGCTGGCACCCCCGGCTGCGCCTCGCCTAGCGGCCGGTCCTGGTAGCTGGACGGCCCTGCGACCGTTCTTGGGGCGGACACCGGCGTCCACGAGCCATGCTCTCCACTGGCGATGCAGCGCAGTCAGACCATGGGCAGCTTCCCGACCACCGGCACACTGACATGAGGTTGCGTGAGCGGCCTGGCGGCGCAGCCTCATGTCAGTGCCAGTGATCGCGAAGCTGCCCGTGGGCTGACTGCGCTATACCTCGGTGGAGAGCATGGCTTGTAGGTGCTGATGTCCGCGCCAACAACGGCAGCAGTGGCGTCCAGCCACCAGGAGCGGCCGCTGGGCGAGGCACAGCCGTGCCCAAACACCATCGCTGGGCGTGACCGGACGGTCACGGCGAGCGTGCAGAGGGCTACGCGCACAGCACGAGCGCTGGGACGCCTTGCGCGCTCGCGCTCGGGCAGCCCGCACGTCCGTCCGTACGCATGCATGCATGCGCCTAGCAGGTCCTGTTGCGCTGCAGGGCGCACAGCGCTGCAGGCCTCGCCGCGCACAGCGCCAGTGTACAGGCAGGGTCATGCTTAGGGTAGGGCAAGCTGGGCCCTAAGCTTGCTGCCGGCGCGCCCGTGACGCCGGGTCCCACGCGCGCCAGGCCGCCTCGCTGGTGGTGTTCGCCGAGTACACATGGACGCCGGGCGAGCTGGTGCAGGCGGAGGTGCGCGCCCACTGACGTGCACTGCTGCGCCGCTGTGTCCTGGTCGACGCGCCCTGGTTGGTTTGCACCGTCGAGCAGGATCCTCCTGCGGGCCTGCCAGTACTGCACATGCGGCGCACGAGCTGCTCAGGACAGCTCTGCGTCCTGTCTGTGGCCGCTGGGCTGGCTATCTGCCGCACCTCAACCCTAACATCAACCCTAGCAGCAGGCACGCACCATGCGCGCGCGCCTGCCGGACTCACGCACCACGTGCGCGCGCCTGCCGGGCGGCAGGACCGCGTGCACCGCATCGGGCAGCCGCAGTCGGTCAACATCTACTACCTGCACGTGCGCGGCAGCGTGGACGACATCATGTGGGGCACGCTGCAGACCAAGCTGGAGAATGTCGGGCAGGCGCGCGCTCCCGCCGCGCTCGCCGGTCAGGCCTGTACCCGGAGTGTCCGGGGTTTCTCGGCGAAGTCTGGGGTCAGCCAGCTGCTCTAATGGAGATGGCCGTGTGCGTCGCGGGCGCTGCTTGTGCAACGTCAATTGGCGGCTCAGGGTGGCTGCACGGCCACTCTGACAGCTGAGTAGGCCTGCGCTTGCCGGCCGACTGGCGCCGCGAGCCAGACCACCAGTCAGGGTCAAAGACCAGGGTTGAGCGCAACTCGCGCACGCCCCGCAGGCGCTGAGCGGCCATGCGTACAGCCTGTCCGGTAGCAGCGTGTGGCCGACCAAAGGCCAACAACGCACTGTTGTGCGAATGCTGTGAGCGCGGGCCTTTTGTGTCGGCGCCTCCGGCGCCAGACGGCCGCGAGGGCGGCCCGCACACGGCCGCCCGGGGGCCCGACACCGCGCCGGCCGGCCGTCCCTGCGCGCCTGAGCGGCGCCCGCCGGCGCCGCAGGCGCTGGACGGCCGCGAGGACAGCCTCCATGTGACCGCCGCCGCGGCGCGCCCGCTGTACGGGCAGGGCACGCTGAGCGCGTTCCTGCGGCCGCAGCCGGGCGGCGCTGCCGCCGCTGGCGGCGCGGGCCGCCCCGGCGCCGCGGCGGTGCCTGCCGCCGCGCCTGCGCGCGC
>JAABUV010004562.1_pt1 | contig 16454 bp, 20 predicted proteins | sample 5559971 | NCBI WGS metagenome assembly JAABUV01 (sample SAMN10711881, study PRJNA513362) | rock metagenome | isolation source: Antarctica rocks | place: Antarctica: Victoria Land, Knobhead nord | collected 2015-12-19
CATAGGTGATTGTCTACCATAGGTCATTGATCCGAGGATTGGCTCATAGATTGATGTTGCCATAGAGAATCGAATGGTCGGAAGGTCAACAGATATTCTACCCCGTTGGCAATTCTTCCAGTAGTAGGATTTACCGCTTGAGCATGTATTTGACTCCTAGACCACGTGTCCTGGACTCCTACTTGTGCCTCGTTCGACGCCTCCCCCTTTCCGGCGGCATTGCGCCGCGTATCAGCCAGCTGATGTAGCTCGGTAAAGCCCTTCTCCTTGTTGCCATATCCAAGACGCTTAGCACCTTGGTAGACAACGTAACCTGTGGCAATTTCCGATAAGTGATTGAACGGGGACAATAATTCTTTCTTCAAGTCCCGCCAAAATCCCCGCAAACAGCGCGGGGAAAGCCGAGGAGGCATGGTGCCAGGTTCGGTAGCAATCCCGAACAGTTAGGACTCTGAGAGGACCGATGTGCAGGACCGCCAAATACTACAGTACGTACCAAGTAAGTTGATGCGTGTGTACCGTGCAAGTCATGGAGATGGAGATGGAGATGGAGTTTTACGGGCAAAGGTTTCGCCGAGTTAGAATACTGTCAGTGTACGGAATAGCCGCATCACCGACGATTACGAAGGCTGTTCACCTTAAACGTCACATGTGTAACTCAAGTATTGCGCAACCTACGCACGCAAACTCCAAAGCCATTCACTACTCCAGACAAATTTACCCGCCTTACCGTGTCATTCATTAATGAGAAGACACGAAAGAAGCCATATGAACTGCTATATAGGCGCAATCTCATCACCTGCCAATACTCGCGTTCAATGCACTCCCGATAATAAGGCTTCTTCTCTTGTCTGAAGTACCACGTCCGACACTCTTTTCTTCGCCTCCAGCTCTGCGTATACTAAGAGTTTGTTAGAGAAGGAAACAGTCCAAACAGCGCTAGGATGTCGAAGGTCGTCCGTGGGGTGAAGAATATCACCAAGGGGTACTCTCAAGTGCAGATCAAGGTCCGAAATGGTATGGACAGCGGATTGCTAGGGTATTGGAGCTTTGGCTGATCCAATTCAAGCAACCAGCAATGATCCCTGGGGTCCTACTGGCACCGATATGAGCGAGATCGCACAGTTAACTTTCAATGGGTAGGTTTCTTGGGTGACATTGATGGTCAATCTACTGATAATTGAAAAGCTCCAATGACTTCTATGAGATCATGGACATGTTAGATAAGCGAATGAACGACAAAGGCAAGAACTGGCGCCATGTTCTCAAATCACTGAAAGTTTTAGACTACTGTCTTCATGAGGGATCAGAGCTTGTGGTTACTTGGGCGCGAAAAAACGTCTACCTTATCAAGACCCTCCGAGAATTCCAGTATGTCGATGACGATAGCAAGGATGTTGGGCAAAATGGTCTGTTCGACCATCAAGTTAGGATTGTAGGAAGCTGACAAAAGGCAGTACGTGTGTCGGCCAAAGAGCTTACCTCACTTGTACTCGACGAAGAGCGCCTACGCACGGAGAGATCAGATCGAAAGACCTGGAAATCAAGAGTCACTGGTATTGAGGAATATGGTCCCCAAGGATCTGGCTACACAGGCGGCAGCGACCCTCCAACCCCACGACGCCAGCGACCTGACCGACGCAAGCAGGGTACAGATGAGGAGGATGCAGAGTATAGGCTTGCGCTCGAGGCCAGCAAGTACGAAGCCGAAGAAGACAAGAAGCGAAGAGCGAAGGGTAACGCGGCGCCTGTTGATGACGATGACTTAGCCAAGGCGATCAAATTAAGTAAAGAAGAGGAGGAACTGCGGCGACGAGAGCTAGAAGAAAGCAACGCTTCTTCCTTGTTTGATGATACTCCAGCGCCTGCTGCTCAACCACAGTTCACAGGCTACAACCAAGGATACCAGCAGCAAGGCGCTGTAGATTGGTTTGGGAACCCGGTCGATCAGCAACCTCAGCAACATCAGACTACCGGTTTTCTCAACAACGCATACTCGCAGCCGACAGGCTCTCAGTATCAAAATGGCTTCCAACCCCAACAAACAGGCTTTGACCAGTCTCAATTTCAACAGCCACAAGCAAACTATGTGCAGCCGCAGTCGACAATGCAGCCTCAACAAACCGCTTTCAACAATATGAACAACCCGTACGCACAGCAGCCGAATGACTTTGGTTCTCAAATCCAACAGCAGCCACAGCAGCCGCTCAGCTCTCCTGTCGCTGGCAGTCACAATCCTTGGGCTACTAATCAGCAAGCGCAAGCAGACGCACTCAAACCTGCTCCTACTGGTTCTAACAATCCATTTGCTTCGTCCTTTAACCGTCCTCAACCACAACAGCAGCAGCTGCCACCGTCTCTCAACTCTCTTGCGGAGCAAAATACTACTACAAACTTCGGTCAATCATCATTCAATCCCATTTCCTCGTACTCGGCACCACAAGCACCTCCAACGCCACAGAAGGATCTAAACCCACAGCATGCCCGTCTTAACGCTTTACTTGCATCGGGTGAAGGTATGGATACTTTTGGCAACACAGGAGACCTCCGAATCCCGTCTCAGCATACCGCGCCTGGGACCTTTGTCAACAGCTCTGGTCAAGGTTTGAATAGATTGCACGCAGCACAGACAGGCAACAACCCGTTTTTCAGTCAGCAATTTACGGGCGGGCCACAGCCACAAGCTTCAGCTGGGGCTTTCGGGCAGCAGAATCGGATGGCACCTGCACAAACAGGACCCGCTGGTATCAATGGCTTCGGAGGGAGTCCTTTCGGGCAAACAAGCAATAATCCCTTTGGTAGCCAGCAACCACATCAGAACCAGAACCAGGCGACTGGTAGCTTGATTGATTTGTAGACTAGTGCAAGTCAACGTTAGGTAGGAGTTGAAGGCGTGGAGGGCGACAGTGGTACTACTTTTATTGATTAAATTATTGGGTGCGACTCGTTCTGGACGGGACCTTGTCTTCGGTTTCTATGCGGTCCGTATTGCAAACAGCAATACTTTGATAGGATTCCATCCCTTTCCAAGCACCTACTACTTTTGGCATGCGCATTAACTAATGAGGCCTTGCACTTTGTGCTTCTACCCATTGTGTGATTTCAATGCTCGTCGAGAAAGTATGTGCATCCGAGTACTCTTTTCTGGAAGACCAGGGATCCAAGCACTTACTTTTTCATGGCAGATGGTAGTCACTCGTCTATTATATGTGCAGCCTGATTGCTCCCAAAACATATGTTCAATTACTCCTGTCCTATAGACCGCTATCGATTCGTGCAGCCAAATCTTGGAATGCTGAAATCAACGAACGGAAGGTTTGCCGTTGTGGAGGACACCTTTGCTTCTGGCATAGAGTAACCTCTGAGTAATGAATGAAGAAATATAGATCACGCTTTTCTTCTGCAACCGACACATGTTCATATTCACAGTTCCTACCTTATTCGCTCGACGCTTTTAATGATTCACAGCTCCTTCCCTATTGGCTTTCTTTCGCAACACATCCTTCTCGCTTCTCGCATATTCACATAACCCCTTTATCATTCTTCTTGCAATTATCAAACACACCTTGCTCTCAGCTCCATACTCTAAAGATCATACAACTTTGTGTCTTGAACATTGCTACGGTATCAATTACTTTTCCGCATCTAGTATTAGAAACAACTCGCTCTTAAGGGCTCAACACTCAAAGCTTTTACCTCTAGCTACAATCTTCCTATCTATCTTTCGTGCTGTTAAAGATATCGCTGCAACACAAAGAATACCTTTCGCGGAAATTGCTCAACAACCCAAAATGGCATCCCCATCCACCGACCCCGATGACGCTACCGCAGCTCTGATCGCTCAAATGATTGCGGCCGACTTGGATGCTGAAGACGCCGCTCTATCCTACCATAGTAACTACTTTGGCAATTACGACGATAATCACGGCGGCCATGGCGATGGGGACTATGACAACCATACGGACGCTCCGTACGAGGCTGAGCATGAGTCTGCCCCGGTCCATCCTGCAGACAGCACCTGGGAGCAGTACTACAACAACCCCGAAGACCCCGCACACCCAGACGAGCCATCAACAGCGCAAGTCCCTGACGGCACCTGGGACTCCTCCGAAGCGCCCCTTCCCGTGAAGCGCTCGAAGAAAAAGCAAGCAGCCGCCGAGAACCGGCAGCACGAAGACCTAGCCCAGGCCGATGAGTACCCGACCGCAGCCGGTTCAAATCGCCCACCGATCGAGGACGCGAACGGACCACCGAATCCAATCCCAAACCCCCTAACCGTCAACCGCGTCGCCATCGCCCACGAAGACTTACACCCCCATCCCCCTCCACAGCCCCCTTCCAACGCACCCGGCAAACGCCGCGCCGACTCCGCCCCAGCCTACCGCCTTCCCCACCGCCCCCACCCCGCCACCCTTTCTCCACCCCACCCACCAACCCCCTCCCAACCCACTGAACCCGTCTCCAAACTCCGCGAACTCGACATCACCATCCCCTCCAACGGCTGGGGCGAACCCGCCCCCGGGAGCGAAGACTGGGAGCTGCTGGAGATCAAGATCCCGTGGCCGGGGTCCGAGCGAGGGTTTGGGGCGAGGCGGGTGGCGGAGATGGAAGAGGAGATGAGGAGGAGGGAGGATGCGGCGGTAGTGGAGGTGAGGGTGGGGGAGGGGGAGGATTTGTGGAGTTTGCTGGGGGAGTTGTGTCTTGGGGAGGAGAATGGGGAGGGGGAGGGTGAGGGTGGTGATGATGGTGGGGAGGGGGATATGGACGGGGAGGGCATGGATGATTTTAGAGGGTTAAGGAGGTGGGGATTGGAAGGGTGGGTGGTTGGGGGGGTGCGGTGAAGTGCATGGTGGTTGCGTAGGAGGAGGACGGTTTTTGCGGGGTTGAATACCAGCATATATAGCTTTTCCCTGGGCATGTTTAGTTTAAGCTTGTTGGAAAAACATCGAGTACTACACTTGTCACAAACCCTACAGCCAACCGTGCCAACTCAGAACCCCTCGCTGTCGAGCAATCAGAATAAAATATGTAGTTTAGCGCAAATACAACCTTATCGGACCTTCTTTATCTTTTCTTTCGTGAGGCGGATTTCTGGGGGGGGGTTTGGTGCTGCGGATGTTTGTAGGACAGTGGTTCGCGGAGTGCGGTAGAGAGAAGATGGGGTCGTTTGTGATGGTGGGGATTTTGTGGGGTTGTGGGTGGTGGGTGGTGGTAGTGATGGTGGTGGTGGTGGTTGTGGTAGTGGTGGTGGTGATGGTGGTAGTGGTGGTGGTAGTGGTGGTGGTGGTGTGGGTGGTGGTAGTGGTAGTGGTAGTGGTAGTGGTGGTGATGGGATTGGTTAACTGGGGAATAGATATGGGTTCTTTGCGGGGGTATTCCGAATTTTGGTTTTTCTCTATTATTTTGGTATTAGGGGTTAAGAGTAGGGGGGGATAAAGGGAAGAGGTAGTGAGGGGAGTGAAGACGGAATGGTTATGTATAGAGGATGGAGTTGTGAACTTATTGAGATTGAGATTGATGCTTTTTGTCTGTTGGGGATGAACGATGGGATTGACAGCCTCTCCAAGTGGAAAGCTCATCAACTAATTGAGATGGTCACAACATTGATTGAGTCGGTTAATGGAGTTGGGTTAGTCGTTCATCGAGTATGTTAGATAGCCATTTAGAAGCACGTGAGCAAACGATTCGTCCATTGCTTGTGGTTGGGAGTTAGGAATATAGGTGAAAATCTTCTGTTCGCTTAGTCTGGGGGAGGGTTAGACGGTGCGAGATGATATTTGTGCAACAACTGGAGAAACAGTTTGTCCTTGGCTTCGCGAAGGAAAGGTTCGGATTCGAATGTTGTTCAAGCGATGTCACCCAAGGTAGTAGACTGGCACTCAGTGGTCTCATCTGTGAAACGCCAAAATAGTTTGGTCCAAGGAACCGACATCCAGAAATCCGTCATTTAGATAATCATTCATCTCGTTTTCAATTTCCATCAACTAATTCCACTCCTATTGGCTTGGTGCTGCTATTCAAAAATATCTCTATGCTGTTAGTGTAGTCATTGTTCATGGCGAGATCCCAGACCGTGTGATGTAGATAGCTCTACTTCTATATCCGTACTCTCCTCTAGCAATCATGAAATGGGCGAACTGGAATTTCATGCCGTTGCTAGGTGCAGCGGTACATTCTGATATTTTGGCTTCATGTTGTCTTTGGTTCCTTGCTCTAGCAACAATTGTTTGACGTAGACAAGTCCATACGATACCACCACACAAATACATGTCTTCTAGCCTCTCTTCTTGGCTTATTTACGTCGACGTCATTGCATATCAAGTTCACCAACGTGATCTGCAAATCGAAACATACGGCCAGCCGGAGGCGAGAGATATGCTTATTGCCATGGAGCTTGACGCGTATAAAAAAACGCTTCCAGCTTGTCTTAGAGAGATTTCATTGACGGCTTCGTATAGGTCTGAAGCAAAGCCCGAAAGACTGTTCCCTATAGATCCCCGTACAACAAGGCCCCCATTCCGAGCGGTGTGTTGAAGAAAAGCATAGGCTGACAGCAAACTTTCGGGGGTTTTCAGGGCTCGGGCGAAGCCAAAATTGGAACGTCCGGGGGTTGTATGATGTGAGAGATAAGTAAGATAGGTTGCCGTAATATTTCTGTGAGCATCAGGGAAATAGTCTGGTCTCTTTCGCTCGAAGTATTCCTGAGTTGTATGATGTATCAGCCGAACTATCCTGCGATCGCGATCAACCGTAAGAAGTCCCAGGCACACAGATGTGAGGAGGTCTTCATCGATTAGGACGTCATCGCCAACGTATGTCAGCTCAGGCTCAACAGCCAAGGTATGCTGAACCTCTCTAATATTCAACGGTCGATTGGCATAGACTATCCAGGACAAGACTCCATGTGCTATATTAGCATCATCGATGTATTGGTTCTCAATCCTCTGCATAGCTTCGTCGTAAGTGCTGTCCAACTTTCTGGGTAAATTTTCGAGGGCCAGGCGGATTGCTCTTCGTTAGACTTTTTGGCTAGCGAGTCGATATGAAGCTGGGCGAGTAGAAACCTGGCTTTCTCCAAGCAAAGCTCCGCGAAGCATTGTTTGCGACTGGACATACATGCCTTGACAACGTTCAATAATCGTATAGACAATAGTTTCTTGCAATCCTTCGTCCTCATTAACATAACGTCGCAGCCTAGTCGCCTCGAAGATTCGCGCTTCGAGATAATGTTTAGTATTGTCGTCTTCAGCACGAATTTCCAGTTGTAGAGATCTGAATTCTTGTTGGATGTTTGGCACAATCTAGAGGTTACCAACAAATACACGTCCGGCTGCAATGCTTGAATTTCTCGGATCAAGATTTCTCTGGTGCCGTTCTGCTCAATATATTCGTCCAGGGCGTCGATAATGATAAAACCCTTTGAGAAGCCACGTACAACCTTTTAGCAACATAGATGAGTATTCAGCCAGTGATGGTCGAGTTTGCTTGCTACTGTGGCTATTATGCATGTCTCTAACATCTTTCATCATGATAGAGCGGCGTTCCATGATTTGTTTTAGCAAACTAGCAAGCAAATTCACTGGCGTTTAATCTCGTTCGTTATGATTGCAATAGATGTAAGCGATACCGACATCTTGGGATCTGAATTTATGCTCAAGATGATTGATGATAGAGGACCTGGGCACGTCCACACTTTAGTCTTGTCAGCAAAAAATCAGTGGTGATGAGTCTTTGTACGCAAGAGTGGTTTTACCAGCGCCGGCTTCAGCTTGTCAGCACGATGTGAGTACAATAAATTTCAGGGAGCAACACTACACATTCCAGGACACCAGAGGGTCTCATCAGAAGAACATATCCATCTTTTGAATTCATCGGCGTCCAACAGCCACCTCCCTGTTCCCCCGTAAATTCTATCGAAAGTATCAGTTTGCTTGCTCCAGGAGCTTAGGGAAGAAAGCCAGCATAGGGTTTCGCGGTCCTCTTGCGCTAGATTACATTAGCTTCTTATCAACAGTGGGAGTAGTATCCGGTTCGAATTACAAGTATAGTCTAATTGCAATTTTGCAACATTATCTCTGACCGACAAAACAGTGTCTCCCACCTTGGTGAGATCGTCTTTGACTGCATGTGATAAATCGCTGTAACTAATCAGCAAATGTGACGCTTGTGTAGACAGAATCTTCTAGGACGATCGAAACGGCAAGAACATAGAATGGTGAACAGGTAGAGTTAGATAACCGAGACCAACAATATGGTATCATGCAGACGACAATGACGAACAACGAAAACCCACAGATTATCCCTTTGCAAAGCAAGTCCAACAAGCGACTTTATACAATCTATGCGAGACAAAATATCAACAATCTCTTTCTGATCAAGCGTCCAAAGCAACTTCGACCCAAATTTCTTTAAACCAGATTGCGGTTTCAGCTTCTCTGCCAGAAGTTCCATAGCCTCTTTGAATTGATCAAGTGGCCCATTGTCCACACCTAGCGACCGAACGCCCAAAAGCCAGGGGTCACTCGAAGTCGATTCTTCTACTCTGTATCTCAGAGAAGTGAAAACGGTTGCAAGGCTGGCTACTCCTATTGCAAGCCTAGCCCGATCATTCGGCGCATCTTTGATATCATTGATGTAGCCAACAACCCGCGTGGTGGCAGTGATTATTTGAGCGACACCAGCAGCAAGACCTACTGTAGTGGCTGGGTTCATCGTATTGGTGGCCTAGAGGAACGAGAGTTTGGGAGTACTCTCTCTCTTTTCGCAGATTGGAGCGATGCCAAATTCTTCTGAGTGCCCAAGGACGTTCGAAGAGGATGTATGGCATCTTTTACTATGCATCGAACGTAGACGCTGATTCGATCCACTAAAATCATAACACAGCAGCCTGTGACCTGGCTCATGCAAGAGGCTCGTACAGCAGCCGATTAGATACAGGCCCCACGCTTGTCTCACCTCAAGAGGCCACAGAACGTGACTTCTAGTGATTGTTCTGAGAAAGATGGAACCAATTAGTGTATTTGTGTCCCCACGTGAGTAGACTAGTTTAGGCCCTTTCGTCCTGAGCCTAACGAAGACCTATCGATATCCAATCTAAGGACAACACATCAGGTATGCATGGACAAGGTATCCAGAGTACAATATGCGAGATGTAGAAAGAATCGATTGTTCCAACAAAAAGTGTTTCTTGACAGAAAGAAGAATATATAGGCTCGTTACCACACTGATAGCATCAAGGACTGTTCCGCAGTAAGATAGTCCTCGTCAGCACAGCACTTGTACTCAGAAGAAGTCATCCAAATGTTGAAGACCTTCTGGATCACTTTCCCATGTGCTCTAAACCCCACCAACTCGCTGCTTGATCACTCAAAAATCGCCCAAACATCTTCCACGTCTTCCACGTCTTCCATGAATCTCTCTAGACCTGCAGTGAAGAAAAAATTGACAGATTCCGTAGTCTCGGCCCTAGGACCGAGTTCTCCACCCTTATGCCCACGAGTTCAAAACGTTCCGTTGGGACTCCATTACCTTTCGAAACATTGCATGTTAGTGATCCCATAAACTTTCCCTCTTGTCAGACTTGGGCTTGGTGGCCGCCGTAAATCTCTCTTGAAGGGTTCAAGTCGCCATCCTCAGTGTTTGGGCTCGAGCAAGGCTTGGAGATGCTCCTTAAAAACTTTTTCTTTGGCGTACTAGACACTCTCTTCCAAGATGCATGTTGAAATCTCGCATGGTAACAGAGCGATCGGATATGGCAGTTTTCCAACACGCCCGTATATTATCACACTCAATGATAAAACTTATAACCACGCTACAATCAAAAACCAGAACGGGCTCATAAGTCTTCCAGGTAATCATTCCTTCAAGCCGTTCTCCGACCTGTCAATGCACAGCCAGCACCATATGCAATAGTAATGTCTCGTTCGTGATTGTTCCTCTGCTCTGTGTTGATATATCGACGTCGTATGGGACATATTGTATATTGGTTGTTGTGGTTGTTGGGTGAGAGCTCGTTACCCCGGACTCCGGAGGAAGAAAAGGTAATAAATCTACTAGCGGTGGTCAGCCCTATGAGGCCAAGATTATTAATCCCCCCTCGTCCCTACTTCCAATACACCAGGCGTTCTTCAGCAGCCGTATCATCAACATGAATTGACTACGAAAGGAGCTGTGACAGAGACTGCCTGCTGTGTGGCTGAGGAAGAACTCCATTCTTGTGGCTACTGGGTTTTGGTGTGGTCAACGTTTCAGCTTTTTGATGTTTTGCAGTAGTCATTAACCTCGCTCTTATTAGACGCCCAGTATCGCATTGCTGCAGCTGTCGTGATCGGAATGATATCTGAAGGTTTTAACTCGGCAGGCGCGCCTGTAGAGCTCCGTCTATTAAAAGTCTATCCCAATCTCTACATCTGTATCTCCCAATCAAATCTCCTCAATGCTAATTTCCCAGCCATCTTCTCGCTTCCCCACCAACTCCACACTCCTCAGGTCCTTCACCACCCAATCCGCGCCAGCATCCTTTAATCTGCCACTGTCGTGCGTAGTCGCAAGCCCCAAAACCATACAGCCCGCAGCCTTCCCTGCCCTCACGCCTGCCGGCGCATCTTCAAACACCAGCACCTCTTGCTCCTCCGCTAAGCCGATGCGCTCGCGCCCAAGCCTGTAGCATGCAGGGTCCGGCTTCCCTGCGGATACATCTTCTGCCGCAACAGAGACGGGAGGTCGCGATAGCGACATTCGGTCAAGCCAGCCACACATGAGGGTGTGGGTGCACGAAGTGACAATGGCCCATAGGGCCGAGGCCTTATCCAGAGAGTTCAAGAACTGGCGAGCACCTGGGATTTCCCCGGCATAGGAGCCGTATTCTTTTGGAATGAGGCCTTCGACGTAGTTCACGTCTGTGCTAGGTTAGTAGCAGACTAAGGGATAACCAAGAGCAATGAGGCTGACATTCCCAACTAGCTTTCGAGGGATCATACAACCGCAGCGTGTCGATAGATCGTCGGCCACGCGAGCTCTGAATAATAACGTTGGGATCGACGCCAAGTTCGTCACCTAATCTGTACTGTGCCGTAAGTACGAATACGGCGCATAATAGTGGTATGGACCATCGAGATTGAAGTTTCTCCTCGTGGTGACGAGACGGGAAAGGTATTCCTGACGAAGCTATCACTCACTTGTGCCAGTGTTTCACCACTGCCTCTGTAGAGTCTATAATAGTACCATCCAAGTCGATAAGGAAGCCGGCAAAGGTGTGCCTTGTTGATCGAGCAGGATGAGAGTTTTTGTTGGCGTGAGAAGACTCCATCATGGAGATAGGGTAATCACAGGATGATTCCTACTTTTCACCCTCCAATAGGGTAGAAACTTCTCATCAAAAGCTTTCGCATTATTTCCGACTGCTCGTACTGTGGTACTACTAGTTAGTAGTAGTACGGTACGGAGATACGTAAGAAAGATCCTTTCCAGAAACGCGCCGCAGCCCCATGCGTCATGTGTCATGCGTCGGGACGGACTGTTATATACCTTAAGGTACATAGTTGAGCACGATTGGCTTCCGGGAGCGGGGTAATACCTTAGTGCATTCTCAACACGTGGACCATGGTGGTGTAAGGGAAGTTCCGTACAATTTCGAGGCTAATGTACCTACCACGTGTGATGCGGGCAACCTTAGCCTGGTAGCTGGAACCTCGAACCCTCAAATCTTCATACTCTCAAACCTAAGTGATAAGGTAGGTAGGCAACAACTGTCTAGATACATTCCGTTCATACAATCCCGTCATGTTCTAGGTATTGCATTTCCAGTAAGTCATGCTGAATCGCCAAGACCTCAAGTTCTATCTACTCGTATGCCGGGTAGGTGCTTCAGCGGAATATTGCGCTCAGCGTTCCGGCCCACGCCACCCGGTGTCCAGACTGAGTCCTCTCCTGTCTGCCCCAGGATGTGTTCGTTAGATCGCAACGACTCGGCCCCAGTGGCAGCATAACCGCCTGAGCGAGGAACCGATCTATTCTTCGAGGGCCATAATCGCTCTTTGAGGGTCTTGCTTGAGCCACTTCCAGAATAATACTGTCCTGGCAATGCAACGTGGGTCCTCTCCGATCTGTCACGGATGATTTTCCCAACGAGAGGTCGCAACGACGGGATTGAAGCGACAAATACCCAAAGGTTCAGTTCAATAATGGCCCACAGTGCCGCGTCCACTTCGTCAACTGGGCGATGCGAATTAGCTCAAAGTAAAGATGCCATACACGTGAAAACTCACACGTAGGATCGAATCCAGGTAATCTTTGGGCAAGAACGAGACGCCATAGTCGTACCGCTGAGACCACAGTCACACTGCACCAGGATCAACACGGATTCTATTAGGAAGTGATGGTACCTACACAAGGCCGAGAAGAAAGGTACTACTTATAGAAAGTCTTTGGGAGAGAGATCTCTGAATATTTGATATAAAATAGACGGGTATAAGTATGACTATTAGGTCTAGCGTAATTGTAAAAACCTCATTGGAGGTGAAAAAGATGTTGTAATTAATGCATCGGCTTGGGACATTTAGGTCCCAGAATCCTCGAACAGGTGTACAGCTGAAAAATCCGACAAAGACCTACAACGGCAGTCAGAATAGCACTAACTGGTGTTAAAGATCCGATACATACTGCAGCAATCATCCAGGCAATGTTCAGCCCCGCCGCTATCTGTATTGGAAGCTTTCCCTTTGTCCCACGGAAAATCCGCCAGTACAAGGCCAAGAGGGAGAGTTTGCTGAGAGTAAGGGCAATTGGATAGGTAATCGCTAAGCCGTACAATCCCTTGAAAAACTCCTCGACATGAAATGGGTCCGACTTGCTTATATGCTGCCCGTAGTAATTAAGCTCCACTTCCGCAATCACTGTAGCAGTATAGCCCCAAGAGAAGATCTGAAGATCGAGCTATTAGATGAAAGCAAGGGGAACGGGATCAAGAGCCATACTGCAGCGCCTAACAAAAGCCAATCATCTTTGCCAATCTCGATCTTCGTATAAGCACGTGAAAAGAAACGGAGCACAACCGTAGCAAATGACAGGCACATAAAGAAAATGGCCACAGCATTGATCTGAGGTCCATAGTCGGCGTTGATATCGAGGCCCGGAACTATAGGCGTTTTGAAAGACATGTTCATGTGTATAACGGAAGCAGCAGTAGTCCAAGGTGGCACTGGTGGTTCATATAATCAAGAGCCGTAAGCAGCGCTTTATGTAGATTGGGGGCGGTATGCCAAGCCCTTTCGGACATTGCAAAGCGTACCTTATGAGGGGGGGAGACAGATCTAGCTGCACACGGATCGACGAGAAATGCATAAGGGTACTTCCTTATCAGCAAGTTGAGCTATAAACCGAGATCCGGCACCAGTGGGTGCAGAAGTCGTGCGACTAGGTATGAGCGGCAAAGTCCGAGTAGGATTTAAGCCCCAATGGTTGCCCCACTAGTGCGGTTCCGAGCGTTATTCCCTGGATGACGGGATCAATATATAGCGTACCTTACCAGGGCATGAAACAAATAACGTGCCCACTCAGGGCGGTTTTTGATAATGGGAAAGACACTAGAATGCAGAAGCCCAGATCAACCAATCGCCCGAAGTAGGTATCGTTCCACTAGAACCGTCCTGAGTACGGATTGGAAGTGCTTGAAACACAAACTGACAGTCTACTACGAATCCTTGGTGGTAAGACAGATGTTGCAATTCTGTAGAGGAAGAAGAATATCAATGCAAGCAATCTTGGTTTGATTCCTAAATACTAGGTATTCTTAGTCTGTTCGTCCGCGAGAGCTTAGGTATTTCTTGCGGATATCATTAGCTTCAGTCTCCTCGCTGCGATTCAAAGCCGCCCATTTTGGCTCAGTCTGGAACAAACGGGCAGCATTGATGTACTGAATGGAGGCTTAGTTAGCACTGTCGCATTGCACCAGTAGTCGTTAGATACATACATTGTCCTCATCTACAGTGAACCGATGGTATATACCAGCTGGAAGCACAAGCAGGTCACCCGGTTCCGCTTTGATTCGAATCCACTTGTCATCTGCGTCGCGGACGTCGAAATATCCGTTCCCCTTCAGTATGTATCGGATCTCTTCGTCCTCGTGCATGTGCTCATCAAAGAACATCTTGATCCTATCCTCGTACGCCGAACCCATGGCGCTTGGCGAAACAGTAATCTCATCGCGGTTGGCGTAGTTGCGAGTTTTGGCGAGATTCTCGAGGTTGGAAGAAGACGAAGGAGATGAAGGTGGAAAGCAATGGTAGAGCACTCCGATGGCCGAAAGATCTTTTGGGGAAAGCCCAACCCCAGAATCGTGAGGAAGGCGGCAGTCGCCCTGGAAGAATCAGTGTTACTTCTTGAGATATCCATGGGAGCTTACAGCTTGGTTGTCGTGATAGTAAAGTCTCATCTTTGTATACTGTAGTCTTTGTATGAAGATGTACTCGAGGTTATGATTTTCAGAAATCCATCAAGCTCTGGTCTAAAGACATGTGAAACATTACAAATGAAGCGAGATAAAATACGTGACAGGTGAATACCAAAAGGGCATCTACTAAGGTACGTATACGCTATAACCTCTAAGACCCAACTGGTAGTGATAATCTACCCTAGTAAAATACAGAGAACATCTCCATTTTCCGATAATCAAGCCTGATCGTTAAAACCTCCATACTCGATTACTTACCTCGAGTATCGAATTTGCAGGTGGGCTGAGCTTATCCCGATCTGAAATAACCAGAACAGTGATAACTGCATATCATGGCGTTGCCGTCTCGATTAGCTTCCATCGAATGAAAGATTACCAAGACGAGCGAACGTGCATCCGGTGCAAGCTCGTTTCGGTCATGTTCCGCGCTCCATATATCTCCTAAGTCTTACGCCAGGCTCAGAGTTGCTCGATTTATTCACAGGTGCGAATCCTGCGTGCTCCATGGAGCCCCACCCTCTTCGACAAGACAGCTTTTGCGGGCATCGCAGCATTGTCAATGGATATGATGCATAATCGGCAAAACCGTGTGATTGCCTTATCATCCTCGCTCCATTTCCGTTCTCAAATCCATGACAGGATTCAGAGAATTTCAGGGCGAAACCTTTTCATCGTCGTGTTGATCTGCAATTCCTGGAATTCATTCGACATGCCGGGCTTCATCGAGTTGGTTAGTGCCAAATTGAAGTGGTCAACAGGGCTTTTTTAGCAGTCTGTCCCCGTGTTCATAGCAGCAGTCTAGGTAGCATCCTAGGCAACGCGCACCAGCCATCTCGAATGGGTTTGAAAATTACTGATCAATACATTCGTACGAAGTACTGTTAGGCCATTTCCACATTCCATACGCTAGAGATAAGGTACTCAAGTGAGACCAGACGCGTTTCGTTTCCCCCCTTTCTCCCCGCTCCTCCCCTCACTATTGCTCGAGGACGTCGATAATCCTAGTAAGTACGCTTCCGGGTTGCAGTTCGTGGGGGGTTGAAAAAGTTGAGCCGGGGTTGGAAAAAATTCTTGGCGTCGGGTTGGACTTTAAAAATTGCATATGCCCCGCACATTCAAGACTTGACGTCGGGTTGGAAAAGCTCCGGAGCCTAAGGTAAGGTATGTATGCGAAGCATAGGTATGCCAAGAGCATTATCCGTGCCCCCCACTTTCGCTCAGTTCTTCGCTTAATGTAGAAGAATCTTCGCTCGTCTTGCTATTCATGATATATGCGTGGTCTGTGATTGTGCTGTTTTCTCGATGTTTCGTTCAAGCTGTGCATATGCACGGCTTCAATACTTCGCTCTTGCTGTTTGTCTTCTAGCTATTTTAGCTAAATAATATCAATTCTTGAGCTCATGATTAGCATATGCAGAAAGCTGAGCCGGGGTTGGAATAATTTTGAACTCATGGTTAGCATATGCAGAAAGTTGAGCGGGGGCCGAAACCAAAAAAAAAGTTCCGGCCCTGGCTCAACTTTTCCAACCCCCCACGTGCCCCCCACAACTGTAACCCCGTATTCCGTAAGCTTCTACAGATGTATTCGACATTATGCGAGCTGATCTCGACCACATGCATTAGATGATTCTTAGTACTGCCATTTGCATCGAAAATTTCTCAGATACTGAATTGATTCCACGTCACCTTGTTCGTGCGATGGTTTGTGGACAAAGAAGATTGCGTCAGGATAATAAAATCCCCTGGCAATAACCATCTCAAGCGGTTGCCTCTGGTAGCCATTTTGGGCCCAGGTTAGTTCATGAACTCGAAGAGTCCTTGACAAATGAAAGAGACAGTCGGTCTCACAGGTCAATGCTTTGAGTGACTTTTTCCTTTGTCCAAAAGCATATTTGGCCTTGTGTCAAAAGCAATCGTTTGTTACTGTCATCCTCGTAAACAATGGCATTGTCCATGACAGCCCTTCAGGCTTGCCACAAGCCATCAATATCTGCTAACGATCCTG
>JAABUV010004563.1_pt1 | contig 16447 bp, 20 predicted proteins | sample 5559971 | NCBI WGS metagenome assembly JAABUV01 (sample SAMN10711881, study PRJNA513362) | rock metagenome | isolation source: Antarctica rocks | place: Antarctica: Victoria Land, Knobhead nord | collected 2015-12-19
CCCGCGCGCGCGCATGTCCTCGTACAGCGCGCGCGCGGCCGGCGCGAGCGCCGCGTCGTGCGCCGCGGCGCGGATCAGCGCGTTGCACGTTTGCGTCTCGGCTGCCAGGCCAGCGGCCTGCATGCGCTCCCGCACGCGCCAGGCGCCCTGCGCCACAGGTTTGACCAGTAGGCCCAGGAACGATGTGACGGCCACAGGCGCTTGAGGCGTACACACAAAGCAGTGCCACATGTTATAGCCCAACACATGAAGAGGACCTAGCACCATTTGTGGTCGATTTCATGACGAAGGCCGCAGAATCGCGTGATACACCACGGCTGAGCATGGCGGCTGCCGCGGCGGTCAAGGCTTGCTGCATGATACACAACAACACACAGTGAGTCCAGTGCGCGGCCGCCTGCGGACCTGGGCGTCGCCGCACGCGCCCAGCGCCTCAATGGCCGCGTTGCACACGGGCACGCTGCGCACGCCCGCGGCCCAGGCGGCCTCCAGCGCGGCGGCGGCGGCGGCCGCGTCGCCGGCGTGCCGGCAGCACGTCAGCAGCGCGCTGTGGCAGAACGCGGCCGGCACGCGCTCGGCCACGTAGCCGTCCTGCGCGCGCGCAGGGGCGCGCGCTGGCTGTCACGTTATTAAGGTATGGGGATAGAATTGAATCCCTATCCTAGGGACGGCGCGCACGAAAGGCGCGCGACTCGCGCTCGAGCTCCCGGCAGAGCACCCGGCCGAGCCGGTGCGTGGATGCGTGCTCGCATGCGCTGCCAGCGGCTGCTGCCAGCGAAAGTCGCAGGCGACAGCAGTTGCGCTGCGCTTCTGCAAGGCCCAAACTGCCCCGCCCTGCTCGCCGTGCACGTGGGCGGGCGGCGCGTCCCCGCGCCTGCAGGACGGCGCGCATGAGCGGCAGGCAGCCGCTCGCGGCGGCCTCCTTGAGCAGCGCGGATGCAAACGTGCCGGCCGGCGGCAGCATGCGCAGGTAGGCCACGGCCGCCGCCGCGTCGCCGCGCGCCACGCATGCCCGCAGCAGCGCCTGGCGCACAGGCCGCTGTGTCGCGACGTGTGGCAGCAAGCGTGCGGGCGCCGCGCGGGCTGCCTACGTGTGAGGACGGCCGGCGAGCGTGCGTGCACAAGGCGCCGCGCGGGGAGTGCCAGTGCATCCTGACCTGCCTGTGTGCAGGTCTGCACCTATCGTAAGAGAGGCCGACGGCGGCCTGCAAATGCAGGCAGACGTACTACATCCTGCGTCTGCCACGACACACAAAAGGCAGGAGCGAGCACATAGCAGCATGCACGTGCCCACCCACGACACTGCACGGGGGCCGCGGCGGCACGGCCTGCCGCGCACCTGGTGCCGGCCGCGCAGCACGTCCCCCACGTACGCGCGCACGCCCGCAGACGGGCCCCTGCCGGGCGCCGGCGCGCCAGCGCCCCCCGCCACAGCAGCGCCCGACCCCTTCCCACTCGCCGCTGCACCCCCTGGCGCCACAGCGCCCGCGTGCTCCCGCGCGGTGCAGTCTGCGCCAGGCTGCACGCGGCCTCCTGCAGCCTCCGGCGCATCCAGCGCAGCCGCGAGCGCGCGCACGTGCGCCAGGCACCGCAGCGGCCGCCCCGCGTACAGCGCGGCGTCAAAGGCGCGCAGGTCGAACGCGGCGGCGGCGCGCTCGCGCAGCGGCCCCGGCGGCAGCATTGCGGCGCGCCGGCGCAGCTCATGGGCGCCCACCGGCGCGGCAGGCGCGCCAGGCGCGTGCGCTGCCAACAGGCCGGCCGGCACCAGGGCTGCGCCATGGCGCAGGTCACCGCCAGTGCCGCCGCGTCGCGCCGGCGCAGCCTGTGCGCCGGCCGCAGCATGCGCCGCTCTGAACCTGCCACAACGCACCAGAACCGCCGTCAGCCTCCACTGCTCCCAAGGCCACTGCGCACCGGCAAGGAGCGCTTGTGCCACTCGCGACACGCGACACAGCATACCTGTGCGCGTGTCGCCGCAGCGCGTGGCTGGGTGCGTGCGCCGCAAGCGCGCTGTGCGGCCAGGGACACGACAGCCAGTGCGCCGGTGGTCTGCATAGCGCTGGGGAGGAACGTGGCAGTGCCGGCGCCCTTCCAATGCGCCCCGCCAAGCACGCGGTGGCGCGCTCCCGTGGCTGGCCGCACAAGTCTGAAGGGTCACCCTTGTGCGCAGCAATGCAGCGCATACGTGCATATCCAAGGTTGGTCGGAGCTCTCGCTCCTGTACAAATCTAGCCAAGCCCAACCAGACTACAGAGCCTTTGGCCTGGCAGGCAGGGTAAAGAGGAGAAGAAGAGCAAGGGTGTTGCTGGTCAATGCAATGCAGAGACGACCTTGCCTCGTACAAGCACTTTCACGCGCTGCAGCAGAGCCGTGCAATGCCGTGCAGATCATTGCGAGCAACCTGCGCGTCAGCCATTCTGCCTGGGTGTGAGCGCGGGCGAGGCAGGGCGCGTGCGGCGGGTGGGCACGCGCGGCGCGCAGAGCCTGTGCAGCCCACCAAGGTACACGACTTCAAAGCCTGCCCGTGTTGCCTTGCGGGGGGGCGCCCGCACTCCGCGGGCGTGGCAACCCATACTTATATATTCAGAAGGCAAGTACATGCGTGTCAAACACGCCGTGTATGCAGCAACGGCCCAGTCATGGAGTTGCTGGCTTTATCCTGGCATGTCACAAACTTTCTTACTGGTCTGCCTTTCAGTGCCTGAATGCGTCTGTGCGATGCAGGAGACTGTTGTGTACCTGTACATGCATGAGCACCAGCATCACATCTCATATGATGTTCTGGCATGGCTGCGCCTGTGCTCTTTGCAGGCTGGCCTTGTCGACAAGTCCTCTGTGTCTGCAGTCCTCTGTGTCTAGCAGCCCAAGCACACTTCCGCCGTACTGGTATATCAAGGATCACCTTTGACAAAGCTTCAATGGAGCTTCCAAACAAGGCAGAGCATGGCTCTACCTGCGTGCGAATTCAGAGAGGGCGCGGCCTGTAGGTAGTGCATGCGTGGTGCAATGTCCTACACACTGTCGTTGTCAACCAACCTCTCTTGAATGAGAGGAAAGGATACAGACGCGGTCGAAGCAGAGCATTAGTAGCCATTCACAGCCCTTGCTGCTGTCATGCTCATTATGGCATGATGATCATTCAACGAGACCCCTGGCATGGGAGGAGTGCTGGCTTGGCTTTTACCTCGCATGCAGGCAATGGGCGAGGGCTGTGCATGCTCAGACAGATAGACAGACAGGTAGAGAGTGTGCCGCAGGCGCTTCACCTGGCCTCAATGCTAGGAGTGCATGCTTCATGCGGGTGTTCAAGTGATATGCACGACCATGTCATCAGAGCCGGCCGTCTGTATCTGCTGGTGACGACGCGCTGCTCCAGACTTGTCCTTGCTGGTTCCCAGGTCTAGCGACATCTTTCCGGCTTCTGAGGGAGCTGGTGCCCCGCTGCATGAAGTGGATGCCGAGCGCAACATTTGAGCCAGACACCATTACCTTGCAGCATGCTGGGTGGACCATGGCTGCTCATTTGAGCAGGCCCGGCTCCACCATTGATGACGCAAATGGCGCACTGCCAAGGCGGGCGCCCGCACGAGGGGCGCTATGGCCGCGCTCGCCTGAAGGCGCGCTCCGCTGCCCGGCAGAGCAGTTCAAGGGACACCCGGGACGTCAACACGCAGAGCACGAGCCGACAGCACTGACCACAAGGACTCACTCCAGACCCGCGCTAGCGCACACGCATGAGTTCCAGCTCCAGCCTGCCGTTCTGCATCCAAATGCCCCGCCTCAGCCCACCATGTCGCGGACGATCTCCTCCAGCCGCTGGCCGAACGCGCCACGCGTGAAGTTGCGCAGCACATGCGAGCGCGCCGCGCGGCCCATCTTCTCCGCCGTTGCCTTCACCTGCGCCGCCCCTCGCGCGGCGCCGTCCACGGCATGCCAGCCATGGTAATAGCCCTGCGGAGCATTGCAAGCATCCACACGGCGCTCCAAGCTGCCGGCGGCGCTCCCACACCATGGCGCACACCCTTGGTGGGCAGCCTCGCGGGGCGCAGGCCCGCCAGGCGCTCCAGGTTGGGGTCAGGGCGCCTGGCGGCGCAGGCATGCCGGGCGCTCCAGGGCGGCGCCCGCGCCGGGGCGCACGGTGAGCTGCGCCATGGCCGCCGCGACGGCGACCGGGTCGGGCCGGCACAGGAAGCCGGTGGAGCCGTGCAGCACGCTCTCGCGCGGCCCGCCGCTGTCGCACGCGACCACCGGCCGCGCGGCCGCCATCGCCTCCAGCGGCACGATCCCGAAGTGCTCGCCCTGCGGCGGCCCGGAGGGGGGCGCTGACGGCGGCCACGCATGAGCGGCGCATGCAGGCAGGCGCCCGCCTGCCTTCTTACGCATCTGAGTGGAACTGTGCTGCGAGCGGACGTGGGCCGCAGGCGCGCAGGCGGCGCCGTCACAACCGGCGCCTCGCTCTATCTCCGGGGACGGCCCGCACGACGCCAGCATGACAAAGCACTGCGACGCTCAAGCTCACGAAAGCATGTTTGCTGGTGGGAGCAACGAGCATGATGACGGCCGCAGGCGCACCTGCGGCGTGTACACGACCGCTCGCGCGGTGTGGAAGAGCCCTTCGCGCTGCTTCTCCGTGAACGACGGCAGGAAGCGCACCTGCGAGGCGGCGGCCCCGCTCAGCTCGGCCTGGTGTGCGCTCCAGGGGGCAGCGCACCGCCCAAGAGCTTGCAGGCGGCGACTTGCACCGGTGCAATGCCAGCCAAGCTCTTACACAATGCATATTGTCATCCGGCAGCGTGCAGCCCGGAGCACGCGCACTCACACATGGACGCACGGCGCACGCCAGCACGCACAGCGGGCCTGCCCCGCGCCGCAAGCTCGCGGCGGAGCGGGACGCGGGCGCGGCATGAGCACCCGGGCGGCGGACGGGACCAGGCGCGCGCCTGGTCCCCCAGGCCCAGGTCGGCGACCAGGTCGCGCAGGCCCTGCAGCACCTCCCGGTTCTCCGCCAGCCGCGCGTCGTAGCCGCCCGCCAGCACCAGCCGGCAGCGCGCCACCTCGCGGCTCGCGCCCGCCTGCTGCGTCAGCAGCACGCCCAGCGACTGCACCGCCAGGCCCAGCTCCTGCGCGCGCGCGCCACGGGCGGCCTCGGCGCGCCGCCGCGCGCGCGGGCACCGCGCTCCTGGGAGCCGACGCCGCAGGGTCCTCAGCCAGGGCCCGGTCTCGCCGCACGCCGGTGCCTGCCGTGCCTGCCTGCTGCCGCCCTCACTTGCTGCCTAGCGGGCTCTCTCTGCCACCCGCTCCGGTGCAGGACCTGCCGCCGCCGTCAACAGAACACACGCCGCCAGGCAGCCCCCGCGGCCGCGGTCAGCGGCGCGCCTTCTTCCGCTCAAAGCGGTTGATGGACAGGAACACGGGGCCGCCCTCCAGGAAGGCGGCCAGCTCGGGCTCGAAGCGCTCGCGCCAGCCGCCCGCGACGCGCTCCAGGTCGGTCTGGCTGGGCACGCGCACGGCCGGGTGCAGCACGCTGGGCAGCACGTCGCGCTTCACCAGCCGCCGGAAGGTGGCCACGAACACCTCTGCGCGCGCGCCGGAGGCACGTGGCCCCGCGCTCGCCGGGCAGCAGGCGGGCGCGTGCTGCCTATGCATGGTTTGCAGCAGCGCGGCTCTGTGGGCAGGTGCGTCTGTGCGTGGTGGGCCGACGCCACGCCAAAACAGGCAAGCCAGCCCAGGCAGCAGACTTTCACAGGTCTGCCGGACGCGCCTGATGCGCTGCGGTGCTGCCGCAGGCGGAGCCAGCTGCGGCGGCGTCCCTGCCCGCAGCCCATCCTTGTGCGGGAGCGGGCGCGGCGGGGGCGCGGCGGGGGCGCGGCACCGCGCGGGGCGCGCCGTTAGTGAAGTTGCTGTTGACCAGCAGGCGGTCCGCGGCGCCGGTGGTGGCCTCCTCGATGCGGTTGAGCGGCGCGCGGTACAGCGCGCGCAGCCGCGAGCGCCGCTGCACCAGCAGCAGGTCCGGGAAGTGGCAGTAGAAGAGCACCTGGCGGGCGGCGCGGCCGCGCTCGCTCCGGGCGCTCGATCGGTGCCGGGCTGGCAGGCAAGGTGCCACGGACAACCCGCCGCGCCGCTCAGGCGGGCCGGATGACGTGGTGCCGTGTGGAGAGTGTGCAAAAGAGGGCATGCACGGGGCTGCGGCCCAGTGTCTAACTGCAATGAGTGCAGGAGGCTCGCTGTGTGCACTTGTCCGCACCTGAGCCAACCCATTGTCACCATGATTTACCAATGCAGGCAGGGCGCACCTTGCTGCGCGTCAGCAGGTGCAGCACGGGGATCACAGCAGAAACCTGGTCCACAAAGACGACGTCGTACTGTCGTCTCCGCCTGCGCGAGGAAAGAGCGCGCTCAGGGCCCTTGCATTCACTCCCGCCATACACGACCAGCTCATGATACTGAACAAGGCCTAGAGCTCGGCCGCTTTCCGTGCCAGAAAATGCGCTCGCCACAGGGCAAATTTGCAAGGCATGGTGGGCAACCAGGGGCCCCGCCCAGCGCCGCGCACCGCCAGGCCACCCACGCGACGTACACGGCGATGATGATGCAGCGCGCATACGCGCAGAGCGCCTGGAAGCGCGAGCACACGCTGCGCGGAAACCAGCTGCCGCACACGGTCACGCTGAACGGCCCGTTCAGCGTCTCCTCGAAGCAGCGCCTCCGGTCGTGGTGCGCTGTGTACATGTCCACCTGCGCGCCGGGCGTGCGTCGACGAGGCACAAGTGCACTGCAAGACCAGGTCCATGTCAGGTAGCATGTTTGTTCACGCCTGGAAAGTTTTACATGAGTACATCTGCCAGCCGTGGCTGGCAACCATTTGCCACGACCGAGCACGAGCTCAGTGTGCGGCCGTCGCTGCAGCTGCGGGGCGCTAGGCGGTACGTGCGAGGCGCGCTTGCGCATCTCGGCGCCGCAGGAGCGCCTGCCTTGGGCGTTGAGGCAGGCAGCGAACACTGTAGGACTGAGTGCTTTGCCGCTAGGCTCACCGCATGGCCGCGCGCGGACAGCTCAAGTGCCGCGTCCACCACCAGCCGCTCGGCGCCACCCAGGCCCAGGTCCGGGTGGATGAATGCGATTGCCAGCGGCCGCTCAAGGACCATGGACCGCTCCAGCGCAAAAGTGAAGTGTGCCTGTACTCCGACAGGGACCTATGGTAAGCGCTAATAGTACACTTGGCAGGGGATTCTGTTTGCAAGCACATTAAGGTGAGGGCTCTCCTCTTCAGAGGGGGCTCATCTAGCTCCTTGCTTTTTCAAACAGGGCTACCCTATCATTCCCGGGTTATTTAATAGAGAGCTGCCCCTATTAATCCCATTGGCTGAAAGAGGGAGGCTTCAGTGTCAGTGTCGGAGGGACAAGTTATACTTGAACAAGCTAGCTGCGCTCTCAGAGCCTCTTCTTTCAAACCAGGAGGGGACCGCACGCTGCCATCGCTCCAGGTCCTGCTTGCCTGCTGAGGCGCTGCATCGCAAACTCTCGGCCTTGGACACGCAGCGTGTGTCGTCCGACAGCGGGGAACTTGCACAGGTGCTGCCGTTGCACCCATGGGCGAAAGCGCGCTCCAAAATCTGCCGTCCAGGCGCGGAGCCCATCACGTGCAGGGACGGGAGCTTGCTGCTCCTCCGCACAGCGCACTGTGCGCCACATGGGAGCTCGCTGACCGCCTGTCTCTTGCAGGGGCCTGCTGCGGTGCGCGGCAGGGGCGGCGCTGGTGGGAAAAGCGCCCAAAGCATATGTTGCCGACCACAGCACAGACGGTGCGCGGCCCCTCTTGCTGCCATGTCAGAGCCTCTCTCCGTTATCGCGCAACTGCCGCCGCTCAGGCCTCGCTGCTGCAGTGCTGCTTGCGGAGAGCTTGCGGCTGCGCTGTTGTGGGGCTCCGTTTTCGCTCAATCGTGGCGGGCGAGGCGGCACGCAGCACAGCTGCGCAGGTGGCATTTGAGGTAGAGCAACACAGCGCAGTCTGAAAAGTGCCAGGCAGCCTAGCTGCCAGGCCGCTCGTGCCATCACAGCGACAGCACAAGGCTGACAGCGACCTGCGGCGACGCGCAGCGGCGCAGGTAGTGCCCAACGACCCGAGCAACGTGCTCGTGGCCGCGCTGCTGCAGCGGCGCGACCGCGACGCGGAGGCGCGGCGGCAGCAGGAGCGCGCGCGCGGCGCGGACAAGGGCAAGCGGCCGGCCGAGCCCGGCGCCGAGCGCGCCGCCAAGCGCCCGGGCGGCGCCAGCGCCGGCGCGGGCAGCTCGCGGCAGGGTCCGCGCCTGCCTTGCCCTGGAGTCACAGAGTGCAGAGCGATTGCCCCTGGCAGGCGAGCCAGGGCACCGTCAGCGCCGGGGCGGCTCGCAACTCAGCAGCCGCTTGCGCTGCTGCACACGATATGCGATGTGTTCGCTGTGTTTCATGGGCAGGCGTTCAGTGTGCGGGGCATGGCCCGACGGCACGTGTCGCTGTCCGCTTAGCTGGCAGCTTCACGACGAGGTGGAAGAGTGGAGCGCTGTGCCGCCTGGCCTGTGCGGACGTGCGTGCCGAGGCTCATAGGAAGCGCGCAGGAAACTCGCAAGCACCTGCGCATGTTATTGCATGCCGCCAGCCGACCAAGCTGGGTGGCGCGCGCGCGCAGCGGACGGCGAGGCCGGCGGCAGCGGCGCGGGCGGCGCGGCGGGCGCGCACCTGAGCGGCGAGGAGCTGCGCGCGCGGACGATCCCGGAGCTGGTGGACCTGCTGCGCGCGCGCAGCCTGCCCACCACGCGCGGCAAGAAGGAGGAGCTGGTGCAGCGCCTGCTGTGCTCGCGCGCGCGCGGCGCGCGGCCGGGCTGACGCCCGCGGGGACGCACGCAGCGCCCGCTGGGCTGCGGCGGGGCTCACGGCGGGGCTCTCGCGGCGCTTGGCGTCCGCACCCCCGAGCCTGTGCAGCCGCTGCTCAGGCTCTGGTCCCCGCGCGCGAGAGAAGGCTGCGTGCTTTCGAGTCCGGTCGGTGCCTTGCTTTCAATTCACAATCATGTCGGTGCATGTCATGACCATCGCGTGTTTTCAAGACCCGGAGACCTGCATGCAGCAGAGGCATGCATACAGAGGCCGGCCCGCCTCGCAACATAGGCGCCCGGAACTGACACAGTACTCTGAAATGTGCTAGCCCCTCCACACCGCAGCTTGCGGAGACTGAATACTGGCTCCCGCTCGCTTGGCAACAGCCAGCACGGCGTGCTGAGCACGCCACCAACACACCCAGGAGATGCAAGGCCCATCCATCAGTATGCCACACCCCTGCCCCACACAACAACTGTGACAGTGGCACCTGTCACAGTGGCGGACCCCGGAACTGATAGACTTGTGCTTGAAGTTGCGCATGCCGCTACCAGCACCGTGGGCTGCTTGCAAGTGCTGCCGTTATTGTTCGCTCCCTTGGAGGATGGGATACGCTACGTCACAACCCTCTTTGCCCTGATCATCACACCCCTCGCACAGTTTAAGCATAAGCTGCAGCTGTGCCCGCATGTGAAGCGAGCTGCGCCTGCTGCGCTGTGGACGCGCCACCCTCCTGCTCTAGGCATGCAGCATCGGGTGGAACTGTGCGCGTCTGGCAGCGTGAAGCTGTGAAGCCCTCCTGACATGCACAGCCCCCCAGCCGCTGGCGTTCGCGCAGCCTGCAGGTCAAGCGCGGACTGGCTCAGCCAGCCCCTCGCGGCGTGTGAGCGCCGCTGCCCGCTCCCAGCGCCCTGGAGCCTGCCGTCTGAAGAGCCCCAAAGCGTGCGCGCCGCCCACATCGCAACCGTTCACCACCGCTGCACCCGCACCCAGGCGGCGCTTGCCGCGGCCCGCCGCCAGCAAACCCGCAGCGCCCCGCTGCCCCGGCCGCCCGGGCGGCGCCGCCGGGCGCCGCGCTCACTCGGGCGCCTGCCCGCCGCCGCTGCTGCGCCGCATGGCCAGCTCGCGCACCGCCTCCGCCAGCCGGCCGCCCTGCATGGCGGCCGCCGCCGCGAGCAGCACCTTGCCGTCCACAATCGGCACGTCGCCGGCGCCGCTGCCCGCGCGCTCCGGCACGGCCGCGGCGCCGGCGGCCGCCTGGGCCGCGGGCGCGGTCGGCCCGGACGTGCCGATGCATGTGACCACGTTGTCGTCCTCCAGGTTGAACTGCGCGGCGCGCGGTTGTTGTTACACACTGATGTCGTGCCGACCGGCGCCTGACGGCGCTGGCACCATGGGGCGCAAGACAGTCAAGGTGCTCGTGCTGGCGCTGCACGGGCTTCCCAGCAGGCAGCGGGCTTGCGTCACCTACACAGGGTAGGGTTAGATCAATAGGGTTAGGGACAGCAGGCGGGGGGGGGGTGCGGCGCCTGCGAGTACGCGTCGTAGATGTCCTCGATGCAGGCGGCCTCGTAGACGGCGCGCAGGTCGCGCAGGCACTCGGGCACCTTCAGCGGCACGTCCGCCCGCTGCAGGTGCGTCAGCAGGCCCAGCCGGTACGTGTTGTCCTGCGCCACGGCGGCGCGCTCCCCGTCAGCGCGGGTGCGCGCCCCGCCCGCACACCATAGAGAGGCAAAGCGCGCTGTCAGGCAGGTAAGTGCACGGCTGCGTGCAGCAGGCAGCCACGCGGCAGGCACAGCGCGCGGCCCGGCCGGGCACGCCGCGCGGCGCGCGGGGCGGGCCGCGCGCGCGCCTTCATCTCGGACTCGTGCCGCGTGAGCACGGTGCGGCGCGCGCGCAGCAGCTCGCGCGGCGTCACACGGGACAGGTCCAGGCCGCGCAGCACGCGGAGGCTGGCCGCAGCGGCCTCGTGGATCTTGGCCGGCGTGGACGTGACGTGCACCACGAACCAGCCGACGCGCAGCCGATCGAACAGCGACAGCTCGAACGACACGTCGTACGTGAGCCCCAGCGCGTCGCGCACCTGCATGGCGCGCCCTAAAGTTTCCGACCTGGAACGCTGGTCATGCAGCAGGATGGAGGCTATGTGCTCAAGTGAGGAGGATGCACATCGCCCAGGCGAGCAGAGCGGTGTGAGGAGCGCAGCACCCCAACTTTGGCACTAGCAAACCGCGTCACGTCAGAGCGTCGTTCACACGTATATATAATGGACACATGACATGAGCTGCAAGGCCCATGACAGAGCTCATATACACTCTCCGGGAAGCTTGCATCTCGCGTACTTGAGGGCAGGCCGGGCGGGCGGGGCGCGCCGTGGTGAACAGGCGCGAGTTGAGGATCTCAGTCAGCAGCCGCAGCGTGACGTCCGCGTACAGCGGGTGCGCGCGCCGCACCTCCCGCGCGGCCGCCTGCTCGGCCGCCGTGGCCGCCACCGCCAGCTGGCCGGGCGCGGCGACGACCGCGGGCGCCGCCATCGGCCACGCCGCGCCGAAGCGGCCCCAGCGCGGCGGCGCGGCGCCCGCGATGTACGCGCACGCGCGCTCGTCCGAGTCCTGCGCGCGCCCCCCCGGCGCGCGGGTCAGCGGTGCACGCGCGCTGCCGCGTGCGCAGCTGCAGCGCCCATGCCAGTGCTCGGCGGCTGCGGCGGCGCCTGCGGGCGCTCGTGAGCGCAGCCGGCCATGCGCGCTCCGCCTGTACCAGCAGCCCCTCTGCCCTGCGTGCTCCCTGCAGGCAAATCATACCATGCAGGCACAACAGCCTGCCAACCCACCCAGACGTGAGCCTCCTCCCTCCCTGGGCGCCAGACAGTGCCAGCTGAAGGCGCAGCCTGCCTTGTAAGGTGCACAGGGTGCGGCGCGCCTGCAGGTGCCAGGTCTGCTGGCGCCGGGCCCCGAACGGCGCCATGAGCTCAATCGGGCGCGCGGCCGGCGGCGCCGCCGGCGGGCGCGGCGCAATCGTGCCCAGGTAACGCAGCACGAGCGCGTCCACCTCCGGAGCGTCCAGGTCGCCCACGATGCTGCGCGCCGCGGGCGAGCCCGCTGAAGCGAGCGCACGCAGCGCATACAGCTTCGGGGCACACAGCTTTAGGGCACACACTTTGCATGCACACACGCGCTCACAGGCATCCAGGTCGCCCACAATGCTGCGCGCCGCAAGCGAGCCTGCTGAGGCGCCAAATTGCAGGCAGGCGGAAGGGTTTGCAGGGTACAGCAGAGCTGCTTACGCGGCGCATACAGCTTCGGGGCATCACACCTTCAGAGCATTTTTACAACGCCCGCAATGCAGGCCCTTGCGGACGGAGGGGGCCTTGACGGCACTGCGCAAGGTCTCTGGGTGAACAAGCAATCGTGACTTATCTGGACATTGGGAGAAAGTTCATAAGATGAATGTCTGGGGCGCCCGCCGGCGGCCCACCTGACCTCCAGGTTGCCCGCATGCAGCTGCGCCATCACGGCCTCCCGCATGCCGTCCAGCGTCAGCGCGTCGATCTCCTCGGGGCTCGCGTCCCGGAACCGCCTGCGGCGCAGCGCAGGCACCCGCGTCCGCGCAGCGCCGCGACCAGCGTCTGCGGCGGGCAGAGCGCCTGACCCGGCGCGCCTGTGGCCCGTGCCAAGCGGTGTGGGGCGCTGGACGGGTGGTCGTCACCGGGGGGCACGGGACAACGCCTGTGTGCTTCCGTGCGGAAGCAGCACCAAGACACACGCTGTGTTGCGCTTTCTTTCATGAAAGTCTACAAGCAGAAGCCGGGCCTGGCTAGCCAGGCTGCCTGCCCGGCGGGACAGGACCGGAGAAGGGCGCATATCAGGACGCCAGGCACGGCTCAGGCGGCGCGCCGGTCGGGGCCGAGCAGGGTGCCCATGACGCGGTCGGCGGTCGCGCGCTCCAGGCCCTTGGACAGGCTGCGGTAGTGGCTCAGGTACATCTGCTTCGCGCGCTCCATCGCGCGCTCCTCCCAGCGCGGCGCCTCCAGGAACAGGTGCAGCATCTCCAGCACCGAGCGCAGGCCGCCGTCGCCTGGCGCGCGCGGGGACGCCGTCGGGCGCGCCCGGGGTGCAGGCAACGGCATGCGCCGACATGCAATGCTACCAATACAGCGCCAGGTGTGTGCGTGACGGCGTGCGCGACGCGGCCGTGACACTGCCTGCAGCGCGCCGGCCGCAGCTGCGCGTGTAAGTGTGGCCACGTGCGGCACGCTGGCGGCGCAGCGATGCATGCAGCCAGCCGCGCGTGTGACGGGCCGTGCACACCCTGGCGTGCGTACGCAAAAACAGGCACGCAGCCCTGCCTCTCCAATGCTCCAGGGGTGTTGCACCTGGGCCATGGAGCGCTGACCATGCAGACATTGCGTGGCACAGCGGGCCGGGAGGTGGGCTGCGCCGGCGCCCGTCCTGCACGCTGCGGCGGGGCGCGGGCGCGCGCACCGACAGCGAAGTGGCAGTCCATATATACGAACTCCTCGTCGGCCTCCAGCAGGCAGTTGATGAGCTTGGAGACGCAGAAGAGCTCCACCTGCCGCGCGGCAGCGCCCGCATCAGCCTCGCCACCGAGCTCGCCAGCTCCCAGCCAGGTTGTCAGAGTCCCCAAGGAGCCCCCAGCCCGCACGAGCACCACAACTCAGCTTAGGTTGAATTGCTACAACAAGCTGTAAGCGACAGGCGCTCCCCCGGCACGCCCATGCACAACTCCCACGTCCAAAGTAGACCCATGACACAGGCTAGCACAGCAGCTCGCAGCACCCGGAAGGTCTGTGCCAAGCAAAAGTTCCAGCAACCCCTTTCATGCAAAAACAGGGCAGAACCCGCTGGGAGGCGGGGGCCGCGCCTGCTCGCGGCGCCAGGCGCCAACCGTTCCGCTCTCGCTGAGCGTGCGCGCGCCGATGCCGACCGCGCCGACGCCGCTCGGCCCCGCCGCGCCCGCCTCCAGCTCGCGCCCGCCAGCCGCCACCACGCGCAGCGTCGCGCCGCGCGGCTCGTTGTCGGTGCGGCAGTAGTTGACGCAGATGCCGTTGGACAGCCGGCGCTGCACAATGCCTGCGGCCGGCCAGCGCAGCCTTGGGGTAGGCTTGGGGTGAGACCCTAATCCTGACCCTCGCCATCTCTAGCCCTCACCACCTCTGCACCAAAATGTTATGCAGCGAAGGGCCCCCGCAGCAGCGCCCCTGCCGCAGGCAGCCCCTGGTGACGGCCGCTGAGACAGAGACGGGCGCCTGACCAGACGCTCCCTGCCTCGCGCGCCGCCCGGCGCGCGCGCCAGCCGCACAGGACAGGGGCGGGGCGGCGGCGGGACCTGTGGCCGGGTCCGGCGGCGGCAGGCGCGACACGCCGTCGCCGCGCGCGAGCGGCACGTACGCGGGCCGGCGCTCGGCCACCAGGCGCGCCACCTCCTCCTCGCCCAGCAGCGACTTCGGCACCTCGATGTCCTCCGGCGGCTCCACCTGCGGCGCCGCGCGGCCGTCCGCTCGGCGACTAGCGGCAACACGCAGAGTGCTCCACCGCACCTCCCGGCAGGCTTGCAACATAATCGCGCGCCGCTCCTCAGGCAGGAGCGACGCGACCTGGTTCAGAGTTGCCGCAGAACGACAGGCCCCATCAGCCAACCCTGGTGCGCACCTTGAGGCCACCTAAATAACCCTAGCCGTGCACCAAACAGGCTGGGCGCCCAGCCTGGGACCCCCAGCCGGCCCCGGCGCGCACCTCCAGGCTGGGCGCAACGAGCGCCTCCTCGATGGCGGCCGCCTCCAGCTCGAAGCGCACGGCGCTCTCCGGCACGTCGCCCTCGGCGTCGTCGACGGCGGCTGGCGGCGCCGGCGGCGGCGCCGCGGGGTCCACGTGCTTGTCGGTCGTCATGCTGGCGCCGCGCGCGAGCGGCATGCCCCCGCCTGCGCCGGCCGCCCGCGTTGGCAGGCCGAGCCCGACACACTGCTCGCTCTGCAGCTCAGCATCTCCCAGACGAAGATTGCACAGCCATCTTCAAAGCCCCAGCACTGCCAGCGAGCGTGGCACCAATGCCGCCAGCGCTGCACACTCATCCGGTCACCAGGTGTCACCAGAGTGGAGACAGCCCAAGTGCGCGCAACGGGCACCGCAATGCTGCCCTGCAGCGCCGCGCCTGTGCTCTGGCCGGAGGGGTCGGTGAAGGCGGGGATGCAGGCGACGATGGACGTCGCGCGCGTGGCGCCCCACGGCGCCCACGCGTCCGGATCCGCGGCCGCCGCGGCCGCCGCGGCCTCGGCGTTGCCATAGTGCGAGACGTAGGACAGCAGGCTGGCGGCCGCCGCGTTCACCTCCTCGCGCGAGATCGTGTGCGCCCAGCGCGTCAGCAGCGCGTGGCTCTGCGCGCCGCGCCCCCGACGAGGCGTCACTGGGAGAGCAGCAGGGTCAGGAGACGCCCCGAGCCGCGCATGGTCGCGCAATGTTTTGTGTGCTGTCGCAGACCGTGCGCACCAAAGAAGTGAGACGTGGCACTCAAAGGCCGCGTCGCATGCCACGCTGCGTGGTCATGGCATGGCCGGCAGCCGCTCACAGGGTGTGTTGGCTGTGCCAGATGCACAAACTCCATCAGGCCGCCCAGAGCCGCGTCACGCCCTGAGCCCCGTCACGCCGCCCAGAGCCGCGCCAGCATGGAGTCTCGCTGTGCAAGACGCTGTGGGGAGCTGCGCTGCGGCGGGCCTGCCCACCTCGCGCTGCGTGATCACGGTGTGCCCGAGCGTGAGCGACTCCATCAGAAAGTCGAGCGTGTCGGACGAGGGCACGCTATCGGCCTGCTCGGCCGCCTGCTCGCTGTCGCGCAGCAGCGCGAGCCGGTAGCGGTCCAGCTCGCCGGCCGTCACGCCAAAGCGCTGCAGGCGGCGCACCTCCTGCACGGCCACCTGCGCGCGCCGCGCGCCGGCGCCGCCTCAGGACCCGGCCACGCGCGCCGCGCCGCGCAGCCGACGCCGCAGCCTGCAGGTCGGGTACTCCGCCGCGCGCCTGGACGCGCTGAGCGCATTACTTGCGAACATGCGCGACGCCAGCGCTGTGCCGTACGTACTGCCGCAATTCTTCAGCCTCCACGTCGACAGCCTGCACATGGCGCTGCAGCTCACGCCGGCCTCGTCCGGCGTGAGCTGCCGCGACACGCGCAGGCTGTCGACGTGGAGGCTGAAGCACTGCAGCAGCACGTGCGGCAGCGCGCTGGCGTCGCGCATAGTTGCAATGGATGCGCCCAGCGCGTCCAGGCGCGCGGCGGAGGCGGCGACCAGCCGGCGCGCGCGCATGCCGCGGCGCGGACCGCACGCGTCCCCCGCACAGTCCTGGCACGACTGTCAGTGCGGGCTGCTCAGACTGCGCCTCTGTACTGGGGACGCGCGGCAGGCGCTCGCACTCCGCCCCCCCGCCGCCCCGCGGCACGGCGGGCCTGCGCCCAGGGGCACGCGCCTGCACGGCGCCCTGCCAGTCGCGCGGCTCGGACGTGATGGTGAGCGTGGACACGGCGCAGCCCTCGCGGCCGCTGTCGCTGTGGTCCAGGTCGATGTTGATGAAGGGCGGCGCCGCCTCCG
>JAABUV010004564.1_pt1 | contig 16438 bp, 15 predicted proteins | sample 5559971 | NCBI WGS metagenome assembly JAABUV01 (sample SAMN10711881, study PRJNA513362) | rock metagenome | isolation source: Antarctica rocks | place: Antarctica: Victoria Land, Knobhead nord | collected 2015-12-19
GCGGTGGCCCCCTCGGACGCGCGGTTCTATCGCTCGATCGCGCCCTCGAATTCATCGCCGCCGAGGATATCTTCTGGACCGCCACATAGACGGCACAAACCGGAAATTGCGGAAAGTCGAGCTGAGCGTCCCTGGGAAAACCCGCGAGTATGGCATACGACTTCAAGTTACCGCAATTGCCTAAGCTAATGGGGTGCGCGCGCAGTAAAGCTGGAACCTGCATTTACACACGATGCCGTACGGCTGCTGGGGCCCGTTCGCAACCGGCCTGGGCTCAGAATAGGAGCGACATTTGATCCGTTCCGTGGGCAAGCAAATGCTGTTGACCTTTGCAGGAGTGGCGACCGTAGGACTTCTGACCGGCAGTCTCTCGTCGCACGCTAGAAAGCGCACGGGCGCGAGGCGGAACCGGCGTCGTAACCGGCCGCCTTGCCACATTGTAGTCGTCGGAGCGGGTTTTGGCGGGCTAGCGGCCGCGGCGCGGCTGGCGGGAAAGCCAGGCGTCGACCTCACCGTGATCGACGTCCGGAACCACCATCTCTTCCAGCCACTGCTCTATCAGGTCGCCACCGCCGCCCTGTCGCCCGACGACATTGCCTCGCCGGTCCGTGGCATACTTCCCGCTTCACCGGACCTGCATATTCTGATGGCCCGGGTAACCGGCGTCGACACCCAGGCACGGCTCGTGCTGTGCGACGGACAAACCATCCCCTACGACCAGCTCATCATAGCGACAGGTTCGCGGCCCAGCTACTTTGGCCACGCCGACTGGGCCGGCCTCGCACCCAGCCTTAAGACGCTGGACGACGCGCTCGGGATCCGCCACCAAATCCTTGAAGTGTTCGAACGCGCATCGGTTGCCAACGCTGCCGATCGCGAACGTCTGCTGACGTTCGTGCTGATCGGCGGCGGCCCCACCGGCGTCGAGATGGCAGGCTCCATTGCAGAGTTGGCTGGCGACGTCCTTAAGCGGGATTTCGACCTGCCGGACACTCGCGCGCGCATCGTCCTCGTGGAGGCCGAGCCGCGGATCCTTTCCGCCTTCCCGCCGGACTTGTCGAGTTACGCCGTCGCCGCATTGCGACAATTGGGAGTCGAGATCATCACAGGAACCAAGGTAACTGCCATCGCTCCTGGCGAAGTGCATCTCGGCGACAAGCCGATCGCCGCAGCCAGTGTGATCTGGACGGCGGGTACCGAGGCCACACCGGTTGCCGGATGGCTGGGCGTGGAGCCCGCCCATAGCGGGCGGGTCGCGGTCGGTTCGGACCTGCGCGTTCAGGGCTACGCGGATATCGCGGTCATTGGGGATGCGGCTCTGGCAGTCGGAAGAGACGGAAAGCCGCTGCCCGGTTTGGCCTCGGTCGCCAAGCAACAGGGGCAGTTTGTGGCGGATGCGATCCTGCGCCGTCTCTGGGGGCGGCCTGCATCGGGTGCGTTCAGGTATCGGGATTATGGCTCGCTGGCCACGATCGGCAGAAACAAGGCAGTTGCAGAATTCGGGGCGCTTCACATGACCGGCTTTCTCGCCTGGGCGACCTGGGCGGTAGCGCACATTTTTTTCCTGATTGGCTTCAGGAATCGCGTGCTAGTCAGCGCGCAGTGGGCGTTCGCCTATTTCACTCACGAGCGCGGCGACCGCCTGATCCTTGGTCGTAAAGGCCCTCCCTAGAGAACGAGCACCGGAATTTGTGCGGCGCGGCATCGCGAACATCGGAGCAAGTATTGGCCCAACTCATTGAGGACTACGCGCTGATTGGTAACTGTGAGACGGCGGCTCTGGTCGGCCGCGACGGTTCGATCGATTGGCTCGGGTTGCCCCGGTTCGATAGCGCCGCCTGCTTTGCGGCCCTGCTGGGCTCGTCAGACAACGGGCGCTGGTCGATCGCTCCTATGGACGGCTCGGCCCGGTCCACGCGGCAATACCGCGGCGACACGCTCGTTCTCGAAACCCTGTTCGACACCGAAGCCGGAAGTGTCCGGGTGGTGGACTTCATGTCCAGGCGGGAAGGGGCTGCCGATGTCGTTCGCTTGGTGCAGGGCGTCCGAGGAACCGTCCCGATGCGTACGGATCTGCTGGTCCGCTTCGACTACGGATCCGTGGTGCCGTGGGTCTCCCATCAACCGGATCAGCCACTTGAACTGATCGCAGGGCCTGACCGACTGACCCTGGACACCGAGGTTACGCTGCGTGGCGAAAACATGCACACCGTCGGCGAGTTCAACGTCCGCGCAGGTGAGGATCTGGGTTTCACGCTCACCTGGACACCATCGTTCCGCCCTAGGCCAGCGGCATTGGACCGGCAAGACGCGTTGCGCCGAACGGAGGCGTTCTGGCTCGATTGGAGAGCACGCTTTGCGTCCAAGGGGGACCTCGCCGACATCGTGCTTCGTTCCCTTTTGACGCTCAAGGCGCTGGCGCATTTCGAGACCGGCGGGATTGTAGCAGCTCCGACGACCTCCTTACCTGAGCAGATCGGCGGCCCGCGTAACTGGGACTACCGGTATTGCTGGCTGCGCGATGCAACGCTGACACTCTACGCTCTTATGAAGTCGGGCTTTTTGGAAGAGGCCGGTGCGTGGCGGAAATGGCTGCTGCGAGCGGTGGCCGGCAACCCGGACGATTTGCAGATCATGTATGGCGTTGCAGGTGAGCGGCGGCTGACAGAATACGAGGTGCCGTGGCTGGCCGGCTACGAGAACTCCGCGCCAGTGAGGGTCGGCAACGCGGCCCACGGGCAGCGGCAGCTCGACGTCTACGGCGAGGTGCTCGACGCGCTGTACGTCGGTCGGTGTCTAGGCTTGGCAGAGGACGACTCCAGTTGGGGCCTCGAGTGCCAGCTCGTGGCGCATCTGGAGACTATTTGGGACCAGCCCGATGACGGGATTTGGGAAGTTCGTGGTCCGCGGCAGAACTTCACTCATTCCAAGGTGATGGCGTGGGTCGCCTTCGACCGCATCATCCGGTCCGCTCAGCAATTCAACCTCGGTGGGCCCGTCGCGCATTGGACCGAGCTGCGGGACCGTATCCACGAGGATGTTTGCCAGCACGGGTTTGATAAAAAGCTGAACTCGTTTGTGCAATCGTACGGTTCAGATCAGCTCGATGCCAGCCTTCTGATGATCGCGACCGTTGGTTTCCTTCCAGCCTCCGACCTGCGCGTGGCCGGCACAGTGGCTGCGATCGAGCGGACGCTTCTGCGCGACGGCTTCGTGCTCCGTTACGATACCGGCTCTGGCACGGACGGGCTACCGCCGGGAGAGGGAGCCTTCCTGGCCTGCAGCTTCTGGCTGGCGGACAATTACGTGTTGCTGGGTCGTATAGACGAGGCACGGGCGCTGTTCGACCGGCTCGTCGCCTTGCGCAATGATGTCGGCCTACTCGCCGAGGAGTACGACCATGGCCGCAAACGCCAGGTTGGTAACTTCCCCCAGGCGTTTTCACATTTGGCGCTGATTGGCACTGCGCACAACCTCCTCGACGCGTCCGGCCCGGCTCATCAACGTTCCGCGAACACGTCCGCCACCATTCAAACGCCGAATTCTGGAGGCACTCCATGACCGACGCCGCAGCCGATCCGAAAAGTCCTTCAGCACCCGCGCTGCCCGACGCCGCGCGTCTGCCGCACCCGCGTTACAATGCGGTTCTCACCGGCCAGCCCGCGCTTGTCACAGGCGCCAATTCCGGCATCGGGCGCGCCGTGGCGCTCGGCCTCGCCCAGGCAGGGGCCGATGTCGTGGTGAACTACGTGACGCATCCGGAGACCGCCGACGAGGTGGTGCATGAGATTGAAGCAATGGGCCGGCATGCAATCGCGCTCAAGGCCGACGTCAGCAAGGAGGACGAGGTCGAGCGTATGTTCGCTGCGGCGATCGCACAGTTCGGCACCCTGCATATCGTTGTCAGCAACGCCGGACTTCAGCGGGATTCGGCGTTCGACAAGATGACGATCGAGCAGTGGAACACGGTGATCGGCGTGAACCTCACAGGGCAGTTCCTCTGCACGCGCGCGGCTGCTCGCGAGTTCAAGCGTCGCGGCGTCGTGACAACGGTATCGCAAGCTGCAGGTAAGATCATTTGCATGAGCTCGGTGCATCAAGTGATTCCATGGGCCGGCCACGCTAACTACGCGGCATCAAAAGGCGGCGTGATGATGTTCATGAAAAGCATTGCACAGGAACTAGCGCCGCATTTCATTCGGGTGAACAGCATCGCGCCAGGCGCTATCCGTACACCCATCAACACGTCCGCCTGGGACACGCCGTCCGCCTATGCCGACCTCATGACGCTGATTCCCTACAAGCGTATCGGCGAGCCGGATGACATTGCTCAAGCGGCGGTATGGCTGACGTCCGATGCGGCCGACTACGTTACGGGTGCAACACTGTTTGTAGATGGCGGGATGACACTGTTTCCCGGCTTCGCCACCGGAGGCTGAGCTGAAACTGCGCAGGAATGATGCATCATGGCAGACCGCCCGCTCTCGATCGATATCCGCCACCCGCTCGTACTGAAGGCAAACGACCTCGTATTACTCACTGGCGAAGACGGCAACATAACTCGTGAGTTTCCGGGGTTTGGGCTGTTCTACCGGGACACTTGCTATCTCGGCGCCTATGTCTTGCATCTGCACGGCACGACGCCTTTATTATTAATGGCTTCTGATGCAGAAGGTATGGCGGCACAGATCGAGCTCACCAACAGTAAGCTCGCAACGGCAAACGGCAGCACCATCCCTGACCACAAGCTGAGCCTCAAGCGAACCTTGCTGGTGCTCGACGACGGGCCGCTCCTCGTCGACACGATCAGGGTGCGCAACTTCGCCGAAGACTCGATCGTGCTGCCGGTCTCGCTCGAATTTCAGACCACTTTCGAGAGCATGCTCGTCCTCCGTGGCGCCCCGGAGGGGAAGCGCGGCCACTTGTTGGCACCCGTGTGGAAGGATTCCACGCTGCGTTTCTGCTACGAGGGTGCCGACGGTATCCGTCGCACCTTGCTCGTCAGTTTCTCCCTGCCTCCGATCATTGCGCCGAGGACAACTGAGCAGACCATCGCCCATTTTGAACTGTGCCTGGCGCCCCGCGACGCCCAGGAGCTTGTTATTACTTGCCGGGTTGACGAGCGTGCGAACGCAGATACGGCGCCTCCGGTCGCCGCGTCTCTCGAGGCGGAGACGATGCGGAAGGCCAAGAAAGAGGCTTCCGACCACTTACTGGACGGTTACGCGCGCCTGGAGACCTCAAGCAGGGGCTTTGGCGAGGTTGTGGCCCGATCGCTGTCCGACGTGGCCCTGCTGCAAGTGCGGCGCGGCAGCCACCGTTTCACCGCGGCTGGGATGCCGTGGTTCGTAGGCCTGTTCGGGCGTGACAGCTTGTTGCCGACCATCCAATGCCTCGCCTTCAACCCTGACCTAGGCGCTGGGACAACACGCGCCTTGGCGCACTGGCAAGGTCGCAAGGATGACGAAATGACGCGCGAGCAGCCGGGCAAAATTTTGCACGAATTACGTGTGGGAGAACTCGCGAATTTGCACGAGGTGACCCAGACACCAAGTTACGCGTCCGTCGATTCGACGTTGCTCTTCCTCATCGCTGTTGCCCGGCACGTGAACTGGACGGGCGACCTCAAGCTGTTCCAGGAACTGCGCTCCAGCGTCGATGCGGCCCTGGGCTGGCTTGACCGCAAGCTCACGGAGGGGAATGGCTACGTCACGTATGAGGGACTGGCGGAAGGCAGCCAGCCGATCAACCAAAGCTGGCGCGACTCCGGTACTGGCGTGTTGCGAAAGGATGGTGGGTATCCGGTTCCGCCTCTCGCGCTGGTAGAGGTTCAAGGTTACGCTTTTCAGGCCATGCTGCTGATTGCGGCGCTGCTGCGCCGGGTCGGAGAGTGCGGCCGCGCGGACGGGCTTGACGCAACAGCAGCCGACTTGCGCGAGCGTTTCCTGTGTGAGTTCTGGATGGAGGCAGAGGGCTGCTACTGCCTGGCACTGGAGAAAGGTGGACGGCAGGTCGCCTCAGTTACCTCCAACGCCGCTCAGGTGCTGTGGACCGGCATCGCAAGCCCCGAGCATGCGGCGCAGGTCGCGGCACGCATCATGCGGCCCGACATGTTTTCCGGTTGGGGTGTACGCACGTTGTCAGCCGACCACGCCGCATTCGACCCGCTTGCCTATCAGCAGGGCAGCGTATGGGCGTTCGACAACGCCCTGATCGTATCCGGCCTGCGCCATTATGCCGAGGATGCGGCTGCCCTGCGGGTCACCGCCGCAACGTTGGATGCCGCACGAGGCTTTCCCCGTGGACGCCTGCCCGAGTTCATCGCCGGCACCCAACGGGAAGCCGGCGATGGCCCGACGCATACGCCGCGAGCAGACCCTCTCCAGGCTTGGTCGGCAGCCGCAGTACCCTTCATGGTCGCCGAACTGCTCGGCCTGTCCGGGGATGGCTTCGCTGGTCGCCTAACCGTGCGTCGCCCGTTGCTGCCCGACGGCGTGGATGGGCTTACGTTGCGAGGCCTGCGCGCGGCTGGAGGCACTGCCTCGCTTCGGTTCACGCGGGAGGGCGACGCAGTCGGGACCGAGGTCATCGCCAGAGACGGCATCGAAGTGGTGGTCGAATGACGGCCGCTGGAGCCCTATCCCGCCCATCGCGAGCATGGCAACCCCGGCACCGGCGCCTCCATTGCGAGGATGCTGCCGTCGAGCGGGTGGTCTGCCGCATCCTTGTCGGCAATGGCCCAACGCCCAGAAGTGACGAACAAGGTGCGCAGATCCGGGCCGCCAAACGCCACCATGGTCGGAAACTTGAACGGCAAGGAGATTTCGCGTTCTATCCGCCCGTCGGGGTCGAACCGCATCAGCTTCCCCTGGCCGTTAATGGCCGACCAGTAGAAGCCCGCGCTGTCCACCTCCGCCCCGTCCGGTCCGGGTGGGCCCTCCACCTTGGCGAACAGCCGACCTCGCGACATCTCGCCGCTGGCCGGGTCGTAGTCCCAGATGTTGATTTCCCCGGTGTAGGTATGGCTGTGGTACATCGTGTGGCCGTCCGGGCTCCAGGCCAGTCCGTTGGACAGCGCGGCCGGTTTGCCGCGCGCGACGAGCCGGTCCTCCTCCAAGCGCCACAACGGCCCGTTGTCCGGGCCGGGCTCGCCGACCAGTGGCGGCAGAGAATGGCGCATCGGTCCGACCCAGAACCGACCGGCCCGGTCGCATTTTCCATCATTGAGGAAGAACCGGCGCGGGTCGTAGGGAGCGGGTGCGACCAGCGACAGCGCGCCGGTCGCGAGTTCGAACCGGTAGGCGCCGGTGCGCAGCCCAACCAGGATGCTGCCCTCGGCGTCACCCCCGCCCAGGGCGAGGCAACCGATCCAGGCCGGCATGGTCCAGCTCTCGTCGATGCCGGTCTGCGGATCGAGCCGGTGCAGCGCGGGCTGCTGCACGTCGACCCAGTAGAGCCGGGCCGTACGTTCGCACCAAACCGGGCTCTCCCCGGTGATCGACGGCCGCTGCAGCACCAGCCGCCATGGCGGCATCTTCGGTTCAATCATGTTCGACCTCCCTCTTTGATCGGCAATCGCCGGTGCGTTGCGTCCTATTCACGACCTTAAGCGAGGATACCGTCATGTCGCAGAACGTTTCGGAATTTGTTTGGCAGCGGCTCTCCGATTGGGGGCTCTCGCGGGTATACGGCTACCCCGGCGACGGTGTCGGCGGACTCGATGTGGCGCTCGAGAAGGCAAAAAACTTCATGCACTATGTCCAGGTACGCCATGAGGAGATGGCCGCTTTCATGGCCTCGGCACATGCGAAGTTCACCGGGCAAGTCGGGCTTTGCTACGCGACCTCCGGCCCCGGCGCCATTCATTTGCTCAACGGCTTGTACGACGCCAAGGCTGACCATGTCCCGGTGGTGGCCATCGTAGGGCAGCAGGCGCGCACGGCGCTTGGCGCGAGCTACCAACAGGAAGTGGACCTGCAGAACCTGTTCAAAGACGTGGCGAGCGAGTTCGTGATGGAAGCAAGCGTGCCGGGCCAGGTACGCACACTCATCGACCGGGCCGTCCGCATTGCCCAGGTCAAACGCGCCGTCACCTGCGTCATCCTGCCCAACGACCTGCAACTGCTCGACTACGAAGATCCGCCGCTGGTGCATGGAACGACGCATACCGGAGTGGGGTATCCGGGTGAGTCCCGCGTGCCCGACGTTGCGGCGTTGCGTCACGCGGCGGACATCCTCAATCAGGGCAAGAAGGTCGCCATGCTCGTCGGCGCCGGCTGCCTGTCGGCGACGGACGAAGTGATCGCGGTGGCGGAGCGGCTCAATGCCGGGATCGCCAAGGCGCTGCTCGGCAAGGCCGCCGTGCCCGACGACCTGCCCTACGTCACGGGCTCGCTCGGCCTGCTCGGCACCAAACCGTCCTGGGACTTGATGCAGGAGTGCGACACGCTGCTGATGGTGGGCTCATCCTTCCCCTACAGCGAGTTTCTACCCAAGCCCGGCTCAGCACGCGGCGTGCAGATCGACATCGATGGCGCCAATGTCAGCCTGCGCTACCCGATGGAGTACAGCCTGGTGGGCGACAGTGCCGAGACGCTGCGCGCCTTGCTGCCGATGCTGGAGCAGAACACCAATACCGCTTGGCGCACGACGATCGAGAAGAACGTTGCCTCCTGGTGGGAGACGTTGGAGGCGCGGGCGATGAGCTCGGCCGATCCCATCAACCCGCAGCGCGTGTTCTGGGAGCTGTCGCCGCGTCTGCCGGAGAACTGCATCCTGACGGCCGACTCTGGGTCGGTCGCCAACTGGTATGCCCGCGACATCAAAATCCGGCGGGGTATGAAGGCGTCGCTGTCCGGCGGGCTCGCCTCGCTCGGCGCCGCGACGCCCTATGCAATGGCCGCCAAGATGGCGTTCCCCGAGCGGGTCGTGATCGGCTTCATCGGCGATGGGGCGATGCAGATGAACGGCCTGAACGTCATGATCACTGTGTCCAAATACTGGCGCGAATGGGCCAATCCGCACTTCATCATCATGGTGCTCAACAACCGTGACCTGAACCAGGTGACCTGGGAGGAGCGGGTGCAACTCGGCGACGGCAAGACCGAGCTGACGCAGGCCATCCCCGACTTCCCCTATCACAAATATGCCGAGCTGATCGGGCTTAAGGGCATCTTCTGCAACGACCCGGACAAGATCGGCGCGGCCTGGGACGAGGCGCTTGCTGCCGACCGGCCGGTCATCCTGGAGATGTACACCGACCCGAACGTGCCGCCGCTGCCGCCGCACATTACGCTGAAAGACGCAAAGAACTTCATGACCATGATGGGCAGCGAACCTGAACTCGGCAGCGTGCTGAAAAATAGCGCCAAGGAAATGCTGGCGGGTATCCTGCCGGGTAAGAGCTAGATGGTCCAGACTTTCGCAGGGGAGCAGACGCCTTGAGCCGGCGAGTCCTGACGAGAGATCGAGGCGGCCTGGACGCCGGTTGGCCCGACCGCTCGCCCGCCGCCCGTGGACGGCCGCTCGCCACACGGGCGACTACATCGCTCGTCTTCCCGGCTGGGCCAGTCCTGGCCGAGACGACGACGGTCAAGGCTGCGCGCCGCCTCAACCGGGCGGCCGGTATGATCGCCGGTTCCGTGCTGGCCGACAGCGCGATGGAGCACTACCGCGGCAGCTTCCACAACAAGGCGATGTGGACGCCGCTGATCTCGTCGGCGCTGTCCCTGGCGGTCAGCGTGCACGGTCATCGCGACAAGAGGCACGGCGCGCATCGCGGGCGGGACCTAGTCTATGCTGCGGCGGGGCTGACGGGCATCGTCGGCACCGGTTTCCACCTCTACAACATCACCAAGAAGCCCGGCGGGTTCTCCTGGCAGAACGTGTTCTACTCGGCGCCGATCGGCGCTCCGGCGGCGCTGTCGCTGTCTGGGCTGATGGGCTTCCTGTCCGAGCGCGTGCGCGACAATGAACCCGGCACCAGCCCGAAGATCGCCGGCTACTCCGCCGGGCGTGCGGTGGCGGCGCTGACGAGTGCGTCGCTGCTTGGAACGATGGGCGAGGCCGGTCTGCTGCATTTTCGTGGCGCCTACCACAACCCGTTCATGTTCGTGCCGGTCTCGGTGCCCCCGGTGGCTGCCGCCCTGCTCGGCAACACCGCAGCCGGCGATTCGCGCGTACGGCGGCCCATTACCCGCTGGTGGCTGCGCGCCACCACGCTGATGGGCCTCGCGGGTGTCGCGTTCCACGCCTACGGGGTCTCACGCAATATGGGCGGCTGGCGCAACTGGCGGCAGAACGCGTTCAACGGGCCGCCGCTGCCCGCACCCCCTTCGTTCACCGGGTTGGCCATGGCAGGGTTGGCGGCGCTTGGGCTGCTGGAGGATCACCCGGATGACTGACCATCCGACTTATCCCGGCTATGACGTGCTCGCCAAACGGCACACCCCGTCTTGGGACGCCGTGACCCGCCGGGTGATCGATCGCCGCCTGGCCGTCACGCATGAGCCGCAGTTCTTCTCTGCTGCGGAATGGACGGTTGCAGACGCGGTCTGTCGTCGCATCCTGCCGCAGCCTGCCGATCGACCCCCCGTGCCGCTGGCCGCCTTGCTCGACGCCAAGCTCCTGGCCGATGTCGGCGATGGATTCCGCGAGGCCGACATGCCTTACATGCGGGAGGCCTGGAAGCAGGGGATCGCCGGCCTAGAGGCCGAGAGCCAGGCCCGTCACGGCAGCGGCTTCGCTGCCCTGGATGCGGCCGATCAGGACGCGCTGCTGGGGATGATGCATCGGGGCGAGCTGTCCGACCCGGCCTGGAAGGGGCTGGGGGCGAAGGAGTTCTTCACCAAACGCCTGCTGTCCGACATACCGGGCCTCTACTACAGCCATCCGACCGCCTGGTCCGAGATGGGCTTTGGCGGCCCGGCCAGTCCCCGCGGCTACGTCCGCATGGCGCTCGACCGCCGCGATCCCTGGGAGGCGGCGGAGGCCACGCCAGGGCGGGAGCGAATCGCCGAGTGGGAGAACAAGCGTGTCGTCTGACCCGTTTGCCGCTCCGCGCGCCACTGCCGGCCGTGCGCCGGACGTCTTTCGCACCGACGGCTGGGTGCCGATGCGCGAGTACGACGAGGCAGACGCGGTTGATTTCGCCATCGTCGGCACCGGCGCCGGTGGCGGCACCCTGGCTGCCCTGCTGGCCGAGCAGGGTTTTTCGGTAATCGGCTTCGACGCCGGCCCGTATTTCCGCCCGCTGGAGGATTTCGCCTCCGACGAGGCCGAGCAGAACAAGCTGTACTGGACCGATCGCCGGGTCACCGGCGGCGCCAACCCGATCCGCATGGGTGGCAAGAACAGCGGCAAGGCCGTCGGCGGTTCCACCGTGCACTACGCCATGGTCTCGCTGCGCTTCCGGCCGGAATGGTTTTTGTCGCGCACCAAGCTCGGCTACGGCGCCGACTGGCCCATTCCCTGGGAAGAGATGTGGCACTGGTACGGGGAGGCCGAGCGGCAGATCAACATCGCCGGGCCGATCCGCTATCCCTGGGGACCGAAGCGGCCACGCTACCCGTATCGCGCCCACGAACTGAACAGCGCCGGCAGGCTGCTCGCCCAGGGGTGCGAGGCCATTGGCATCGACTGGACCGAGACGCCGCTGGCGACGATCTCGGCCCCCCATCGCGGCAAGGAGGGCAGTTCGCCACCCTGCGTGTATCGCGGCTTCTGCCGGTTCGGCTGCTCGACCAACGCCAAGCGGTCGGCGCTCACGGTTTGGATCCCGCGTGCGCTGAGCGCCGGGGCGGAGATACGTGACCTCGCTATGGTCGGCCGGATCGAGATGGGGCCGGACGGGCGTGCGACCGGCTTGCACTATCACCGCGACGGCGAATGGCGTTTTCAGCGGGCCCGCAACGTCATTGTCGCCGGTTACGCGGTGGAATCGCCGCGGCTGCTGTTGAATTCGGCCACCGACCGCTATCCCGACGGCTTGGCCAACAGTTCGGGCTTGGTCGGCCGCAACCTCATGACGCAGTCCAACCAAGCGGTGTGGGGCCGCATGGACCAGGAGGTGCGCTGGAACAAGGGACCGCCCTCGCTCGCGATCACTGAGCACTGGAACTACGACGACAGGAAGGATTTCTTCGGCGGCTATTGCTGGATGGGCCAGGGCCCGCTGCCGATCGAGTGGGCCGCGGTGCAGACCGGGTCGCGCGGGCTGTGGGGGCAGGCGCTGCACGACGCCATGCTCGACTACAATCACATGATTGGCGTGAAGATGGTCGGCGAGATGCTGCCCGACGAGGCCAACCGCGTCACGCTGGCTGACGACAAGGACCAGTATGGCCTGCGGGTGGCACAGATCACCTATAGATGGAGCAACAACGACAAGGCCCTGATCCAGCACGCGTTGCAGCAGATGGGCCGGTCACTCGAGGCGATCGGCGCGCGCGACATGTTCCGTCAGGAGGACGACACCAATCATTTGGGCGGCACGGCACGCATGGGCGACGACCCGGCGCGCAGCGTCGTCAACGCCGATTGCCGCAGTTGGGACATCCCCAACCTCTGGGTGTGCGACGGGTCGGTGTTCCCGACGGTCGGCGGAGTCAATCCTGCGCTGACCATCCAGACGATCGCCATGCGGACGGCGTCACGGATCGGCATCCTCGCCAAGCGCGGCGAGCTATGAAGGCTGTTCGGGGGAGCGGGATCACGCGCGGTGCGGCATGGTGACCACATCCAATATCATCATCCTGATCGTCCGCTACGGGCTTGTCGTGCTGTTCTTCCCGGCCAGCGCGCTCGACAAAGTTTTCAATTTCCAAGGCGCCGTGAAGCAGGCGCTTCAGGTGTTTTCGTCGCACCGGGTCGCGGCGGTGCTGATCCTAGCCGGCGTGTTCGTCGAGCTCGTCATGCCGCTCGGCATCCTGACCGGGGTGGCGGACCGGCTCGCGGCGTTCATCATGGCCGGCTATTGTGCGGTGACTGCGGTGCTGTTCAAGCGGTTCTGGGAACCCGGCGACTTCTGGAAAGCCGGCGAGAGCAAGGGCCGCGAGCTGTTCTGGGACTTCCTGAAGAATTTCTCGCTTGCATCCGGCTTCCTGCTGATAACGGTCGGACTCAGCGGGCATGACTGGTACGCCTTCGTGAGCAATCCCCTGGCGTCGTCCCACCCTTATGCGGCCTCTGCGCCGCTGCACTGATGTTTGGAGACCGGCGATGCAAAACCCGATCGAATTGATGGCGGCCGAAGGCGGGCAGGGCGGGGGCGATGGCAAGAGCGGACCGAAGCCGCACGTGCCCTACTGGCATCTCTGGACCGACGAGAACGGCGTCAGCCACCAGAAGGAGTGCGCGCTGACGCAGTTCGAGCTGAAAGGCATGGGCGGGGCCGACCCGCAGTGGAACAACAAGCATGAAAAGGTCCCGTCCACCGTCGTCGTCACGGTGCAGCCGGTTGGCTGGGTAGGCGACTGGCACGAGAACCCGGCGCCACAATGGATCGTCGTGCTGTCGGGCCGCTGGTGGATCGAGAGTATGGACGGCACCCGCATCGAACAGGGGCCGGGCGAGTTCTCCTTCGGCGAGGACCAGGGCTGTAACGCGAGTGATGGCGGCCGTAAGGGACATCGCTCAGGCACTATCGGCGATCAGCCAGCCGTTCTGATGACGGTGCAGCTTCATGTCGACCCGAAACACGAGCCTTGCCATATAAGCTGAAAAGCGGGTGCCGGAAAGGAGATTGACGCAATGATCGAATCGACCTTGCAGGCGGTCGCCGGCTTCACTCTGGTCACGGCTGACCTTGCCCGCCTCGTGCAGTTCTATCGCGATGTGTTGGGTTTCACGGCGCACGGGGCCAATACGCCGATCGATGCTGGCGAGATCGCCCTACTCGGCTTGTCCGGCGCGGGACGGCGCCAAATGCTGAGCCTCGGCGATCAGATTCTGTGGATCGACCAGTTCGAACAGGTTGGCCGGGCCTATCCAGCGGACAGCGATGCGGCCTCGCCGTGGTTCCAGCATTTCGCCCTCGTCGTGGACGACATGCCGGGTGCTTATGGCCGCTTGCACGGCATCACGCCGATCTCACAGGAAGGACCGCAGCAACTGCCAGGCGCCTCGGGCGGCGTGCAGGCCTTCAAGTTTCGCGATCCCGACGGCCATCCGCTCGAACTGCTGCAGTTCCCCGTTGGCAAGACGCCGAGCGCTTGGCGGGACCGGCGCAGGCTTGGCGGGCAGATCGGGCTCGGTATTGATCATTCGGCGATCAGCGTGGCGGATGCGGCGGCGAGTGCGGCTTTCTACCAGGCGCTCGGCCTAGCCACCGGCGAGCGCACCCTCAACGAGGGGCCGGCGCAAGAACGCCTCGACGACCTGCCCGGAGTGGAGGTCGCTGTCATTCCGATGAACCCACCGGGCGGAACGTCGCATCTCGAACTACTCGGTTATCGCACGCCGCGGGGCCAGACCGGCCCGGTGCCGCGGCCCAACGACGTGACCGCAACCCGTATCGTCTGGCGCGGCCCGCAGGCAGGGCTGATCAGCGACCCGGATGGCCATCTGCAACAGCTTCAGAGGGAGCACCGCCCGTGACCCAAGACAGTTCCCTGTTGCCGGGACGACTGTTGCGCAGGGCAGGCCCCCCCGAGCCAGTGGAGAAATTTCAGGGCGTGCAGATCGATGACCCACGGTTGGCCGAGGTATTGGCCCCGGGCGCGCCGTTGCTCTGTCTCTATGAGGGAACTTTGCATGGTGAGGGCCCAATCTGGCACCCGGCGGAGAACTGCCTCTACTGGTCGGACGTGCCGAATCGCAGGCTGTTGCAATGGCATCCCAAGGACGGGCGGGTCACGGTCGCGCTCGACGGCACGTATTTTATGAACGGCAACGCGCTGGGTGCGGATGGCCATCTGGTCCACTGCGAACATGGCCGGCGTTGCATCAGCCGCTCCGACGTCGAGGGCGGCGTCGAGCCGATTATCACTCATTTTGAGGGCCGCCGGCTAAACTCGCCGAACGACGTTACGGTAGCGGCCGACGGTGCTATCTGGTTTACCGATCCGACTTTCGGGCTGCTGATGCCGAACCAGGGCAGCCTTGAAGAGCCCGAGCTCGACCACCGCAGCGTTTACCGGTTCGACCCGGCCAGCCGCGAGCTGCGCCGGATGGCCGACTTCGAAGAGCCCAACGGCCTCGCGTTCTCGCCCGACGGCCGTACGCTCTACGTGTCCGACACGGCGCTCTCGCTAAACGAGATTCCCGGGCCGCAGTCGGGCAGCACGCACGAAATACAGGCCTTCGACGTGGCCGCCGACAACACGCTGTTCGATCGACGCTTCTTCTGCCACACCGACCACGGATACCCAGACGGTTTCGCGGTCGACGCCCGGGGCTGGGTTTGGACCACGGCCGGCGACGGCATCCACGTCATCGCACCCGACCGCACCCCGCTCGGCTACATCCCGGCCCCGGCCGTGTGTTCCAACTGCGTCTTCGGCGGCCCCGGAATGACACGCCTTTTCATTGCTGCGACCAAGTACCTGCTGGCGATCGATCTTCTTTCCTAAAAGTTTCATTGTGGCACTCGAAGCACCCAATTGAGGCGGAAACACCATTAAGGCTGGAATCTACCGCTACAAGTTTCGAACGGACAGTCGCCTTTACGCCAAGGAGCTGACGATGAGCACTCACGAGGAACGCGTCTATCTCGTAGTTCCCTTTTCCGAACGGGAGCAGGCCCATCGTGTGGGTGCACATTGGGACGAGTCTGTTGGTGCCTGGTATGTGCCAGTGTCACCGGACTTACAGCCTGTCCAAGCTTGGCTATCCGGCACCCAACGAGTAAGAAAGCCCGATCCGCCGCTGAATCAAAAGATTAGCTCCCGCAAGACCGTAGGAGTGGCGGGCATCGACCGTCCCGATGATCGCGACCCGAGGCGATGATGATTACGGTTGGCTACGTAAGCTACGGTGATCGTCAATGAACGCGATCATTGCGCCCGGCCAGGCCGCCATGGGCCAACCCGGCACCAAGGTGGGCGACCTCTGCGCTGAGTTGGGCGTCACGCGCCAGACACTCTACCGCCATGTGGGCCCTATGGGAGTGCTTCGGCCCGATGGCGACAAATTGCTTGGTCGCAGCACCCATTGGTCGTCCCCGACCCCGAATTCGGCGCAGGCCAGGGCGTGAGGAAGCACGCTTTTGAAGCACCCCGCTGGTCCTCGAGCAGCAGCCGCGAGGAGGTACGATGACGACGCGTGTTCCGGCGGATCATGTCCGGCTGAAGCGCGCTTATTTGCCAGCCGGCCCTGAGCTCGACTTTCCGCAATTTCCGGTTTGTGCCGTCTATGTGGCGGTCCAGAAGATATCCTCGGCGGCGATGAATTCGAGGGCGCGATCGAGCGATAGAACCGCGCGTCCGAGGGGGCCACCGCT
>JAABUV010004565.1_pt1 | contig 16436 bp, 10 predicted proteins | sample 5559971 | NCBI WGS metagenome assembly JAABUV01 (sample SAMN10711881, study PRJNA513362) | rock metagenome | isolation source: Antarctica rocks | place: Antarctica: Victoria Land, Knobhead nord | collected 2015-12-19
GATCTTCGAAGGTGAAGCGATAGATTTGATGTCAAAATGTGCTGATGTAAAATAAGAATTAACTATCTTTGCATCTGCCTGTGGGAAAAAGAATCTTGAGAGAGAACATAGTCATTCTCAGAATCTTCGCATTGAAGACGCTTTTCTCATGATCTTGAATATCGACGATCAATTCTTCGTCTCGCTAACTCTTAATTCAATACAGAAAAGCGCGAATACTTCGTTAATAACATTAACAATGCAATAAATGTTTATTCAAAACGCAAGCATATTGCTGAGTTGAACTGCTAACTCAGATGAAGTAACATTATCAAGTTTTCTGAAGAAAGAAATAATGAACAGAAAGAATATGAACAAATTCGATGATGAGAAACTGACAATGATGTCGAAGAGAAGAAATGAAATCAACGTGAAGATAAGTCAATGACGAAGAAAAGCGACTTTCGTAGAAATGTACATTGAGTTCAAAGAACGAAAATGAGAAATATTTTTTGCAGCTTACGCTCTGTTGATGTCATGAGGAAAAAACAGCAAATCTATGATAAAAGATTATTTCTTCTCAGCAGTTGCATTTCTTCACTCATCATGTTGCGAGCATGCACCTCTGTTACCCCTAATTAGCCTGGTTAGCCTAACATAGACTAGTATAGAGCTGTGGGTAGGGCTGTTGTTGACACGCTAGCGGCTTAGCGTGTCTTCGTGAGTAAAACTCACGTCGTGTTGCATCTTCTTTCTACTTCAGCTTTGAACTTCTAGTTAGAATACATTCATATGATTCGCTCTATGCAGACTCATAACATTAGTTCAAAGCTCATCAACCTTGCTATCGACGTGTAAACTCGAAAATCGAGCTCAGAAGACTCATTAGAAATCAAGAAATTTCTAGAACAGAACAGAAGAACATGAACGTGTTGCTCTAAACTAACTCTTTACTGAGCTCATTGTCAGAACAGAAGAACAGAAGAACACGAACGCGTTGTTCTAAAACTGAAATCAGAAATTTCAGTTGAATTTCAATCAGCAATTTTCTACTCACATAATGACTAGAAGCACAGAATCAGAATCAGTGAGCATTGCTCGTTATGAACTTTAAAATGTTAGAAAAGAATCACTTCTATCACAGAATTGAACAGCATCAGAAGAAGAAGACATGAATGCGTCATCAAATACAAAAGAAGAGAACACGAACGTGTTACTCTTTGATCACGAAATGATCAAGATCAGCATCAGCACTGAACTGAATGCTTGAATAAATGTTCATGAAGCAGACGATCTCGTTGTCTTTATCAAGTACATGTGTCAACAGCATGACATCAAAATTGAGATTCACAATGACATGATTCAGATGTTGAATGATGTCAACAAGATCAACATTGAATTGAAAGCTATCAACATCGAGTTGAAAGCTACGCAGACAACATTGAATGCTGTTTGAACGCGTCTACAGAAAAAGATGAAGAAAAAGAATGTGATTATACATCATCTAAAAGCGACATCAAGTCGACTAAGCACTTCGATTTCGAAAGATCGATTCTTGAGATCAATCAAGCTATCTGACTCGTCTCTGTTTGAAGATTCAAAGCAGAATGTGAATAATTGATTGTCTTGAATGCAAAACAAGCTGAAGATGAACAAGAATCATTTTTCTATCAAAGAAATGAAGATTGCATATGTGAAAAGTTGAGTCAGTGAAACGATGATTAAACACATAGCACTCAGAATGAAAGACACGATCACGAATTCATTTCTTGAAGCAGAAGAGATACTGTCAATCATAAATAAAATGTACGACGATCTCAATCAACATCACATGACTCAACGATAGTTCTTGAAGCTGTATCAAAACAAAATCTTCTTTCATGAATTTTGAATGAAATTTCAGAGACTTAGTGCAAAACTAAAGTACAATAACAAAACTTTACTAAATGATCTTCAGCATAAGATTAGCTCAGATCTTCAGCGAGTCACGATCAATGAATGAACTATGAATTTGAACGAATTCGTCGACATCTGCATGCAAGTCGATGTTCGATTGACGAAATTGAATGCTCGATCAGCTCTCAAGACATTAACGACTTAAGTCGCTCGCTTTATCGCTGACATCTCAATGATGATCACTACTGCGATCTCAGCTTCAATCTCTGCATGAAAGAAACTCAGAATATTGAACATCAACTCTGCTAGAAAGAAGTTGTTTAAAAAAGAACTTTGCTTCAAATGCAAGAAGTCAGAACATAGAGCATATGACTGTCTTAAGTCAGCTCAGATGCATGAAATTGCAGCGAATTCGAAAAACGATCTGTCTTCATCAAAGTAGTGATTGAAAGCGATATACTCATATTTTGTTTCATCAACATGTCTGATGATTCATTTGATTTTAAGTCGTTCACTGTTAACATCATTTTGAGTAGTTTAGAAAAAATATTCAGATCTTTTGCTCTGATAGATATTGAAGTCATTGACATGACTTTCATTGATGAATCTTTGATGTCAAAGCTATGTGAATGCTTTGATATTCAGTCAATATCACTGTCAAAATCAAAGTCAATTCAATTATATGATGAAACTTCTGATCAAAAGTTGATTACACACACTCTGTATACATTGATCATGATACAAGAACACAAGAATGAAATGATGTTTTTATTGATAACTCGTCTAGATCAGCACAAGATAATTATTGAAAACTTCTGATTGAAAAGAAATCAAATTTTGATAAATTCTGCAAACAATTGATTAATATCATCATTGAAGATTCGAACATCAAAATCTGTCATTCTGAAAGCAAGCAGTCAATCAGCATTTCACAGATCTGAGTCAAGCAAGATCTGCAAAATGAAACGAAAGAACTTGAACTCAATGATTACATCGACAATCATCTTGAAGTGATTCACGAATTTGAAACTAGTGAATTAGTTCATTGAATCTGTATTTATATGAAAGCAAAGCACTCAAGTTGACTCTGATCAACTTCGTTTCTTTCAGTCAATTAAGAAAAAGAGACTCGTCAATATTGTCATGATCGAAGTCGCTGCATATTGAACTTTAGTCAAGAATAAGAAGATCAAGATCTTCTTCTTGATCATTAGTGAAATCAACAAAGCGCTTAGCTTGATCAAAGATTTCGCGAAACTGAATAAAATGATCTTTGTCATGTCATTAAATGAACTGAAGAAGAAGCTTTTGATAGTCTATCACGACTTTCTGAACGTTTTTGATAAAGAAAAGACAACGCAGTTGCTCTTGCATTGATCATACAATCATAAGATTGAATTAGAAGAAGAGAGTCAATTCTCTAGAAGTCAATTGTACTTTATGTTGAGTCACAAGCTACAGAAGATCAAAGAGTATCTAGAAGAGAATTTGAAGAAGAAGTTCATCACACTCAGCAAAGCTTCTTTTGCTTCGTCAATACTATTTGTTGAAAAGAAAGATAATAGTTTTCGCTTTTGCGTGAACTATCGAAAACTGAATGCTCTGATTAAAAGAAATCATTATTCAATACTCTTGATAGACGAAGTACTAGCTTGAATTTAAGACAGTAAGTATCTGACTTGACTCAACATAATCATCACGTTCAATAAACTGCGCATGAGTTCAGAAAGCGAGAATTTAACTACTTTTGTTACTTTCTTCGACATCTATAAGTATAAAGTAATGCTCTTCGAATTGACTAATGAATCTGCATCTTTTCAGCACTATATCAACGATGTGTTGTTTGAATGTCTGCATAAATTCTGTCAGACATACTTGAATGATATTCTCATTTACAGTAAGACATTGAAAGAACATAGAACTCACATGAAAGAAGTGCTAGACAAGCTTCGTGAAGTCGATCTACAGATAGACATAGACAAGTGTAAATTCAAGATTCAGAAAATCTCATTTCTTGAACTATTGATATTCATCAATGATTTACGAATGAATTCTTGAAAAGTAGATGTGATTTGAAGCTGAGAAGTGTCACGATTGTTGACTTATGTGCAGATCTTCATTGACTTCTGCAATTTCTATCGATGATTCATAAAGAACTTCTCAAAGATTGTTTGATTCATGATAAAGCTGATTCAAAAAGATCATTTATTTAAATGAACAGAGATCTGTCAGACGATCTTTGAGAAACTGAAGCAACAGATGATGACAGTTCTCGTTCTGAAGCATTTTGATTCAATCAGAGAAGTTATTCTGAAAATGAACTTCTTGAACTATGTCAACGACGAAGTATTGTCTCAATATGATGATGAAGACATTTTACATTCAGTGATCTTTTATAGCAAGAACATGATTTCTGCAGAATGAAACTATGAGATCTACAACAAAGAGCTTTTAACTATTATTCAATGCTTGAAGCATTGACATCTCAAATTAAAATGTACTGATATTTCAATCAAGATCTTCATCGATCATCTGAATTTAAAGTACTTCATGATCATCAAGAAACTAATCAGACAACAGATTAAATGAGCTGAGAAGTTATTTGAATATAACTTCAAGATCATATATCAGTCAGAAAAACAGAATCTGAAAGCTGATACGCTGATCAGAATGTCAAACATCAAGTCGATTGAAGCAAATGATGATCGAAAGTTATATCAGCATCAGATGCTATTGTCAAAAGACAAATTTGAACTGCAGTCAATAGAAGCTGATCAAGAAGATGATTAGAAAGCTGATCAAGATTTGACTCAAATCTTGCTCAGATTTGACTCAGAATCTGACTCAGATTCGAAACTCAAATTGAAAGTTAATCAAGATTCGATCAAAGAAATAGTTTCTATTCAGAATCAAATTATAGCAGAAAATTGAATGAATCAACAATGTATCAATATTTAAACAGTCATAGAACAGAACAGAAGAACTTGTCAAGATATGAGTTTAGACAATTGCAAAGTACTGAACGAAGTACTTTGAAAGAATGATAGATTGTGAGTTTCTCAGTCAATGATCACTCAATTGATAAGAGAAGCACATGATCTTTCAATCAATGAACATTCTGACATGAATTGAATGTTGAACTTGCTGAAACGATCATATTGCTGATTGAAGATGAGAACAATGATCAAGCATTACATTCAAAACTGTTACGTTTGTCGTAGATCAAAAGCATCGAGAGATCGAATCAATGAACTGCTGAAATCATTGCTCATACTTGAGCAGCAATGACAGAACATATCATTAGACTTCATTATTGATCTATCAGAAAGTGATGAAAACAACGCGATTCTGACAGTCATAAATCGATTGTCTAAGAAACAACATTATATATCATGTTGATCAGATGATGAAGAAATCTTCGCAGAACAAACAGTTAAGTTACTGTTGATATGAGTCTTCAGAACTCATGAGCTATCAAGATCAATAGTGTTCGATAGAGATTCACAATTCATATCGATTGTTTGAAAGTCTTTATGTTTGAGACTCGACATTAAGATGAAACTATTCATCGACTATCACTCACAGATCAATGATTAAATGAAAAGAGCAAATCAGAATGTAGAATAATATCTATGAAGCTACTGCTCATACATGCAAGATAACTGATTCATCTGACTATTTATGACTGAATTCGTCGATAACAATGCTATTTCATTGTCAATTGAACAATCAGCGTTCTTTCTGAATAAGAACTTTCACTCTCATATGAGCTTTGATTCGAATTCAACTAAATATGAGATCATTCGAGCTAGAATTCAAGCGAGTAAAGCAGAGAATATATTCAAACACATGAAATGATCATTAACGTTGATCAAGCAGACATTAGCAAGAGTCAGAGTCACAATGAAGAAACAGATTGACAAGCATTGAAAGAAAATGATTTACAAGATAGATGACATGATGTTTCTGAATTCTAGAAACATTACAATCGCAAGATCATTAAAGAAGCTGAACGATAAGATGCTAGAATCTTTCAAGATTCTGACGAAGATTGAACATGCATATCGATTGAAACTGTAATCGACAATGAAGATTCATTCAGAGTTCATCTTGAATTTACTATGACTGAATTCAAAGAACTCTCTGAAAGAACAATGAAATGAGTCATCTGATTCTATAATAATAGATGACGAAGATGAATGAAAAGTGAAAAACATACTGAACTTCAGACACTACAGAAGACGACTGCAATATCGTGTCAATTGAAAAAACTATGACGTTGATCTACATTAATACAATGTTGATGAAAATGAGTTCAAAGACTGCTTGAAGATCGTAAATGACTTTCATCAGAAGTATTCAAACAAGTCAAGTTAGAAATTGACTCAACAAGAATCGATCGATCAAACTGCAGCAATGAGAACATTGCTAAATAAAGAGGGGAAATAATGTTGCAAGCATGCATCTTTGTTACTTCTGATTAGCCTGATTAGCCTAACATAGACTAGTATAAAGCTGTGAGTAGAGCTGTTGTTGACACGCTAGCGACTTAGCGTGTCTTCGTGAGTAAAACTCACGTCGTGTTGCATCTTCTTTCTACTTCAGCTTTGAACTTCTAGTTAGAATACACTCATATGATTCGCTCTATGCAGGTTCATAACACATCATTCATTTCATTCTTTCGCTTTTTCGACGAGTTCTCAGCGCTCACTTATCATCTCTCAATCATCAGTCGCTCAATTATCATCATAGCAAAGTCAACAACAAGACAGTCACAAAAAGCATTTCAGCTTCTATTGTCAAAGTGCACATCAGAAGTCATGTGAAAATCATTAATGATGCTAGCTGTTACGAGCGTGCTCAGCCTTCTACTGAGACGCGCGTTCTCGAAGCGAGCCTAGGTTCTATCGAGCCTAGCGCTTTTCTTTCTTCTGTACATATAGTCTTCGCATCTCGTAGACCTCGCTCTTTAGCTTTGAATTCTCGTTTACCTGGTTTACCCTTCGTTTACCTGTACCTCTATGACTTGCTCTAGGCATGATTCTAACATTATTCAAAGCTTTGTACATATCACACGACAGTGGTTCGCTTTCTAGCTCTAGAATCGAAAGCAGAAGTTCTGCAACGCGTTGCAGACACGAATCGACCTCTCGACTGATCTCTTGACTGAGCTCACCATCGAACCGAAAAAGCTCTGCGACGCGTCGCAGGCACGAACCAGAAGTGAGCCTGCTACAACGGCATAGAACAACATGAAGTGACCTCTTGATTGAGCCAGTCATTGAACAGAACAAGCTCTATCGAATGCGATAGGCAGAAACAGAAAGCTCTATCGAATACGATAGACGCGATCAGAACAAGCTCTGCTACATGCGTGTAGTAGGCAAGAATCAGAAGTCGGACCCAGAAATTTCGACAGTATGAACAGAACAAGCCCTGCGACGCGTTGCAGGCACGAACCGACCCTCGATCGATCAGACTCGATTGATCAGAAGTGAGCCTGCTTCAAAGACGCGTCGGATATAGATCTCTTGATTGAGCTCGTCATTCGATATGAGTCTGCTTGAACGACGCTCGAAAAGACAAGCCCTACTACATACGTGTAGTAGGCACGAACGGAACAAGCTCTGCTACATGCGTGTAGTAGACACGGATCGACAGTGAGCCTGCTTCAAAGACGCGTTCAATATTGACCTCTTGATCGAGTCAGTTACTCGATAGTTAGTCTGCTTGAACGGCATCCGAAGTGAGCCTGCTACAATGGCACGAACGAAACAAGCTCTGCTACATGCGTGTAGTAGACATGAATCGATAGTGAGCCTGCTGCAATGACAATTCACCCAATTCAGCAATGAACCTCTTACTCGTACCTTCTACGATTTACCTCTATTCACAACATTGACGACAACAGCAAAGATGATATGTACTGCAGACAGGGTAGCATATACTATATGCCTCGAGAGAATAGAACATATACTATATGCCTGAAAACACGAAGATATGAGCTGAAACTCGTTCATCGTTGAATATTTAAAGCTGAATAGAAAGAGTCTGCTTGAATGACAAGAATAGTGAGCCTGCTACAAAGACAGATAACGATTGATCTCGCCGTCGAGCCCGTCACTCGAAGTGAGCCTGCTACAATGACAAAGCTCATAGTTAATCTCTTGACTGAGCTCGTCATCGAACAGAACAAGCTCTATCGAATGCGGTAGGCATGAACAGAACAAGCCCTACTACATGCGTGTAGTAGGCACGAACGAAACAAGCTCTACTACATGCGTGTAGTAGGCACGAACGGAACAAGCTCTGCTACATGCGTGTAGCAGGCACGAATCAGAAGACAACGATTGACCTCATCCACTGAGCCCGTCACTCGATAGTGAGCCTGCTTGAACAGCATCTGAAGTGAGTCTGCTACAATGACAAAGTCTATAGTTGATCTCTTGACTGAGCTCGTCATTGAACAGAACAAGCTCTATCGGATGTGATAGGCACGAACGGAACAAGCCCTACTACATGCGTGTAGTAGGCACGAATCGATAGTGAGCCTGCTTCAATGGCATCAGATATCAAGAAGGAATAGGCTTGAAACGCCTGATGAAATGAGCTTGAAACGCTCGAATAGAACGGTAACGAAACGGACAAGAAAGAAAGAACTGATTGAAGCAATGAGGTCATTGCTTGACTGAGAGAAGGAAGTAATGTTACGAGCGTGCTCAGCCTTCTACTGAGACGCGCGTTCTCGAAGCGAGCCTAGGCCCTATCGGGCCTAGCGCTTCCCTTTCTTCTGTACATATAGCCTTCGCATCTCGTAGACCTCGCTCTTTAGCTTTGAATTCTCGTTTACCTGATTCACTCTTCGTTTACCTGTATTTCTATGACTTGCTCTAGGCATGATTCTAACACTAGCGATGCAGATGATTGCAGCAGAACGAAGATGAAAGAAAGAGATAATGAGTGCAGCGACGATGCATAGAATTTTTTGAAAAAGAAGAAGAGTATCATGATGTCAGATCATCAACTCGATTTAGAAGAGAATGCAGATCGACAGATCAACACTAGCAGTTGAGATATCAATGCTAACGTTTTGCGCTAGGCTTCTCGTCACATCGTCGAGTCATTTCAAAATTTTCATGATTCGTTGAACTTTTTTTCATTCAATCATCAATCACTAATACACAATCAATACTAGATTGATTTTAAATTAATAATTATGAAATTTCAATTGACAGACAAGTTATACAACTTGTCAATTTCAAATGTAAATTATGTGATTAATTGTTGATTGATCTAGTATTATTTATTGATTGATAATTATTTACATCGTCATCATTGAGTTTTCTTTTTACAAAATAATAAAACTTATTGATTGTTTATCAATAATTCATCAATCAATAATTAATCAGTCATTTTATCTTCATGAATTTCTAAGTTCTGAATGTTCATTTGTTGATCAATGTTATATTGTAATTGATCACTGATTAATAATAAATTGATAGAATGAGATTATGTCTGAGAAGAAATTTTGATGATATGTATGTTAATAATAAGAGCAATATATTTTAGAAGATTAGATGCTGTTTTCTGTGATTTTAGATTACATTATCAGTAGCGCAGAAAAGCGAAATTATGCGCATGATTATCTGATCATGCTTGAACATGCTACATGATTCATCAAGCTTTAATGTTAATCTGTCGAGCTATACTCTTGATTTAGAACATAGATCATCAATATTTTAAATAATCTCAATTCATTGAATTTGTTTTGCAGTTCAATGAATCAAGTCATCAATCTAGTCATCATCATCTTAATCTAGTTTCAGCAATTCTGTTTTGATCATCTCAGTCGTGTGCGCGAACTTCTGCAATCTTAAGTCAATAAAACTACTGTCTAGTCTTGATTCTGCTCAATTCATGTATATAAAAGTTGAGCTTTCATTCTTTTCTTTCACTCTTTGTCTTTCATCTTGTACATTACTGTGAGTAGCTTGAGAAACGCGCAGTCACACTAAAGAATATGCGCGTAGATAATATGATCAAATTTGATAGTAGCTTAGTAATATCTATTCATATAGAAAGTTAACACTAGACTACAAAATACAGAAGTGAATTCTTCTTTATATATTCAGAAAACTAAGTTCAAGCATCATTAATGAGACAAGCAAGATTACATGTGACTCATGTAAGATTTCTTGAAGATTGTATGTAACTTGAATTTTTATCATCAATGAAACGTTAAAGATTGTAATGAACTTGAATTCTTGATAGATTCAGAGACTCTGAGAATCGATGAAAGAAATTCTCATAGACTCAGATTCTCATCTGAGAGATCAATTCCCATATTTATTCTCTATTTTTTAAAGAGTTCTGATTCTCATAGATTTGAGTTCTGACAATTATTCTCTTTCTTAATAACAACGTTCTCGTTGTTGAATTGTGAATGATTGCAAGCAGAAGAGCAATGACATCATGTGATGCATGACATCAGAGTTTGCTGTGCATAATTGTGTTCTTGAGAATTTCTTTTGATAGTGTGTGTGCATTGTTTTATTCTTCAAGTTGCAAGCATTAAGTTTCTAGAGAATCAACAGTAGCATTCGTGTTTATTTTCTTGATTCTCATAAATTTAGATTTTGATGATAGCATATTCTTTAACTTCTGATTCTCATAGACGTAGACTGAGCATTTTCTGTGACTCATGTAGAATCTCTAAATGATCAGCAATAGCATTCATGTTTACTCTCTGATTCTCATAGATCTGAATTCTGACAATTATCTCATTGTTTCATTACACTTCAACTGTTGCTTTGCAGACATTTTATGTAGTTATGCAGTGTGTTGTCATAATCTCGATGCTCTCTTTTATTAATACATGCACATCGACTAAACTTGAATTCTCATGATGACAATTGTAGCAAGAATCGAGATTTGCTTAATTTGAAGTTTATCTTCTATAAATGATACTCGATAGTAGAAGCAGACAATGAGCAGAAGATAGTATCAAATAGTAGAAGTAAACAGTGAACAGAAAAGCGATGCTTCTGTTGTTTATTGTGACTAGCGTGAGAATGATGATCATCAATGTTTATATTTATTTATTGTGAAGTAATGAATTTTTGTTGATTCATCTCTTTTATTTTCTGCATGATCTTCAACTTTCTTTCTTCTTCAACTTTCATTCTTACATTCAGTCTTCATCTTGTTATTTTACTCAATCTTTTATTCATTCTGTAGAGTAGTTCTGTATGATTTCTTCGAGTATCATGATCATAATGAGTATGAATCAGCTTCTTGATTTGATGATGATGAGTTGTGTTACGATCTTGAACCTATTCTCGACCTATTCTCGAACCTATTCTCAAGTCTATTCTCGATCTATTCTCGACTCTATTCTCAACTTTATTCTCAATCTCGATTATCTCTAATTGAGTCTAGTGAGCATTCGAGCTAGAAATGATGTCATTGAGTTTCTGTGTCATCTGTGTAAGATGTCAATTCTTTCGAGTCTAGCACAGAGATCAGAAACACACATATAAGCTGCGAGTTTTATTCTGTAGATACTTTTCTTTCTTAGCATTTATCTATTAGTTAAATGACACTCATATGACTCGCTTTATGTTGATCTTTAACAGTAGATAAATGCTCATCAACTACTCTGTTATTGACGTGTAGATGATACGAAATAATCTACTTCTATTCAGAAAATTCGCAAGAGATTCTTTGAATTACTTTCATCAAAACACACATTCAAATTTACTCAAATTTATCAAATCAATCACTCAATCTTATCACAATTAAATCTATCTATCTATATTTATCTTTCTCACAATGACATGCAACTCTGAATCAGTCGAGTTACAAACGACTCGTCTGCTTAGAAGCACTGCAAATAAATGAGTTTCTCTTCTTTCTTTCGATATCTCAGCTGAATCTCAGAATGTCGCGATCTCATGAAACATCAAGATTGAAGAACAACTACGTCGATGAGCTCTTGATCAGTCGAACGAGATCATCAAGATGTTAAATGAGCTAAGAGATCAACGAGACATAACTCTGAAATGCAATGAGCATTGAATCGTTCTACAAGTTGAACATACTCAGAGACTGAAACAGCTAAAGATTAATTGCATGACAATGAACGTTCTAGAAGAGACTAACACTCGACTACGAGAGACAATGTTGAAACTCAAAGAGAAACAGTGTTCAGCTGATCAGCTTCGACCTCAACAGTTTACTGAGTCTCAATCTACTACAAATCATTTATCTCAACAAGATATCAAGTTGCATGCTTCTATTGAGAATTATACTTGACGAGAAACGTTTATTAAGTTCATCTCATTCGAAAATGAACATCATCAATTCTACAAATTTTCGAATCTCTTTATATTCACTGATGAAGATGAATCAAGTTGAAAAGATTGAAGAAACAAAATAAACGACAAGCTGATTGTCAATGTTGATCAATTCAATGATGAGATTATTTGTATTGTTTACATGATGTCTAGACTAAAAGATGACGCTGCAAAGCACATCTTCGCTCGACGTTGTTTTGATTCTTTGAATTCATTCACTTCAATCTACGAGCTATTTGATCATTTGAAAGAAATATATGATGAACTGAATAAAAATTGAAAGTCTTGACGCGAATACAATGCTCTGAAATAAGCAGACAAGTCTTTCAATGTCTTCTACTTCAACTTTATGAAGCTATTCAGCTATCTCGATTATGATGATTGCACTCTGATGAACAATCTTCAGAATAAAATCAACAATCATCTGCAGAACGCTTTATCAGTCTGTTCAGAGAATTTTACTTCGCTTTCTCATCTCAAGAAATTTCTTCAAGATATGAATAATAAACAGCGAGTCAACTATCAGCTACGCAGCGAACGTTGCACTGTCATCATCAAAGTCACTGTTGTATCTGACAAACACGCTACTTCATTGTCAGTGATGATTTCGATAATCAATTATGTTAGATCGACTATCTTTTCTATCTTTGAATCAGCAAGATCATCTATCATCTGCTACATCTGCAAGATCTCGAGTCACTTGTTTAAGAATTGCTCTCAGAACAAGATTGACATCTTGACTTCTTAAGCTTTCACTTCTCGTCTGCATGAGATCGTCATTTCAAAGAATAAAGAGAATGAGAAAATGTCTTTCGAGAATAGCGAGACAAAAAACTAGAGACTTTCATCAAAGACGCGATGAAAGATGTGTTAATTTCTTCAATGATGAGCATGTCAGATGACTCTTTTGCTTCTGAATCTTTGACTACTGAATGTGTACTTTCTAGCAATAAAATTAGTTACTCATTGAAGTCATTGATTGACATTGAAGCTGCTGACTATTCGTTCATTGATGAAGTGATCGCTCAGATTGTTTGTGATCAGTTGCAAATCAAGTCTTTGACTTTGATCAAAGCGAAGTCAATTCGAGAATTCAACGATCATTATGCTAAGAAACTTATTACTCATGTCATCTATTTGAATCTGACTGTTCAAGATCATACGATTGACACAGCTTCTATGTTGATCACTCAATTAGATCAACATCAAATGATTCTTGAAAAAACATGAATGAACAAAATCGATCTAGTAATTGATATGCGAATCAATTCTCTTCGATTTTCGAATTTCAATTCTACTAGTCAGAAATTGATTACTTTATTCTCAAGCAATAAATCAATCACGAAACGAAAGAGCTTGACTTCTACTCATATACTAAAGAGATTTTTCACTTTCGTTACATCTCAATTCAGTCTGAAATTATTCTCTTTCAGTTCAATGAACATAGCAATGATAGAAACAGTAACATATAGAATGTTAGTCAAACGATCAGACGTCAAAATCTTTGCTGTTATCGTCTTGAAAATCGATTGACTTATAACTACAGTTGAAAACAAGTCTGAAGAAGTGAATCTGCATGAGCTTTCTCATGCTGAAGCTCTCAAGCAAGTCAAGATCAAGCTTCTCTCTGAATATCACGACTATCTAAATGTCTTCAATCGAGCAATGATTGATCAGCTATCATTGCATCGTTTCTATGATCACAAAATTGAGTTGATTGATGAAGAAATGCTTTCTCGAAGCAGATTACATCAAATGTTTAATCACAAGCTTCAGAAGATAAAGAAGTATCTGATCAATCATCTAAATAAAGAATTCATTTTCTTCAGCTTTGCATCATACGTCTCGCTCATCTTGTTCATTGAAAAGAAAGACGATAGTCTGCGTTTCTGCATCAATTACAGAAAGCTCAATGCTTTGATTAAACGAGATTGCTACTCTTTGTCATTGATAGATGAGACTCTCACTTGTATACAAGAAAGCAAGTATCTGACTCAATTGAACATCATTGTCGCGTTCAACAAACTACACATGCACTCAGATAGCGAAGATTTGACTATTTTTATTATTTTCTTCAATTCATACAAATATCATGTAATGCTCTTTGAATTAATCAATGAATTTGCGTTCTATCAACACTATATGAACGACGTGTTGTTCAAGTATCTACATCAGTTTTGTCAAATCTATCTAAATGACATTATCATCTACAGCAAGATCTTGAAGAAACACAAGCAACATGTATGATTGATCTTGAATAGACTACGAGAAGCTTGTTAGGGGCCTGCCTAGAGCGAGTCAGATAGAGGTGTCATTTAACTAGAAGATAAATGCTAAGGAAGAAAGATAGCTACAGGAAAGAAGCTGACTACATATGTGTGTTTCTCAGCCGACGCTAGGCCCAATAGGGACTAGTCAAGGTGACGGAGCGAGGATAGGTCTGGCAAGGCTAGAAGGCTGAGCCTGGCAAGGCTAGAATCGTGACATTACTTCCCCCCTTCGACGATTCATGTCCGCATGAATGTATTTTCTGCCCGGCTCGGTTGATTGCCTGGGCCTGTTAAATCGTGATTGGTTGAATCGTCGATTAGCGCGGTTTGTTCGAGTATCGAATATGAAAATCGTCAACGACCTTCTGAGCGTTCATAAATTCGTCGCCATCAGCGTTGTACCAATTGAGGTCATTGTCATAGCCATTTCATTTGACCCTATACTGAAGCCGTCTTCGATACCGACGAGAATTCAATATATCATCGATTTCCCACTCGTCTTCGTCGTTTATCACTATTGAACCTGAGGATTCGTTCTTTTGATCAGGCAAGAGATCGTCGACGGCAGGGCGAAGCAGATCAGAATGAAATACATCATGAACACGCATAGACTCTGATAATTCCAGTTTATATGAAGAGCCGACGAGATCTAGATTGGTGAAAGAATCGAGCATTTTGTCATCTAGCTTCTTGAAAGATCTCGCTGTAACAATGTTTCTTTCATTCAGGAACATCTTTGATTCGACCTTGTAATCAACTTCTTTTCTATGCTTATTGACTTGTTTCATCATTTGTTCCCGTGTTTTGACTAGCGACTCGCGAGCAAACTTCAGTGTTTTGTTCATATGTTCAGATATATTCTCGACTTTAGTCGTCTGCAAGCGTTCACGAGAACTTTCATATTCGATGACATCGAGTTCAAAGCTCATACGAGAATGAAAGTCTTTGTTTAGAAAGAAAGAGATCGAGAAGATGACTGAGAACAGAGCATTATTGTCGACGAACTCGATCATGAGTAGTAGCTTAGCTCAGTCATTCTGCATGTACGAACAGAAGAATCGAAGATATCTTTCGACGTTCTGATTGACTCGTTCACTTTGATCGTCGATCTGAGAATGATAGACTGTGAAGAGTCGAAGGTTAATGCCTAGCTTTTTGCAAAGCGACTTTCATAGAATGAAGGTAAATTGAGGGTCTTGATCCGAAACAATGGAATCGGGTAAATCGTGTATTCGATATATTCACTGAAGCATTAGCTCAGCTGTTTTTTCTGCTGTGATCTTCTCGTCATCAGTGAAGCAAGAAATATAATGCCGTTCTTTTGACAGTCTACATATCACTGTTAGTATGACGTTTTTGTCTTTCGAAGAAGATAAGTCGATGATGAAATTCATGACTATGTTCTTTCATCGCTGTTCGAATATGAGTAGAGAATGTAGTAGTTCATTGAATTTATCCCGAGAAGTCTTTGATCGCTGACAAATGTAGCAGTTTCGAATATATCGATCTATTGTCTTTCGCATTGAAGATCAATAGTAGTATCTTCTTATGACCTTCATCGTTCTGAGAATTTCGGAATGATCAATAGAAGATTGATCGTGAACTTCTCGAATTAGCTTCATTTGAAGATGCTCATCGGAGAAAACTCATAGAAGATTATCTCGGTATAGTATTTCGTTCTGAACTCGACAATTCCTTAATTTAGTATCTTCGTATTGAGCTTCACCTTTTAATACGACTTCACGAAGTAGAATACAATTCTCGTTGATTCTGTTAGCTTCTAGAATCAATCGATAAATTGATTCATCGTTCTCTTTCTCTTCTAGATCAGCGATTTTCATTCGATTCGACGTGAGAATCGTAGTTCGCTGATAGCGACATCGTTCATTCTCGAAGCTTCTAGAAACTGAATCGACTCAACGAGTCAATGCATCGA
>JAABUV010004566.1_pt1 | contig 16435 bp, 13 predicted proteins | sample 5559971 | NCBI WGS metagenome assembly JAABUV01 (sample SAMN10711881, study PRJNA513362) | rock metagenome | isolation source: Antarctica rocks | place: Antarctica: Victoria Land, Knobhead nord | collected 2015-12-19
GTACGCTGAGACCATGGGCGACATGATAAGGGAGTGGCAGCGCGATTCGTCGATGGCGGCGGGTGGGAACGGCCCCTGGTTGTCGGTCGCCACGGCAACGGCGCTGCTTGGCGTCTCGGACGCGCGCGTCCGGACGCTGCTGCGGGACGGCGCGCTGGACGGGCGGTGGATCACCGGCGACACCCACGACGAGGAGCCGTGGGTCGTGATATCAAGCCACAGCGTATCGCGCTACCTGGCCATGCATGGGGGGCTGTCGCGCGCCGCATCGGTGGTGCGCGGTGGCGCGACTCCGGGGCAAGCGCCGCCTATGCGTTTACGCGCCACGCTCTCTCCCCGGGAACGGGATGTACTGGGCGCTCTGGTGGTGGGGGCTAGCCACGCGGAAATGGCCGCCCAGCTGGGGGTGAGACTCCCGACGGTCAGCACGCACCTGATGAGGCTGTACCGGCGCCTGGGGGTGAGTGGCCCGGATGCGCGCGTCGCGGCTATCGCTCAGGCCCGGCGTTTTGGGCTGCTCAGCTAACAGGGGTCCCTCCTGACAGGGCGCACGCCGCTGCACCGCGCGCCCTTATTGTACGCCGACAGGCGGGATGCTGTGCGTAGAGCGGCTTTGCAGGACGCACCGACACCGGTCGCATCGGTCTTACGGCACGGGTAGGGGAAACGGTATGTGTGCGCAATGCGCCCGGCTCCACTGCTCTAGGAGCCCATCCCACTCCCAGGGCGTCACACGCCGCACCGTACCGGGCATCGGCCAGACCTGAAGGAGTAGCGACGGCGTGTCGTCGGCCTCAGACAACGATTGCTGTAACCAACAGCCATATGACATAACGTGATGAAAGAGGCGTCCCACACCGTGTTTAGTCCCTGGATTACCGGCTCAGTTGTATTACAGGTCCAGTTTTTGTCAGGATCGTGGTGACGACTGAGCCGGTAAGACTGCTCAATCCGGTCAAACTCAGGCGGTAATCCCTGTTACAGGTCCAGCTTGACGATGACAGAGAAGCCTTTATGGGGCTCATCAAGGCGATGGAACACTTTTATGCAATATGGCTGTTGGTTACAGCAATCGTTGTCTGAGGCCTCGATCTGCTTAGACCGCGTTCGGGACGGTCGCGAGCAAGGCACGCGTCTCGGCGACGTACCGGTCCTGGAACGCCGGGTCATGGATCTGCGTGGAGCCGCGCATAGGTTTGCCGTTTTCGTCGAAGTAGCCGCCGGTCTGCATCGAGTCGTCGGTCAGAACCTTGGTGATGACGCGGGCGGCAGTTTTCGGGTTGCTCCAGTACTTGATGAGCGGCGCGATCGGGGACAGGACGTACTTAAGCACGAAGCGGAGGGCGGCGTTGGCATCGCGGCCGAGATCCGAGCCGGGGTTGAAGCCGGGTTCGACGGCATTGAAGCGCAGGCGCGGGAATTCGCGGGCGAAGGCCAGGACGGTGGCGAGGTTGCCTTGCTTCGAGGTGGCGTAGGCGTCGAATCCGGGGTGCGACGAGCCGCCGGGGGCCCATTCGCCGCGGGCGCTGGCCGCGGCGGAGATGTAGCGGGCGCCCCGGAACCCGCTCGCGACGGCGGGCTTGCGCCCGGGATCCTCCACGGCCGAGACGATGAACACGACGTTCGCGCCGTCGGGCAGTGAGGGGATGAGCGCTTCGGTGAGTGCGAAGGGTCCGAGGTGGTCGGTGGCGAACGTGGCGTCCCAGCCCTGTGCGGTCGTGGAGGGTCGGGTCGTCATGATGCCAGCGTTGTTCAGCAAACCGGCGAGTGGGAGTTTGAGGGCGGCGATATCCGCGGCCGCACGGCGCGCACTCGTGACGTCGGACAGGTCGCTGACGACCGAGACCGCTCGTCCGTCCTGCGCTCGGATCTCCTTCTCAACCGCGTCGAGCTTCGCGCGGCTGCGCCCGACCAGCACGACGGTGCCGTGCTTCGCGAGTTCGAGAGCGGTCCGACGGCCGATACCGGCCGTCGGACCGGTGATGATCCACGCCTTTTCGGCCGGCGAGTTAGTGGCGGTAGTGGTCATAGCGATTCCTTTCCTTGTTTTCTGGTCGGGGTCAGGGGGTAGGCGGGGAGGAGGTCCCGGCGAGGACGCGCCACATAGCGTCGAACGCCACACGGCTGTGGGCGTCGGCCTGCGCGGGCTCGCGGATCATCGCGTCCATCGTCGCGTCCGCGATCGCGCTCGTCAGGGTCAGGACAAAACCGAGGGGCGCATCCCGCATCGGCCCGTCCGCGCGCAGGCGTTCCAGCAACTCCGTCATGCCCTGCTGCGCGTCCGCCACCGTCCGATGGGCCTCGGGTGTGATCTCGTCGGACACGTCGAGCTGCGCGAGCGCACGCCGCTTCTCCGGGTTGGTCGTCGCCCAGTGCAGCCACTGCACCCACATGTGGAGGATCTGTTCGCGCGGCGCGCTCTCGCTGGCCAAGCCCGCGATCGCCGCCGCTCCCATCTCGGTCTTCAGGCCGACGTATAGCTCGTTCAAGAGCGTCGTCTTCGTGTCGAAGTAGAGGAACAGCGACCCGGTGGAGACACCCGCCTCCTTCGCGATCGTCGCCGTCGCCGCGCCGAGACCCTGCGACGCGATGGCGCGGGTCGCCGCCGACAGGATCGCGTTCCGCCGATCGTCGCTGCGTGGTCTGGACATGAGACAAGTATATCAAAGACTGTCCAGTCAGTCAAGAAGGTTATTTGACTCGGCTCTTGGTCATAAGACGACGCCCCGAGATGGGCCGCATCCCGCCGGCCACGTTCGCCCCATCACGGGGATGTCAAGCCCGAACCACCAAAAAAAAGCCTGTTACGCTCACGGACAACGCCGAGTCGGACGCTGGTGTCCTGTTAGAGGCTGATCCCGCCGTGTCGGGAAACACCTGTTTGGCGACAGGCGAGCGGCACGCTCGTCTCTCGTCGTCGCCATCCATAGAGAATCGTGCGGAAAACCCTGCCGCTATGGTGTACCATACGTAAACAGCAGGGCACGGGTTTTCCGCACATCCTCGTCGGTTAGGACGTCATGCAAAATCTCTCTGAAAGGGCATTACACCTTCCACCACGATGAGAAGCTGATCGACCTGGATGCTATCGTGGCGGACCTTGATCTCGGGTGACAGAATTTTCGGCGGTTTGGGCTTACAACCCCACTGATGGGGCGTACGGTGGGCACTGAGCGCCGACCGCGCGATCGGCTGTCGTCTGTCGTCACCAGGACGCCAAAATGCGCCGCGACGCATCTGGCGCTCGGCGCATTCGGGTCTATCTCCGCACGGGGCGCGGCCGGTACCAGGACGGCCTCACCGCGGTGCCCCGTTCCTCGCTGACGCCGGACTGGAAGGGCGAGCCCCACGCGGATGACTTCTCTAGCATCGCACCCGCGCATGAAGGGTGTGTGTTGCGCAGGTCAAGAGTGTGTAAACACAGGCTGACGACGCCCGACGCGACTGTGTAAGCCGATGGCGGAGGGCGCTCACCACGAGCGATCCGAGCCATCGAGCGCCCGGACGTCGGCCTCAGTGAAGCAATGGTGCAGGTCGGCAATCCCGTCCACCTCGCGCAGGATGTCATAGATGGTGGCATCGAGGTCCGCGTCGGTGTCATAGACGAGCGTGAGGATGTAGTCGCTCCGGTTCGCGTCGGGCTTGCGCATCGCGTAGCGCCGCAGGACGGAATCTTCGATCCAGGCGCGCGCCTTCGTCTTCCCGCGCACGAACTTGCTGTTGTTCTCGACCCGGAGCCAGAGTTCGACGTCGATATGGCGCAGGTTCTCCGGCGCGGTGCCCGGTCTCAGGTCCGTCGTGGGCGTGTCCACCTGGATCGGGGCGGTAGTCACAGTACCCGGCGCTGCTTTGGGGAGGGTCGGGCGCAGTTGCGTGACCACGCTCTGTAGGACGGTGGCGAGGCGTCCCTCGGGCGGCGGCTCCTCGTCGAGCCAGGCGACGAGGCGGCGGCGGTCGGCGGGCGTGAGGGCGAGTGTGACGACCTCGCCGGCGAGCAGCGCGTCGATGAGTCGACTGGCGCTGCCCTCCCCCGTGTGCGGCCCCCGTGCGGCGTAGAAGCCGTGGCGCTCGGCGATGGCGCGTAGCGTCGCTTCGTCCTCGGAGGTGAGTGGCCGCATGCGCCCCTCCTCCATGATATAGGTGGGTGAAACTACCTAGTTTTATAGCGTCGCGCAAGTGGGTGTGTCAAGGTGTCAAGTGCAACGATAAACCGCACTGATCATGCAGCGCTGTTTTGCACTCTTGCCGATCAGGATACGCCAATTGCTCGGGCATGAGGTAGGGGGCGATGGTCTGGACCCGGCTGAGGGCCGTGTGCTGCCGACCGCGAAAAACTGGACCGATGAAACTATTGTCCAGCATAGCAGCCCGCTTGTGCCGTTATCAAGGGGGACAAGATGGCCGCAGCCACAGGGCTGCGGGTCCCGTGTTGGACAAAAGAGCTGATTTCGTCCAGTTATGATGGGGTACGATCAGGGAGCAGGAGGCGTCCCGTCGCACCGTCCTTTGTCTGTGCCTGTGGAGCCGACCACGTCACGACGTCCCGTCTTCGTGTGCGCACGATCACCGACTATTCGCTGTCGCGTCAGACGGCCTACCCATGCAGCCGTCCGCCGGCACATCGTGCGCGTGTCGCTTCGCATCCCACTTCATCTATCCCGTTCTCTTGCTCCTCCCACGAGTGATGGGCGCCGTTATCACGCGCTCTGGTCGAACGCCGGGAAGGCATATCTTACAACTGGTCGGTCAACGCTTACTGGTCTATCAGCATCGCCCAAGCGACAGACTGAGTATCCTAACAGGTAGAGGTTAGTCAGCTACTGAGGAACCACAGATGAGTTGGAGCAGCGGAATCGGTAGTCTCGCTGGATCGGTAATCGCTGGGCCTGCTGGTGCTTTTGTAGGCCATTTGGTGGGTGGGTTGGCCGGAAAGATGGTTGAACAGCGGTTCGATACCCTCTCCCAACCCGTGATCGAGGCCATTGATCTCACCGTTGGTGAGGGCGCAGGCGAACGATTGCGCAAGATCGGCCGCCGCTTACAGCAACACGAAACAAACGCACTGCACCAGGCAGGTGATGCCCTGCAGATAGCCTTCCGTGACGCCTTCATCAACGCTATCCATGACGTGGGAGGTGCGCAGTGCTTTCCAGTTGTGTGGCGAGAGATGCGACGAGATGATGAGGCACCGTTCGCCTACGCCGCGACGCCAGAGGGACACCACCTGTGGCAGATGGACAATCCCCTAGCTGAGCAGATTTGCGCCTTTCTGAGTGAGATGGTCCGTGCTGTGCAGGCAGGACAGATGCTAGCCGATGCCGGTGGAGATGATGGACAGGAGCACGCCTATCGTTACCTCCATGCTGACACAGAGCAAGTGCTGGCTATGGCCTTCTTCGATGAGGTCGTCGCACCGTACGTGCGGCAGTCGCATGCGGCGCAAGCCCTGTTAGCAGACCTTCACCACGAACAAATTTCCTTTGAGGCTTTCCTCCGTCACACTCTACCTAGTAGGACCTTGTGGCATTTGGGGCATCTCGTCAAGGAGCGAGACGCGGCGTGGCGAACGTTCAACGAGTTGGTTCTCATGGATATGAGCACAATCCTTGACCAGGTGCTTGCTTGCGAGGCAGGCCGTGCTACAGCAGGATCAGCGCGGGGTGTTGCAGCGCCTCAAGCAGACGCTCGATCAACTCGTCATTATGGTCCCAACCTCGGGGTGGAGCAGTGATGTTGCGGACCTCATTGCCGCTTTCGGCATGCTCGAGAAAACGCACGAGGAACGGTTTGACGCTGTGCTAGACCGGCTGATGTCCCAACACCAAGACGTCATCAGCCGTTTAGCAACGCTCATGGAGCAGAATACGCGCCTATTAGACACCATGACGGACACGCAGGAGAGGGTTACGGACATCCTCACCATCGTTCGTGAACAGACGGCCTTGGCGACGCCGCACCTGTTGCGCCCGAAGTCCGACATCCACAACTTTACCGATCGACACGATGACCAAACTGCCCTCCAACGAATGCTCCAGTAGGCCATAGAGGGCATGGGGCCGACAATCGGTGTTGTGACGGGGATGCCAGGCGTGGGCAAGTCGGCCCTTGCTATCTACATGGCGTACCAACTCAAGGACCGATTCCCCGATGGACAGTTGTATTGCGACTTGCGGGGCGGCTACAGCGCTGACCTTGCTCCTCTGGATACTACGGTTGTCCTGGCGATCTTCCTACAAGCACTTGGTATAGACGCTGAGGCGATTCCGCTGAGTCTAGTGGAACGTGCCAGCCTCTACCGATCTCTGCTGGCGCAGCGATTTCCTCGCACTCTAGTGCTGCTTGATAATGTTCAAAACACGCGGCAAGTGTCCGACCTGCTCCCGAGCGGGTCCCACTGTGCAGCACTCATCACCAGTCAACATCGCCTGGACGCCTTAGATGGGGCAGAGGTGCGTAATTTGCAGGTCATGAGCGAGGGCGACGCCATAGCTTTGTTGGAGCGATTGATCAGCCCAACGCGGGTGACACAAGAGTTGGAGGCTGCCCGCAAAATAGTGACCTTATGTGGCCGGCTCCCTCTCGCGTTGCGCATCGCTGGTGGGTGGCTGAGCGGAAAGACACACTGGACGCTAGCAGAGTATGGCCAGCAACTTGAGAACGAACGCCAGCGGCTAGGACTAAGGCTGGAACATCTGGAGGTCAGGGCCAGCTTCCTAGTGAGTTACCGTGAGTTGGCCGAACGGGTGGCCCATCTGTTTCGTTGGCTAGGGCTGCTGCCAAGTCCAGTTGTTGCTCCAGAGATTGTGGGGGTGCTGGTTGCTACCAGTACCTCGGAGGTGCGAGAACTCCTTGAGCAGTTGGTGGACGCGCAGTTGCTGGAATACGTTGCTGATGGCTATTACCGCATGCATGATCTCCTGCACCTCTTTGCTAGGGAACGCTTGGAAGATGAGGAGAATGCAGCAGCGCGGCAGGCCGCCCAACTCCGCTTAGGAGTCCTTTACATGGTGTTGCTGCAACAGATGACGTTCCTGCCGCTACAGAGTGTTGCTGGACAATACTGGCAGGTGCCGGAAGTCCAGCCTGTACAGCCGCAGCAAAAGGCGGAGGCTATTACACCCTTACAAGCGCTGAGTTGGTTCGACCGCGAGCAGGACAATCTATTGGCCACCGTATCATGGTGCTATAAGGCCGGAGCGTGGGACGTCGTGTTGCAGCTCGTTAGTGGGGTGGGCCCATTTTGTGTGATCCGGGCTTTGTGGGTGGAATGGCAGTCTATCTTAGAGTTAGCACTGAAGGCCGGGCAAGCGTCTGGCAACCGAGCTAGTGAAGGTTGGATACGCATGAATCTCGGCATCGCATATCAACGCCAAGGCCACTGGGATAAGGCCGTCGCCGCTTACGAGCAGAACTTGCAACTCCGGCGTGCATTAGGTGACCGTCATGGTGAGGGCCAGGTCCTCTGTAACCTAGGTAACGTCTACACGGACCAGGGCCGCTGGCAGGAGGCCATCCACTTCTTAGAGCGGGGTTTACAGATCCTGAAAGAGTCAGCCGACCGATACGGTGAGGCTATAGCCCTCATGAACCTGGGCAACATCTATGGGGATCAGGGCCGCTGGGATAAGGCTATAGCCATGCACGAGGAGGGTCTGCAACTCCGGCGTGCATTGGACGACCGCCATGGTGAGGGCCAGGTCTTTGGCAATCTGGGCATTGCCTACTTACAACAAAGCCACTGGGAGGAGGCTATCGGTTATTTGGATCAGGGCTTGCAGATCATGAAAGAGTTGGGTGACCGCCACGGCGAAGCTTTGGACCTCATGAACCTGGGTATCGTCTACACGAGCCAGGGCCGATGGCAGAAGGCTATCACCAACCACAAGCAGGTCTTGCAGATCATGAAAGAGTTAGGTGACCGCTTCAGCGAGGCTTCAGCCTACAGCAACTTGGGCAACACTTACCAGAAACAGGGCCGCTGGAAGGAGGCTCTTGCAAGCTACGAGCAAAGCCTGTCAATCAGGCGGGAATTGGGCGACCGTCACGGTGAAGGCACAGACCTCGCCAACATCGGTGCCATCTACGGAGTCTTGGGCCGTTGGGAGGAGGCTGTCTCCAACCACGAGCAGAGTCTAAAAATCGCGAAACTGGCGGGCGACCGCCATGGTGAGAGTATAGCTCTCGCTAACCTAAGCATTATCCATACGCATCAGGGCCATTGGAAGGAGGCTATCGATTACTCAAAGCAGGGCTTGCAGATCATGAAAGAGTTGGGTGACCGTCATAGTGAGGGCCAAGCTCTTATCAATTTGGGTGCCGTCTACACGAACCTAGGCCAGTGGGGGACGGCTATCGATTGCTTAGAGCAGGGCTTGCAAATTAAGAAGAAGTTGGGTGACCGCCATGGTGAGGGCCAAGCCCTTATCAATCTGGGTGCCGTCTACACGAACCTGGATCGCTGGGAGGAGGCCGTTAACCTTTGGCAACAAGCTAAGTCCATGCTCTACCCCGACTCGGCTGAATATAGAACGGTGACAGATTTGTTGCAAAGGGCAATAGTAAGCTAACGGCATCGCATCTAACCCAGTCACTTTATGGGGTGAACGATAATGGGGCGCATCGTTCATGGTCGCGGTAGACATGCGCGCCGCACATGCGCGCCGTCACGCTGTACCTGTGGCCGGCAGACGCGGCCACGAGACACGGTAGGCAGCGCATCGTCATGCATGCCAATACGTCGTCATACGACGTGAACAGCCGTTGATCTCTTCGCAGGCGCCGTCGGCATGTGTGGGCACCATGGGTGTCACGCTATCCAATCGAGGTGCATTATAATCCTGCACCATTAGTGCATAGTAGCGTTGCACTTGACAGTCAAGGATACATTCATCGACGCGTCTTACTGATCGTATCGGACGGTCACGGAGCGGCACTGGCGGCAGATAAATGCCACGGGGTCGCCACGCCCCAGCAGCGGTGAACGCATCACCACGACGCTCCCCGGCGGTCGCCGGACGCGCACGTAGCCCGGCCGTTCGGCCTGCCACACCAGACGCGAGATGACCAGGGGCTCGTAGAAGGCGAGGTAGCCCTCCTCCATCGCGCTGTGACACTGCGGACAGTCCACATGTCCCTCCTTTCTCCGACGGGGCTGGGGCGACCGATGCGCGACCACCCCTCACGCTACGACACAGGTGACGATGCGCAGTGCACGTTTCGCACCGTGGCCACCACTGTGTGGCCGCTGTCTCGTGTTGTCGCGCGTCGCCAGCGGCGCCCGCACGGGCGGCATGATAGGATGCAGGTATGGAAAACGGACAGACGTTATCGTCCGCCGGCGACACGTCGCTACGGCCCTTCGCGGCGTTGCTCAAACAGGCGCGCACCGAGGCGGACCTGACGCAAGAAGCCCTCGCGGAGCGGGCAGGGGTTAGCGTGCGGCGCATCCGCGACCTGGAGCGCGGTACGGCGCACCGCCCTCGCGTGGATACGGTGCAGTTGCTCGCTGAGGCCCTGGGGCTCCCGCCGGACGCACACGCGGCTTTCATCACGGCGGCGCGGCGTCCGCGCCGTCCCGCCGGTGACGCCGCCCCTGACCCGACGGAGGCTGTGCCGTCGCCTACGGAGAGCACGATCCAGGGGCGACGGCGGGTGTGGCCGGGGAGGCCGCTCGTGGCGGGGGCGCTGGGCGCGGTGGTGGTCCTCATGGCCGGCATCGCGTGGATGCGCGGACCGATGGTGACGCCCCCCGCACGCGTGCCGATCATCCATACGGCGGTCGTCGGTCCCGGCCAGGCGGCCTGTTGCTGGGCCAAGCAGGCCACCTGGTACGCCGACGGTATGCACGGCTACCCCGGCTTCATCGGACCCACGTATTGGACGTATGCGCACGGCGCGACGCGCCCACCGGTGTCCGCCGTCCGCTGGTCCTTCGCGCCCCCGCCGCGCGCGATCGGCGACTGGCGTCACGTCGTGGTGGACGTCTGGGTGCCTGACAACAACGCCGACGCGCGGGTGGCCTACGTCGTCACCGATGGCCGCGGCCGGTCGTCTCGCCGCGCGGTCGATCAAGAGTTTCCCGCGCCGGGGTTCGTCCACCGTAGCCCCGGCTGGATACGGCTGGGTGTCTTCGACGGGACGCGCGACGGCCGGCGGTGGGGCGGGCTGCTGGTGGACCTGACCGACCGGGCGCCGATGGACTGCGCCGCCTACCACTACGCCAGCCCCGTCTGCACGATTGGGGCCGCGCAGGTCCGTTTCTCGTACCCAGTGCCCGGCTCTCCGTAGGCCCGGCGCGGGGCCATGCCCCCTAGCAGAAGGCATGGTCAGACAGGAGCAAGTCCATGGTTACCTTTCGGAGGCGAGATCGATGATGGGTCCGAACCCGCTAGCGACGCCGAGCGCGCCGAACCATCCGTTGGGCGTCCAATACCCCGAGGCCGGGTTTGCCAGGCTCGCGCCGTAGGTCGTCAGGACGTTGTAGGCGTGATCCATGCAGTTGTCGGTGACGACGCCGTAGCCGTAGCCTTTGATCGCGTTGGCGCGCGCGACAGCCGCGCCGACGGAGCTGCTAGAGGTGTTCTGGCAACGGTACATCGTGTAGTAGCCTGCACCGTGGTAGACCGTGCCCCCGATGACGAGTTGGCCGGCGAAGGTGGCGAGTACGGAGCCCCGCGGGCCGGCCCACGGGCCGTTGCTCACCCAGGCGTAGTTGTTGTCGCCGGGCTTGACGAAGGGCCGACCGCTGCGGTTCTCGGTGGCGCCGAAGATCCAGTTGCTGGTCCCGCCTTCGAGGAAGGCCCAGCCGACGTGGCCAAGATTCGAGGCGCCGGTGGGCGCGAGGAACACGCAGACTTGGCCGGGGCCGAGGGCGTAGGCAGGAGTGGGGCGGCCCGGCCCGCCCGTCGTCGCCAGCCCCGCGCCTGTCAGCAGCAGGGCCAGCAGCAGCGTGAGCGCTCGTCGGGGCCAGCGCGTGGACGTCAAAGTATGAGTCGTGCGCGTGGACATCAATCTCTCCTCTGTGTGTGCATCGTCATCGAATTGAGGGCCACGCCCGGCCACGTTGTGCCGGGCGTGGCCCTCAACGGATACCCGTCATGTGGGGGGACGCGTGGCGCTTCCCTGCGCAACGGGTAGAGCGGTTCAACAGGCATCCCACACGGTCGCTACATCCTCCATGAGGGCGGCGCCAGGCCAGCGGGACACCGTTAGAGGGACGTCGTGCAGATTCCCTGGGGGTCCCCGGCGTCGAACCAGCACGCATGGGCCGGGTTGAAGGGCGACCTGAGCATCGGACTGTCCACGATCCCGCCGTCGCCGACCGTGCCCGAGCCCGTCGCTGAATCGGGCGGCAGCGCGCCCTGTTGATTGCTCGGGTCGCGGTAAATCACCGCGGACCCCGAGACAAGGCCGGAGCGCGGGTGGACGATGACGTGCGCGTAGTTGACGTAGCTCCCCGTGCAGAAGATCAGGGAGACCTGGACCCAACCGGCGTAACTGCCGCCGTAGTTGTGGATGTTGCGCTGCACGTAGCCGCCCAGGTCGGGGCGGACGGTGTAGCAATACGTCCCGTTGGCGCGCTGGGCGACGACGATCCCCCGCCCTACTAAGGCGCGATGACCCGCAGCGGCATGGGCCGCCGTCGGGCGCGCACCCCCAGCCGTGGCGACGCCTACCAGGGCGACCATGCTCAGGCCGGCGACAACGCGTCGGCACCCCATCAGATTCTTCATCGGACTCTCCTCTCTCTACCTGTGCCGTTTTCTCTCCTCTGTCGGCAGACCCCCGTCCATGGCCAGTGGAGCGCCGACGCCTGCATCATGGCACGGCCGCAGGGCCGCCACCAGGCAAAAGCGGCAACACGTCCGGCAAAATGGCCGGCAATCTGTTGCCGGCACTCATTCTACCGACGGCCCACCGCTCCCACCGCATTCTTTTCCAAGGAGTCCCAACCCCGCCGCTTGCGATGGCCCGCCGCGACCGTGTATGGTGAGGGCAGGGGGTGCGCGCAGCGAAACCGTAGTTTACTATGGTTTTACGCGCTCGGCCCTGGGGGGCCTCCCGCGAAAACCTGCGTTCGTCCCCGTGCCAGAAGGCGCCGGGGACCAGCCGGGGGGACGCGGAAGGGCGTGCAACCACCGGAACGTGTGTGTCGCGCCGGCCTCCCTCCTTGGAAAAGAAGGGGCGGGAGACCGGACGGCGACGATAGCAACGGTGCGCCGGATTGCGATAAGGGAGACGAAACGAGGACCAAGATGCGGGCACACATTGCACGGCGTGGGGCGCTGGCCGCCATCGCGCTGATCGTGCTTATCGGCACGATCGCTTGGACGCGGATGCAGGACCAGCCCACGCCCGGCACGATCCTCCTCGACGTCAACCCGCAAGGGGTGGCCGTGGATACGCGGGCGGGGCGCGCCTTCATTGCCAATACCGGTCTCAACAACAGCGGACGGACGGTGAGCGTGCTGGATAGCCGCACCGGGCAGCTCATCCAAACGGTGACCGTGGGACGGGGACCGTCCAGCGTCGCCGTGAACGAACAGACGGGGCGCTTGTTTGTCGCCAACAGCGGCTATCAAGATGGATCAGGGGCGCATGAGGGGAGCATCGCCGTCGTGGACACGCGGAGCGGGCGCGTGGTACGTCGCACGCCGACGGCGGGCACCCCGTTGTTCGTGACCATCGACGCGCTGACCGGGCGGGGCATTGTCACGGTCTACAACACGCCCGCGCCGGGGGCCGCGACCGTCTACGAGGTGGACGCGCGCAGCGGGCAGACGCTGTGCACGACGACCCACTACCGCGCCGTGCTCGCGAGCGACCGGAGGACCGGCCACACCTTCGTCGCCAAGGGGAAAGATATCCTGATGGGCGATGCCCGCGACGCCCGGCCGTCGCGCACGATCCTGCGGGGGGTGGACCCGCTCTCCGAGCCCGGCGCCGCCGTGGTCGACGAGGTGACCAGCCGCCTCTTCGTCGCCGACTACGCGCGGTCTCGGGTCAACGTCGTCGATACCCATACCGGGGCGCTCATGGGGACGATCGCTGTGGGCGCCCGCCCCCTCCGCCTGTCCGTCGATCCGCGGACAGCGCGCGTCTTTGTCCTCAATCAGGGCTACGTCAACGGGGCCGACCGCCCGACCGGCGCCGGCAGCATCAGTATGCTCGACGCGCGCACCGGCGCTGTCCTGCGCACCGTCCCCCTGGACGTGAACGCCACGGCGATGACGGTGGACGAGCGCCGTGGGCGCGTGCTGGTGAGCACCGCCGGGGTTACCAGCACGCCCGACAACGCCCCCATCCATCCGGGCAAGGTGTTCGTGCTCGACGCGCGCAGCGGAACGATGCAGCGTGTCTTGCCGGTTGGAGTCGCGCCGTACGCCATCGCGGAGGACGCGCGGACGGGGTGGGCCTTCGTCGTCAACAATCTCGGCAACGGCGGCAGTTATAACCCCCCCAGCCAATGGTATCTCCAGTGGCTCCCGGCCCATCCCCCCAGGGGGACCGTCAGCGTCCTCGACGTGCGCTAGCGTCGGCGAGGCGCTGGACCGGCATCGGGTCAGCGGGCGCATCTATCGGCGTAGAAGGGAGATCATGATGGCGAAGACGTTCGCCGTGCTGCACACCAAGAAGCTCAAGACGACGGGTGAGATCGGCGGGCTCGGCAAGCACAACGAGCGGGAGCGCGACACGCCCAACGCGGACCCGGAACGGCTGACCCTCAACGAGCGGTTGGCCGGCTCGGGCGACTGGCTGGCCGACGTGCAGGCCCTCCTCGACACCCAGGAGCGGATCAGGAAGAACGCGATCCTGGCGATCAGCAATCTGTTGTCCGCGAGCCGCGACTGGTTCGAGGCGGCGAGCCCGGCGCAGGTCGAGGCGTGGCGTGACCGGAGCATGGAGTGGTTGCGCGAGACCTATGGCGCGGCGAATGTCGTGGCGGCCGTACTGCACCGCGACGAGACCACGCTGCACATCCAGGCCATGGTCGTGCCCCTCGACGAGCGCGGCAAGCTCAACGCGTCTCACTGGCTCGACGGGCCGGCGAAGATGAGCGCCTTGCAGGACTCCTACGCGCGGGCCGTCGAGGACCTCGGCCTGACGCGCGGGGTGCAGGGGAGCAAGGCGACGCACCAGGAGCTACAGGAGTGGTACGCCAAGGTCCAGACGCCGACGCCGGCGCCGGAGATCGTCAAGCGCGACATCGAGATCGAGCGCCCCGGCCGCCTCACGCTGGACCTAGAGCGATGGGCCATGGAGCAGCGCGAGAAGGTCGTCGAGCGGATCGCGCCGGCGCTGGACGCGGCCCTGGTGAAGGCGCAGCACTACGAGGAGCAGGCGGCGACGGCCGAGGCCAACGTCGCGGTTTTGCAGCAGCGGGTGCGCGAGGTGGAGCGCGAACGGGATACGCTTCAACGCGACTACACGGCGCTGGTAGCGCAGGCGCGCCACTTGGACCTTAGAGACACCATACAGACGCTCGGCGGCGCACAGGACCGCTACGACACGCATAAGTGGCGTGTGAACGACGAGCACATCTCGATCAACGGCGAGCGGTTCTATAACCACGATCAGCAGAAGGGCGGCGGCGGCTCTATCGACCTGGTGATGCACGTCACGGGCTACACCTTCACGCAGGCCGTCGCCTACCTCAACCACGAGGCTGGCCCTGAGCTGGCCGTCGCGGCGGCCGCCAACTACGGGGCGCGAGAGCGCATGGCGCAGGGCCAGGAGATTGTCGCGCGGGGGGAGCGCGCGCCGTTCATGCAGCCGGCGCGGGACGAGGACTGCTGGCCCCAGGTCCGGGCCTACCTCGTCGAGCAGCGGGGTATTCCGCGCGGAATGATCGACGCGTTGCACGAGCGAGGGACGATCTACGCCGATGGCCGGGCCAACGCGGTCTTCCTGCGCACGGACGCGGAGGGCCAAGCCGTGGGCGCGAGCTTGCGCGGCACGGTGCCCGGCTCGGCGTTCCAGGGGCTCGCCTACGGCACCAGGCGCGACGAGGGGCACTTCTCGTTCACCATCGGCACGCCCGAGCGGTACAGCGCGCCGCAGTACCACATCACGGAGAGCCCCATCGACGCCCTGAGCCGGGCGGCGCTGATCCAGCGGGCCGGCGAGCGCGGCGAGTACGTGTTCCTGTCCAACGACGGCCACGGCGAGCTACCGAAGCGGCAGATCGAGGAGGGGCTGGCGCGGCAGGCCCTCGTGCATTGCGGCTTCGACAACGACGCGGGCGGTAACAAGTTATGGGCGCAGGTGAAAGAGGCGTACCCGCGCGCCGAGGCCATCGTGCGCGAACGGCCCCCGTCCGGGGCGAAGGATTGGAACGACGCGCTGCGCGCCCAGGAGCGGCAGCAGGAGCGGGGCGAGGAACGTGCGCAGGAGCGCGAGCGGAGCCCGGAGCGCGGCCACGGCGGCGGGAAGGGCGGCGAGCAGGATGACCTACCCGGCCATCGGCGATAGACTATGCGACGTACTGAGAGAGAGAGGAGCCGGGGCATGAGGACGACCGGCACCGAGCCGCAGTCGGAGTCATGGAGGCTACGACGAGCACGACCGCAGCTAGTTAAGACGCTGTGATGTTGCAATAAGGCAATAGAGGGACGTAGAATTGTGGAAGATACACAATTCTACGTCCCTCTATTGCCTTATTGCAACTTTAGAATAAGGTAGGCAGCAACTCCTTAAACGTTGTGACAGTCTTGCGACTTGTACCCTTCGGAGCCGTTTGGACTAATCCTCGTCCGCAGCTTACATTCACCATGTAAGGCGACAGGCGCTCGCACAACAGGAGGGGCCAAAGTCAATGGTTGATCAAACCAGCTTGTCCAGTAGCCTGTTCCCGCGTCGAAGAAGTGGCCAGATTGCGCGTTATCGCACGACAGGAAAGCAATTTCTCCCCCGTTAATGTGACAGGTAGCAGTTTGCCAGCCCGCGTGCAATCCATTAACCGTACCGTCGAAGAAAACTTCGGAGTCCAGGTTGAGGACGAAGTTTATTACGCCGGTCCAGTCGTCACGATTGACCACCTGGGCGTGTACATAGTCGACGCCTCTATAACTGTTAGCAACTGCACTGGCAGTCATGCCCACAGGAACGAACCGCGTGAGCGAGACCGTCGTGACGGTGTAGCAGTCGTGCGAAACAAAACCGCATGCATGCGATGGCGCCCGAACGTTTTCCACTGACGTGGTGATGAAACGTCCGAGACTAGCGGGTACCTCGTGCGCGTAGGCAACGGGTAGCCCAGAGAATAACATGCGCTGGGCCTGAGTGTTCTGTATCTGGGCGGGCGTCGCTGCGCTGGTTGTCGAAACGCTAGCGAGAGACAGGCTCATACACACTTTTGATGATGAGGGCGCTGACGTCGCTCAGGGCTGCGGCGAGTGGCGAGACAATTGGCTGGTAGAACGCCCCAAAGCCGGGC
>JAABUV010004567.1_pt1 | contig 16431 bp, 19 predicted proteins | sample 5559971 | NCBI WGS metagenome assembly JAABUV01 (sample SAMN10711881, study PRJNA513362) | rock metagenome | isolation source: Antarctica rocks | place: Antarctica: Victoria Land, Knobhead nord | collected 2015-12-19
CCGCCGCCGCCGCCGCCGCCGCCGCCCTCCAACCCAGGGAGTCGCCGTTCCTCCAGGTCAACCCCAGTCCCTCCCGCCCCGCCGCAGCAAACCGCGCCCCCCATGAAGGCGCGCGAGCGCCCGCCCCCGCCGCGAACGCGCAAGCAGGCCGCCAGACCGCTCGGGCCCGAGACCCTACTTCTTCGCCCTCCGCTTGCGCAGGAAGGCGGGCACCTCGATGCCGCCGCTCGGCGGCGCGCGTTGCGCGGACCTGCGCCGCACGCGCGCACGCTGGTCGCGGCCGCCGGCGCCAGCGAGGCGCTGGGCAGGGGCGGCACACACCATGATGACGAGAGCAAGCGGCACATGCTACGTGCCGGCAACACGCTCGCAGGGAGCATGTTCATAATCTTAACATGGTATACAAGAATGCACGCCCGGCAGGCTGCTGTGCATCCCTGTCGCCAGAGGGCCACTCAGCTCCACACGCGGGGGCCCTCCTGGCGCACCTCTCTGGCGGCGGCGGCGGCAGCGGCTCTGCAGGCGCCGCGCGCCGCTCCGCCGCGGCCGGCGCCGCGGCCACTGGCGCGCCCGCGCCAAAGCCGGTCGCGATCAGCGTGATGGACACCTGCGCGCATGCTGCGAGTCTGTGATGCCCTAACCCTGGACCAATTGCGCTGGGCCGCCCATGCCCAAAATGGCGCGGGTCGCAGCAGCCGCTCTCTCCTCGGTGCCGCTGAATGCCGCGCGCCGCGGCCACGCAGAACGCCCCAGTCTTTCGCGGCTGCTTGCCGCGGCTGCGTGCAGCGCCGGCGGGCGCGCCAGGCTCTGCAGGAGTCCAACATGCACAGGAGGGCGCACAGTAGAACGCTCCTGTAACATAGGTTTTGGTTTGACGGTAATGCTGGTCACAGCGGGGCGACCGTGAGCAGGTCCACAGGCGGCGGAGCTTGAACAGGGGGCCCACCTCCTGCCCCAACCGCGGGTCGATGACCGCGCCGAAGATGAGGTTGGCGGTCGGGTCGACCAGGTCGTAGATGACCTCCGCCGCCTCATTCACCTGCGCCGCGCGCTCGCCGCCCCAGCCCGGCGCTCAGATGACCAGGACACAGATGCTAGATGCGCCGCCCCTAACGACCTGATGACAGCGCTTTCCCAGCTCCCCGGCCACGTTGCATGCTTGCGAGCAGGTAGCCGTACATCAAGTGGCCGCGGCATCCGGTCTTTATCTTTTCTTGTTGTGTCTTACTCACCCTTTTCAAGCAACATACAACCCCACGCAAAAGGGGAGACATACTGTGTGCCCTCCTGGGCCCCCGCTGACAAGGGGCCGCACGGGCCGGCGTGCGGCGCGCGCGCCTCGAAGAGCGTCATGTCCGGCGGGCCGGTGATGTTCCACACGATCCCGGTCGCGCGCTCGATGCCGATGTCCAGCAGCGGCGACGAGATGGCGGACAGCGCGGCCTCCTTGGCGCGCCCCTTGCCGCTCGCGCGGCCCTGGCCCATCAGGCTGCTGCCCGCGCCGGTCATGATCGTGCGCACGTCCGCAAAGTCCACGTTCACCAGCCCCGGCACCTGCGGCGCTTCCGCGGCGCCTCACGCACAGTCAGGCGCCTGCGACCGTGCATGCAAGGCACACCCGAGAGCAACGTTCGGGACGTGGGGTGGGCCTTGAATGCGGACCGGTGAGTGCAGCGCTGCGGCTGTCTGGCATTGCATTGCCAATTGTCGGCGAGTACGATGCAGGATTAGCACATTCAGGGTTACAGCCCTATGTAGGGCACAGGGTTGAGCAAGCGCGGGCAGAGCAGGGGGCTGCGCACTGTGATGATGTCAGAGATGCCGCGCACGCCCTGGCGCAGCACGTCGTCGGCCACGCGGAAGGCCTCCGTGACCGGCATGTTGGCGTCCACGGCTGCAGGCCCCAAACAGTTGATTTGGAAGAACTGAACGAACATTTTATAATATTTTCCATCGATGCTTGCACTACCCATGCTGCAGAGTCTAGGCAGACCATTCTTACCAATACACTGGCAAGCCTGCCGCACCAGCAAACCTGCCTGCTGACGCTCTGCAGTACTTGCGGCGCACACCGTCCAGGAGCTTGTCGTTGGGGATGACAATCAGCGTGTCCACAGAGCTCCGCAGCGCGTCGATCGCCTCCCTCGCCTGGCCGCAAGGCTAGCTTGTCCTCTATGTATGGGTTGATAGCGTACATGCATGGAGCAAATAGCATCGCATGCGTGCATGCCTCAAACAATGTCTGCCTACCACACCAGCATCTGGTGTGACTGCCCTGGCAGCCATGCGCAGCTTCAGCCTGACAATGAGGCCTCGAGGCTTGCTGCTGGTGGTCAGCACAAGCGGCACGCAGACACACCGGCTCCCGCATGAGATTTGCGGTGCAGGTGCAGACTCAGGCCTGACACATGCACAGCGGGCCGAAGTGCACGCGGCTGCCTGCCTGCGCCAACCCACACAGCCGGCCGCCGCCTTGCGCATGGCATGCCGCCCTGATCAGGCGTGGCAATGCGGCAAGGCCGGCGCATATGCCAGTTTCAGGCCGTCTTGCATCTGGAGGCAACAGCGTAGCCCTGCTTGCAAGCGCGCCGCGCCCACGCCCGCGTGTGCGCGTCGTGTGCGGGCGGCGGCGGGGCACCTGGTTGGAGCGCTGGCGGCCCTCGAAGCTGAACGGCGTGGTCACGATCGCGACCGTGAGAATGCCCAGCGCCTTGGCCGTGGCGGCCACCACCGGCGCCGCGCCGCTGCCCGTCCCGCCGCCCATGCCCGCCTGCGCGCGCGCCGCGCCGCCTGACCGGCCGAAGCGGAGCGCGCGCCAGTCCTGCTGAGGTGCATGCGCCTCGGCTGCCCTGCCGCTGCGGTAAAGGCCTCAAGTGCAAGCGCTGCATGTCAGTGCTGTCAATGGCGCAGCCTGGTCCGCTTGCTCCCCACGTGCGCCGCCTCGGGGTGAGGCGGGCGCCGGCGTGTCCGCTCGTGCAGGCAGACGCGCCTTCCAGCCCTGACTCACGCCCTGTCTCAGGGCTCGTGACGGCGCCCACTTCGAGCCGGCAGCAGCCCTGCGCAGTCGGTGGCGCGCCGGGCGCGCGCCCGTGCGCAGCAGGCAGCGGGCACAGCCAGCGGGGAGTCGTACGGGGCCCGGGCGCGCGGCTGCTGGGCGCGGGCGCCGCACCGTGACGAAGACCATGTCAGTGCCGCTCAGCGCGCCCTCCAGCGCCGCCTTGCTCTCGGAGGCCGCTTTCTGCGCAGCGCCGCGCGGGCGCCTTCGGTTCCCTGCTGGCCAGCTGCTGCGAGGTAGTGCCAAGTGAGAGAGTCGTATCCTGCTCGCGCACGTCGCACCATGTCGCAGAGTGCCGGCAGGCAAGAGGGCAGCCCCGTTGAATTATAAAGCCCTGCCGTCGGCGCCGCGTCTGCCCAGCACGGTCGCCGGACGCCGCGGCCGGGGGTGCCGGCCGGGGAGGGCGGGGGCGCGGCGGCGGCGGCGCGCCTTGCCGACCTCGGGGTCGCCGCCGGCGCCCAGCCCGCGCGTCAGCTTCAGCCCGATTTGAATCTTGTTGGGCGCCTCGACCGGCGACGTCGCCAGCGCCTGCGCGGCGCCCGCCCTCCTCTCCCACACCCTTTCCCGCTCAGTTGTACACAGAGCCGTGGCCTTGCGCAGCGGGCGCAACGCGCTCGGCGGCGGCCGCGCCGCCGCGTGGGCGGCGGCAGGGGCGGTGGCGCGCCTGCGAGTCGGTGTTGATGACCCAGAACTCCACGCCCTGCAGGTCGCTCTTCAGCATGCGGTTCACGGCGTTGGAGCCGCCTCCGCCCACGCCAATCACCTGCGCCGCGCGCGGGCACGCGCTGATGACATCCGGCCGATGGCGCAGTGCGCCGCCGGAGCCTGGCACAGAGCCCGCCGGCAGGGCAGAGGCGGCCCGCTCGCCTTGATGGTCGCCTTGGAGTAGTCTGCCTTGACGGCAGGACGCGGGAACGTCTGCAGCTCCGCTGTGAGCGCGCCCGGCTCGGCTGATGCGGATGCGCTGCCGGCCAGCGCGGCCGCGGCCCCGCCGCAGCGCGCTGCTGGCCTGGGCAGCGCGCACACTCGGCCGGCGAGCGCCCCGCACGTCTGTTGCGGCGCCCGCAGCGCCGGCATTGGCGCGGGCGCGACCCGCCGCGGCGCGGCCTGCGCGCCGGCCTCCGCCGCGCCAAAGTGCTGTGCGCACCGCATCGGCACTCGGGGCTGTCTCCAGTGGCACAACTTGCACCTGCACTGCACACCCCCGATCGAACCCTAAATCAGGCTCGACCGTGTGTTCCGGCGTTACACAGCTGCGGGAAATGTTGATGGGGGGACTCGGTGATGCCTGGTCCGCAACCTGTCGCACACGCTGTAGCGAGGGAATGGCAAGGGAGGGCCAGGAACAGCGCAGCTCGCCCGGGACGTCCCCATACGTACCTATGCAGGCCTCGCCGGTATGCCGGCGGGCTCTGCAGTGCAGAGCCTGCAATAAGCAAGTAGTGCGCTGTTGGTGGCTTTGACACAACACGTGCGCGCAGGACCGTTTTGCGCTGCCGAAAGCTTCCATCACATACACCAAAGACGGTGCGCGAACGCGGCCGTCAGACCTAGCGAAGTTCCCGCCGCTTTCAACGCACAGGAGGGCCTGTCTGCCTGCGTCTGTGTCAACCGTAGCTTGATACAGCCTGCATCTCAAATCCGACGCGCGCGCAGTGCAGGCACACCTGTACACCGGCTGCCGGAGCGTCCGGGGCTGCGCGTGCTGCGCCACGCCTTTGAGAGCTGCAGCGCAGCGCGGAACCAGGCCTCCGAGGCGGCCGCGCTCGCCGCGCCGGCGGGGCGGCGGCACGAGGCGGCGGCGCACTACCACGCGGGCCTGCAGCGCGCGGAGCAGCTGCACGCGCGCAAGCACGACCTGGTCCGCGCCCGGGCCAGACATGAGACGAGGGACTGGCCAAGCCTGCATGTCTGTGTGACAAAAGTGCACAGCAGGCGGGTCCAGCAGCGGGTGCGCATCACGCCCTCATGCGCCCTGAAGAGGACACCGGGGAATCCCCACTCCCAGCCAGGCACACTGGATCTGGGCAGCCAAGCAGAGTGGGAGAGGGCTGCGCCCGTCCTCGCTGGCAGCCCGGGGCACCTGCGCAAGGCACGCCCTGCACCCATAGGTTGGGAGGCCTGAAGCGGGCTGCGGCAGGCGCAGGCGGGCGCACGGTGTCGGCGGCACGTGTCGCTGCAGACATCGCGGGATAACCTGTTGGTGGGCTGGGAGGGCGGCAGCGAGGCAGCGGAAGCTGAGTCTGCGAGGCCACGCACCGCGCCAGCAGAGGTGCATGCGCATGCGGGGTGTGCGGAGCGCGGGGGCTTGCCTGGGACGCTTCAACCTTGCATTCTTGACACGCTATGGGCTGACGTATCACACCTGATGCTTCTGCCCCAAGAGCATGCTGCCAGACCAGCTGAGGAGTCCTGGTCTGTGTGATGCAGACATTTAGCTTGTGTCATGAGTGCAGCCATGTCTGCCGTGGCTGCGCAAACCAGCAGCAGCCGCCAAGCCGGCGCATGGCACCGCGCTGCCGATTGGCTGAGGAGTGAGGCGGAGTCCAGGGCGCATGTGCGCAGGGCGCGCGGCACGCTGCGCGCGCGGCGTTTGAGGCCGCGCACGCCTGCCAGGACTCCCTGGCGGAGAGGCGGTGAGTGGCTCAACCCCTGTGCTGCGCGTTTTATTCTTGCCGGGGGCTCCCTGCAGTTGGCTGCAACTGCGGTGCAGGGTCCATGCAAAGGTCTTGATGGTCGCCAGGGTGCATGCATGCAAGCCTGTGTATATGAGCGCATGGTCCAGTTGCTTTTTGCGGCTCGGCGACCAGTATGTGACCAAGAGCAAGCTTGGAGGTGCCAAGTCCAGGCCTGGGTGCTTTCCCAAGGTGCCAGGTGAAGGATCTGAGTCGGAGTGCTGTATGACACCCTAGCGCGCAGGAGCCAGGGTAAGCAGCTGTGCTGGACGCCTACCGCAGTGCAGTATGCAGCAGCTGGCCAGACAAGAAGGTCATGGAGGAGCCTCCTAACCCTAAACCTAACCAGAAGTGCTGAATGACACCCTATAGCGCAGGAGCCAGGGCAAGCAGCTGTGGCTGGACGCCTACCGGAGCGCGGTGTGCAGCAGCCGGCCAGACGAGGAGGCTGCCCTGCGCGACTACCCGCATGGCCTGCCGGTGCGGCGCCTGTGCTTCTCTCTTGTGTAATAGGCTGTCATCCGCGGAGCTCCCATATGACTTACGTGAGACTTTATAGCAGCATTATATGCTCAGGACGCCAGCAGCGCCTGCGGTACCCAGCGCCATCAGTGTGGCAGAAAGTGCGTGGAAGTTCAGAGTCATTCATGGTGCAGCCTACCTCAGTCAGCTAACGCTGGTCAGGCTCCCGACCCCTCTCCCCAGGTACCGTTGCGCTTCTGTTCAGGTTTGAGCATGTCGAACTGATGGGCACTGCAGGAGGGAGGGTCGTCACAAAATATGCCTTTAGACGTGCCAGCTGACCTGCAAGCCTGGTGGCATGACGGGCTCCTGACGTCAGGATGATATGGCGGCGCTCTGTGTTCATGCTGAAGGGAGTATGCTCTGGGCAGGCTCTGCAGCTGCGTCGGGCACGTCAGAAGGGCCTACAGGTGGGCGGCCTGGGGTTTGGCAGCGCGCCGACGCACTCCGAGCAGTTGGCCGCTCTGCTGAGGACGCACGAGCGCCTTACGGGTCCTTCCTTTGTTTGAGCGGACTTGCTAGCCGCGTGCGGCCGCGAGCACCGCTTGGTGTTCTTGGTACTGGCTGCGCAGAACTTGCATGCGCGCTGCATGCCCTGTTACAGTTACAAGCTTGTCTTTGTCAGCAGCTCACGCAAAGTCAGCAGCTTTGTCAGTCTACACGCTTGAGCTTTATGATGACCTGCAGCCCTCTCTTGGCCCAAGATATTCATCTACCGACTAATAAACGCCGCACTTGATATGCCATAGCCGGCGATGAATTACAGCACACCGCGTGCATGCATTCGACATGCTGAGACTTGTCGCGCAGGTAACACGCTGATAGCAGAAACCAAAACAAAGCGGGCTGGAACAGTGATGCCTAGGAGGCAGCACATCCGAAACTTTGCCAGCGTGCCTGGAGGGCGGCACTCCCTGCACGCCGGTAGCCATTACTGGTCGGCGCTGCGCATGCAGACAGGCGGACTGGCTCCATCCAGTATGAAAGCCCCAGACGCTGTATGAGCAGGACCCATGCACGCAGACACGCACACCCTCGGGAGCCTGTCGCAGCGCTGTCACCGCGTACGCACGCGGGGGACACCTGAGTGAGCGCAAGTCAGCCGCAAGCGGGCTCACCAAGTCGCGCGTACGCTGCCGCCACGACCAGGGCTACAAGCTGCTCTCCGCGGCGCACGCGGACAGGAAGGAGCGCAGCGTGGCCAGCGACTCGTTGGCCAGCGCCGGGATGACGTGGCCGCGCGGGTGCTTGATCACCAGCGGCTCCACAAACATGCCCGCCAGCTCCAGTGACCACTGTGCGCCCCAGGCGCAGGCCGCTGCTCAGCCCGCTGTCTGATGATGCAGGGTTGTTTTAGGGTTGGGTAACCTCCAGGCGCATGCAGCCGGCCAGCCCGCAGCCTGGACGAGCGCGCATGCGCTGTGCTGCTGAGCCGGGCGGCGGCGCACCCCGTGCAGACGCCTCGCATGGCCTGCACGGGCTGGCGAGCAGCAACATGCAGCGGGAGGCGACGAGCACACAGGTGGCCCCACAGTGAGCATGACTCGTCAACAGGCATGGACAGGCATCCGCTTGTGGACACAGGCGCGCTCGCCCGCGCGTACCCGCTTGATCTTGTCGCGCTCGCCGATGACGTGCAGCGACTTGATCTCGAGCGGCTCCGTGCACAGGTGCAGCACCTCAGGCACCCGCGGCCGCACGCCCGCAAAGAGCACGGCAAACTTCAGCGGGTGCTCCTGCAGCCTTGCGACAGGCCCCACTCTCAGTCCGCCAGCGCGTCTGGTTCTCAGCGCAGGGCATGCGCGAGGCTGGGCAGCTGCACGCAGAGGCAGCGCTTGGCGCGGGCGACGGCGCGCCTGCAAGATCTCACGCCTCTGCTGCATGGCCAGCGTTATTGCCGCGACCATGGTTCCCTACACGCCGGTGGGGCCAGTGGGGGCCACTTAGGTTGCTTGAGCGGTCACTCTGTGCTCAGATTGCGCAGCGCCTGACAGACAAGACAGCTTTGCTACAAAATTCATTGCAGGTATCCGAACCTGGGAGAAGGCCCACAGGCCGTCAAATGGCCCGTGCGAGGCGCACAGGTCCGTGACATGCTTGATTGTATCCTGCCAACCTTCATACGCCCATTCGCCTGTGGACGGGTCCTGAGCGTGGCACGCCGCTTGCACCAGTGCTGCTGGATGCGGCAGAGTTCCACACAACACACCCCCTGGGCCCTTGCAGCAAGCAGGCGCTGCGGTGCAAAGGCCTTGTCCTGAACGAGCTAGCTCACTCAGTGTGCTCACCTCATATGCCAGCAAACAGCTTGATCCCATGGTTTGAGTGTGGGGAGTGCAGGTACCTGCTTGGCGTTCCACCACTCATACCACGGTGGACCAAATAGGTCCTGCGGCACGTCTGGTGGAGGCGGGCCAGACGCTTTGTAGGGAGCGTTAACATATACCTGCGGGCGCAGCGCAACAGTGCGGACAGGCAAGTCCAAAAAAAGCAATTTGCTCAAAAGCAAAAAGGGGGCAGCTTACCAAGTCAACCAGGTCTGCAACCTTCTGGTCGAGGCCAGCAATTTGCATCTGCAGACGGCCAAGTTGTGAGTCGTGATGCGTAACTGCACACGCAGAGGTCGACCGCGCTATGCACTCTTATACACAAACGAAACATCATATGCTTCGTATCTGTCAATGCTGGACTAGCATAGGTGGACAGGCAGCCAAGGCTCCAGCCATGATGGAGCGTGCCTGCTCGCTGAAGATTTTCCCGCTCGTCCTGAACGAGTGCAGGGCCAGCACGCGCAGCCTGCGCATCCCTGCTGCCTCCGCGCCTATGTTCTGCACGCCGCTGAGGCTTCTAGGTGTGCTGGCCTGCATAAACGTCTGCTACTGATGGCCTGCTTCCCTGCCCATACACTGGCTATATTGCTCGGCGGTGTGGTGTATCAGAGCTTTAGTGTCGCGTGCCGATGGATACCATTACGTTGCGCTCGAGTGGCTCCCGCCCCTCCTGAACACTACTTAACCCTTGCTTGGGCATAGCTATGCATACACCTATAGGGCTTGCTTTGCCATTGGCGATAGCACAAGCTGACCATCTGATCAGAAAGGCGGTGCGCTTTGAGAAGGCGCTTTGCTACATTACTGCAAGCCATAAGAGCAGCGCAGTTGAGCTAGCAGGCGTGCAGCCATACGCGCAGCGAGGAAGCTTGCTGCAGGCTGGTAGGGCGCGTGCACCTGCTGGATACCACGTCTGCGCGGGCATGAGCGCTGGCAGCAACCAGGGCTCAGATGGCAGCGGGCTGTATACGCCGCGCGGCACGCCTGCACCCGTGCTGACACCCCAACCCGCGTGCGCCTGCGGCAACTGCGGCACGGTCTTCTGCGGGCAGCAGAACGGCTACCTGAACGGGGTTTCTCTGACACATCTTATTGGTGCGGCACGCGCTTGCTGTGGGAACAGCTGTAGGTATGTCGTGGCAGGCGTCTCATGCTGTGCGTGGCACGCGCAGGCATAACCGTGCTGGTCATAAGCGTGGCTGTGGTGCGCCCCGCCGCTGTGGCGCTTTTGCTGCTGAGTGGTAGCTGCTGTGCCTGCTCAGCGGGCTACGGTAGGACGGCGCAGCTCCTTCAGCCGTGTGCGCGCCCAGGCGCTTGGTTGCTTCAGGGCCTGCTTCCTGAACCTTCGTTTTCGTCACCTGGAGTCGCGGCGGTCGCGAGGTGCGCGCTGCCACTTGGCTTTGCACGCAGCAGTGTGTGGCTCTGGAGACGAGGTGGCTGCCTATGCACACCGTCTGAGCAGCGATGTTTTCAGGGGGAAGGTGAACGGAAGGCATGTGTTGGTTTTCCCATGTATTGTATGGGTTCCGGGGCTACTTTATATCTAAGCTCTGTCGAGCATACTGGTTTTCACAGACGCATCACAGAGGCCCGTGCTACTCGAGTATGTAAACCAACAACGCTTTATTGCACAGGCCGGGATGTTGAAGCGGGCGCGAGCAGCGCGCCCCCGACCGCACCGGTCGCAGAGGCGAGCGCGGCGCCAAAGGAGCCGCTGCCGCTGCGCGTGCTGATCATCCACCCGGACGACGAGGTGGTGTGCGGCATGGAGGTGGCGGGGACCGATAGCGCCACCGCAAGGGGCGCGAGCGCCGACGCCACTGCCTCGAACAAGACCGAGGGTGTCGCAGCGCGCGACGGCGGCGCGGTCAGCGCAGCGCCGCGCGCGGGCGCGGCAGCTGTGGACGCGCCCGCGGCGTCGTCCCCGGCTGGAAGCGGGAGGCATAGCGACAGTCGCTTAAGTGGCGCGGAGGGCGAGCGCGGTGCTGCCGCCGCTGACGGCGCGCTTGTGGCGCCTGCGTCGGCTGTCAGAGCGGGGCCCAGCCACAGCAGCGCGCCAAGCCAGTCCAGCTAGCTACTGTCTATGTGTAGTTTCATATGCTAGTTAGTGGTTTAGCGGCGGGGATTGGGCAGCTGCCTGTGTGACCATGTTTGTGCGCTGGCTGTTGCGCTGCACACTGGAGACTACAAGGTTTTCTAAACTTTGTGTGCCCAGTTCTGCTGCCGCAAATTTTGGGCTCCTCCTTGCGGTGTGTTGACTGGCCAGGCTGCTTCTCTAGCCCCTCTTGTGCTTGGTTACATGCACACTGGTCTTGCAGATTCAGCGGACACTAGTCTACCATAAGCAGCGCTGTTCCTGGTGTGCGCTCCCCTCTGCCTCATATGGGTTGGGTGCGCAACGCGGTGCAAGCGGGCGTCAGAGACCTGGGTGTGTAGTCAGTCAGATATTCCTGTGTACTTGTTGCAGTGGCGGAGAGGCCTGTCATGAGTCTGTTGAACGCACACGTGTAAGATGTCAATATTGACCGTTACTTACGCAAGGTTCCCCAGGCTCCTACGTTGCACTGTTGGCACTGTTGGCATAAGAGGCAATACTGGCCTGCAATGCAAGCGTCAGTATCATCTATTCCAGTAGGTAGCCTTGCCATCACGTCTGCGCATGTACCACGTGTTAAGTACATAACGAAGATGCCAAAAAAAGGGTACAGCACATGACATCTAATACAACTTCTCCAATAGCGTACAACTTATAACATGTGTGAACCATGCAAGTCGCAAGCAACTACAGAATCCCCCTGCAATAGAGCGCACCGCAATACCTAACAAAACGAGGCCAAGTTTCAAAATTGGGCTGTGCTACTTCCTATGCCAGGTGCCTCTGATCCAAGCCAGGGAGAGGAGTTGCAACGCGCAGATCAAAGCCTGCAGAACCCCAACACCAGCAACCTGCACGCCCTGATGCCGCCCAAGAAGCGCGGGCAGCTGCCGGTCCGCACTCCGCTACCACACAGCATACGCGGGCAGCCACCAGCCTCCATGCCGCTACCGCGCAGCGTGCGCGGACAACCACCGGTGTTACACGCCGCTACCGCACGGCGTGCGCGGCCTTGTCGTAGTACATGTACGCGGCGGAGATCCGCGCGCGCAGCCTGGGCAGCGCGACCTTGTTCAGCATGGCGTGCAGCAGCTCGCTGGTCTCCAGGCCCGGCCGCGCGTCCAGCAGGGCCGCACGCTGGCGCGCTAGCGCGCCCAGCCGCGCCTGGATGCCGTCCACCTTGCCCAGCGCCTGCGCGAGCAGCGGCTCCAGCGTGCGCACGGCCGCCTGCGCGGCGGGCGCCGCCCTGCTCAAGCCCTGCTCAAGCCCTGCTCAAGCCCTGCTCAAGCCCTGCTCAACATGCGCAGACGCGCGGCGCCACAACGGCGTGTCATCACTCAGTCAGCAGCCCCGGCCTACCGTATCAGAAAATAAAAGGTATCTAATGTGCACTTTTGATTGCGGATCCGCGTTGCCCGTGCGCGCAGCAGACGCGCAGCGCGCATGCGCGGGTATTAGCTGGGGCGGCAGGCGCGGCGACAGCACGCCCAAGCTCCCCCCCAGGCGAGAGGCAGAGGGCGCCGCAGCACCTGCTCCGCGTGCAGCTCGCGCCGCCAGTGGTCCACCTCGCGCTTGAGGCTGGCCTCGGTAACCTGGCCCTTCCGGCCAAAGAAGAGCAGGCCGCGCATGGGGCGCAGATACCGCACCAGCGCCGCCTGCGCCACAGCACCCTGTTGAACGCTTGAGCAAGGCGCTGAGCCTGCTGCTGAGTGCGAGTTACGTCTTGTGACTCTGTTTGCAGCAAAGAGCACCAGCTGGGGTTGAGACAGTGGCACAGGGGCCTCCTGCTGAGTGCAAGCCACGCCTCATGACTGTGTTTGCAGCAAAGAGCGCCAGCTGGGGTTGGGACGGCGGCGCAGGGGCCGCGCCTCGCTCTTCTCCAGCGAGCGCTCGCACACCAGGACGACCTGCCGGTTGGCGTCCAGCGCCTTCTGGTACTGCTCCCGGTGGTACAGCTGCCTCCTGAGCGCCTCCCTCAGCCTGGGCCCGCGTACTCCGTAAGCGCCCGCAGCCGCGGCCCGCACGCGAAAGCATATGCGGCGCAGGCGACGTGGCGCACACTCTGGTCTCCAGCTCACACTCGCCCAGCAGCGTCGCCTGGTAGAGGTCGAGCCAGTCCGTGTGGCCAAACAGCTGCTGCTCCTGCTCGAAGAACGGCCACCAGCCGCCCTCCGTACGGCCCCCAAACCGGCTCCAGAACGCGTAGCGGAAAAGCTCCGGCGCGCTCGCCACGCGCGCCCTCCACGCCGTGCACGACAGCGAGGCAGACGCCAGGCCTTGGGCGCTGCACGCACGGGACAGCCCAGTCAGCGCCCTTCAACTTGAACGCCACCGCCACTGCAATTACGGACGCGGTGCAAGTCCCGCAACGCACTCCAGGAAACTGAAGACTATGTCGAGCGCTAGCTCTGGCAGCTCCTGCAAGGCGAACTCGCAGCCCGCAGCGCTGTCTGGTGAGCCCTCTATCAGCGGCTTGGCATCACCCATGGCTCTGCTATGTCGCTTGTGGGGCTTTGGCCTGCCAGCGAAGGCAATCAGCATCCAGGCCCATGCAGCCTGACAATAAGGTACGGTATATAAAAGCAGCTTTTTCAGCTAGCTTTTTCAGCTAGCACAGCCAGGACACGGCCTTGTGGCCAGCTCAGCGGGTCTGGGATATGAGCGCATCAGAAACAGCTTATGGCAGCTGCAAGCTGCCTTCCCCTACAGCCTGCCGCTCAGGCGCTGTCGCTTGATACGAATCCGTACTCCACACTGATGGCTGACAATGGCAAAGGGGGCGTGTGAGCCGCACCCGCTGCAGGCGCGCCGATGCGCCATGCCTGCGGGCCAGCAAACCTGCGCATCGCAACAGCTCAAAGGCGTTGAGCCTGCCAGGCAACCCAGCCACGGCAAGGAGAACAGGGCTGGCAGCTGTGCCGTGCCAGGGCCTACTCGCGCAAGCGCAGCAGAAGCCTCAGTGCAGCAGTCTGTACGTTCGCTGTTCACACGCCCCAGCCAGCCGCTTGCGCCTCCTCTGTCCCTAAGAGACGCACAGCGCAGTGGGCCACCCGCAGGCTTGACGGATGCCTGGCCAGCGGAGCAGGAGCATGCGGCAGATCAGGCGCTTGAGAGCGTGGCGCTGTCGCAGCGCTGGGGCGAGAGCTGGCGCGCAGCGCAGCAGCCGCCCAACACTGCTGATGCCGGCGCCAGCAGGCCGGCGCGCAGCGCCGGCGACGGCGCCGCATTTGGCGCCGGCGAGCCGCTGTCGCTGCTCAGCACGCAGCTGGGGGCCGCCCCGGGCGCTGCCTTCTGCCCCACCTGCGGCTGCTTCCTGTTCGACCTGGCCGGCGGCGCCGCGGCGCGCGCCGCGCACGTGGCCGCCTGCCGCGCGCCTGAGGGGACCGGCGCTGATGGCTACTGCAGCGACGGGTGCCGCTCCGACGGCGGTGACGAGGCTGCGGCGGACGAGGAGCCCACGCCCGGTCACGGCGCGTCGCTGTGCGCCAGTGCCGCGGGGCGGAAGCGGCCTGCACAGGCCGGCGCCTGCGGCAGCGCGGACCTGGACGGCCGTATGCCAGGGCCAGCGGTGGTGGTTTCCGCACCCCAGCCCGACCCGCTCCCCTGCCGCGGCTCAGCGCGTTCGGCTGGCAGCCAGAGCGCGGGCGCCACCGCCGCCTGGCCTGCACCTGACTCCAGCTGCGCAGCAGCTGAGCGGCGCGACCAGCCTGCAGCGCAGCCCGAGCCACCTTCCAGGACGGCGAGCGCGCTCCAGCTGCACGTGCCGGCGACGCGCGCGGCGCCGCAGCCGCCGGCGGCGCCGGGGCCCGACCCAAGCATCCGCGCATGGCTGCGGCGCCTGGGACTGGAGGCGCTGGCGGCGCCGTTCGAGCGCGCGGGGCTGGCGCCGGCAGCGCTGCCCCTGCTGAACGACCAGGTACGGCAAACAGGGCTGGGTATGGGGCGCACATGCTTCCTCCTCGCACACCCCTGTGTCAGGCTTCAGCTCCTGCTGACCTAACAGTCCTCGCAGCCGGGGCTGGTGTGAGGTGCTATACACGCATGCTAAAATCTAGGCTCGGTGCATGAGGTCTGATTCATCAAGGCTGAGCTTAGCGCGTGCCTTGCCAGGATCTTGTTGAGCTGGGCGTGGCCGCCCTGGGCCCCCGCCGGCGGATCATGGCGACAGCGGCCATGGACGCCGCGGCTTCTGCAGCATCCGGCTGTGGCAGTCAGGCGCGCGCGCACACACCCGCTGCTGCGGCACGATTGCTTTCTATTGCGCGCACAGGCGCTGCACCTACACGGTGCTAGCCAGCTACCACATTCTGCGGTCGCTTTCTGCACAGGTTCGTGTTGCAGACCAAAGTCAATCAGCAAAGGAATGGAAGCAGCCGTTTGGAGCTTGTTGTAAGCCTGGCGTGTTGCATCAGGGCGGTGGCGCCCAGGAGCCCAGCAGCCGCGCCGATGCGGCCGGGCCGCGCGCCGGGGCGCCTGCGGCCCTGCACCCGGTCATGGCGGGGGCGCTGCGCAGCGCTGGCCGCGCCTCCACGTCCGGCCGGTATGGATCCTCACGCTTGAACGCTCCTGGGAAACCGCTTGTGGCCTGAACGTGATCAAGGCTTTGACGTGTCACAGGCAGGCCAATGAGAATGTTCACATGCATGCTGCGACTCCTTGCTTCTGTAGGGGCATGTGTGGCAGTGCAACTGAGAAGGTCAGCGGCCAGCGGCGGCGGCTGCTTCCGCGTCCAGGCTGACACGCTGCGGCATGCGCTGCCGGCACCGTCTGGTGTGGGCCCTCGCGCTGCTGCCAAGCGCGCGCGGCGCCGCCGCGCGCAGGCACGCGCTGCCAGAGTGGCAGGCGCTGCCCGGCGCGCGCTTCATCGTGGACCGCTTCGGCCGCGCCGCCGAGGCCAGCGGCTGCCGCTCCTGGTTCCTGACGCACTTCCACGCGGACCACTACCGCGGCCTGACGGCCCGCTTCAAGGCCGGTGCGGGCGCGCAGGACATGAGGTTTTCTAATTACTTATCATGCAGTCTGACACCGACCGCTGCCGTCAGCCTGCATGCGACGCTGGTGCATGCACTTGACTTGCTTCACTCGTGTCGCATATGGATTAATTTGTTTGAGAGACGCCATGCATGGCTCACCAGGTAGCTATTGTGGGCGCATGCGCTCTAATGCGTCCTGCGCCCGTCCAGGCCTGATCTACTGCACGGCGACCACCGCCAGGCTGGTGCACCAGCAGCTCAAGGTGTTCAACTCCGACTCTGCACCCCGGCCCGAGTGCCCGCATGTACCTGGGTGTTCATGCGGTCGCATGCTCACACAGTCACCTGCCTGCCAGGCGGCGTTTTGCAGAGATGCTGCCCCAGGAGAGGGAGTCCGAAAGTGGCATGTGCAGTGGGCTGCTAACCTTATCCTCATAGGGCCTGCACACCCTCGCCCGTGTCAAGACGCCGCGCTAGACGCCTGCGCACCCTGAAGCACTCCGCCCTGGCCGTCTTCCCCCGGCGCGTGCGCGCTCCAGGAGCGGGCGGCCGCCTTGACGTGCACCCTCGGACGGGCCCCGGGCGTAGCAGCGCGTCCAATACTACCACCTGTCTCACTATCAGCCTGACCCTACCCTACCCAGCATGGCGCCGGTTGCCGGGCAGGTGCCCTGGGAGCGGCTGCGCGTGGCGGAGCTGGGCGTGCCGCTGCTGGTGGAGCGCGTGCGCGTGACGTTCCTGGACGCCAACCACTGCCCCGGCGCCGCCATGCTGCTCTTCG
>JAABUV010004568.1_pt1 | contig 16431 bp, 10 predicted proteins | sample 5559971 | NCBI WGS metagenome assembly JAABUV01 (sample SAMN10711881, study PRJNA513362) | rock metagenome | isolation source: Antarctica rocks | place: Antarctica: Victoria Land, Knobhead nord | collected 2015-12-19
CAACGGATGGCGGTCAGCGCCGGCCGCCGCTTGTCAGCGGTCAGCAGCCCCTCTGAGGTAGCACGAGGTTAAGGAAAGGAAGGGACTACAATGAAACTCTCCCGCTCCCGGCTCTCCAATTCTCTCGCTGTGCTCATCACGACCCTTGTCGCGCTGCTGGCCGCCTTGCCGGTCGCGTCCGCGGCGCCGGGACCCCTCCGTGTCACTGGACTTCCCAGTAGGACGACGATGGCGTCGAACGCCAGCAGGGCGACGCTGGCATCGAACGGCGCCGCGCCCGAGGACAAGGGGCCAGTCGGCTGGGACGTGTACCGCCGCCTTGACCTCCTGCCCTTCTTCCGCCGCGGGGTCCAGACCCGCCAGTTCTCCAGCTTCGACCGCAGCGGCGGCAACGGTGACTTCAACACCTGCCTGCGGACAACCAGCGATAACGCCTGTGTCCTCGCCGAGGCCACCGGCCCCGGCGAAATAGACTCGATCTGGTTGACGAACATCGCCAACAACGACGCCGGCAATGTCTCCGGGGTTGGCTACATCAACATCCAACTCGACGGGCAGACGGTGATCAGCGCCTCGCTACAGGATGTCGTGGACGGCAAGCTCGGCCCGCCGTTCGTCTATCCACTGGTGGCCAACGCCGACCAGAGCTCGGGCGGCGACTACATCGTGGTCCCGATGCCCTTCCGGCAGCATATGCTCGTCACGACGCAATACAACCACAACCCTAACTACTACCATGTGACCTACCGCCGCTTCGCCGACGCCAACGGCGTGACGACCTTCAACCCGTCCGCCGACAACGGCGCGGACGTGCTCGCCACGCTGCAGGCCGCCGGCACGGCCGACCCCAAGCCGGCGCGGAGCAACGCCGTCACCGCCACGACCCCCTTTAGCGTGGCCGCCGGCGGGAGCGTCACCTTCGAACCAGTGCAGGGACCGGGCGAGATCACGGCGCTGCGCCTACAGTTGCCGGGGATCGTCGGACCGCAGCCCACCGTCCCGATCACCGATGACGGCCGGGCCTTCGGGCGAGACAACACCGCCTATAGCCAGTTCACGGTCAAGATCGACCCCAACAACAACGGCGTGCGGCTCACCCGCCGGCTCGACAATGAAGTCGGCACCAGCGGGCGGAGCTTTACGTGGACGGGCAGGACGTCGCCTCATGGCCGGGTTCGCCGGCCGCGCCCCAACCTCCGGTTGCGAACCAGAGCGTGACGCTGCGCCTGCACGGCGCGTATGCCACGGTACGCCCCGCGGCCACGGTGGCCGCGCCGCCCTATTTCGAGAATCAGAGCGTGGAACTGCCGGCCTCCGCCACCCACGGTAAGACGCAAATCACGATCAAAAACGTCTTCATCTCCTCGGACACCGACTTCAACGAGTTCTACTACTGGGTCGACTCCCATGTGACCGTGTCGGGAACCGACACCCTCGCGCGCACCGATACCCTCGACGTGGGGCCGGACCATACGGCCGACGAGATGGCGCATCACTACACGATCGTCGGCCAGACGTTCGCGGGCGTGCGCACCTTCAGTTATGCCCCCAGCATGCAGGAGCAGCAAACCGTCGCCGCGTCGAGCGAGGTACTGCGCGACACGCGCCTGCGCATCAGCTTCGACGGCCAGCAGACGGTGGATTCACCGCTGGACGAGTTCTTCGGCTCCAGCTTCGGCCGCTACCAGGTGCGCTCCCTCTTCACCGCCATCGACCTCGACCCCAACGGCTACTTCTCGTCGTGGTGGCCGATGCCATACCGGCAGTCGACGACGATCACGCTGGTCAACAACTCGACCACGCCGATCACGGGCGGGCAACTCCTGGTGACCTCGGCCCTGTCGAACACCTGGGCGACGGCGCTCGACCCGGACACCGGCGACGCCGGCTACTTCCGTACCACCTCGCACGCGGGCCCGACGACGCCCGGTCAGGATTGGTCCTTCCTTGATGCACAGGGCGAGGGTACCTTCGTGGGCGTGACCCACGGCATGAGCGGACCGAGCAGTCGCGTCTACCTGGAGGGCGACGAGCGCGCCTACGCGGATGGTTCGCGCAGCCCACAGATCCATGGGACCGGTACCGAAGACTTCTACGAGGGCGGCTGGTATTTCGACCGCGACATGTTCACCGATCCGTTTAACGGCAACCCGGCCCACCAGCCCGGTACGTATGGGTGCCCCGGTGACTGCACCAGTACCTACCGTCTGATGATCGCCGACGCCGTGCCGTTCAACGCGGCACTGCGCTTCGGCATCGAGCATGGGCCGGTCGACGATGTGCCGGCCACCTACAGTTCGACCGCGTACTGGTACGGCCAGGATCGCTACGCCCTGCGGACGACGGACACGCTGGATGTGGGCGCCACGGCCAGTGAGGCGGCGCACGGCTACACCTCACCCGACCTGGGCACGCCGTACACGCTAACGGACACGTTCGAGGGCAACGACGGCCCGCCGCAGCCGGTCACCGCCGCTGGACTCGCTACCACCGCCCCGCTGACCTTCACGCTGAGCATCGATCCCAATAACGGAGGTATACTGCTGCGGCGCATGTCGGACCAGGCCAACGCCTACCAGGCGGCCGAGGTATACGTGAACGGGACCGACGCCGGCCTGTGGCTCGAGCCGCTGGGCAACACGTTCCACCGCTGGCTGGATGATTCTTTTGAGTTGCCAGCGGCGCTAACGGCCGGTCAGGTAACGGCGACGATCGAACTGGTTCCACAGCCGGGGGCGCCGCCCTGGAACGCGGCGCGCTACACGGCGCTCTCGCATGTGCGGCCCTTTAGCGATCAGCAGCCGCCCTCGCAGGTGACGGGCTTGACGGCTCAGGGCGCTTCGACCAACGAGATCACCTTGTCCTGGCAGCCGGCCAGCGACAACGTCGGCGTGGACCACTACAACGTCTACGGCTCCACGGACCCCGCCTTTGTTGACGGTCCCATGACGCTGATCGCTCAGACGACCGCGACCGGGTTTACGCACCAGAACCTGGGACTGAACCAAACCTGGTACTATCGGGTGGCGGCGGTTGATGGGGCGGGTAACGTCGGCCCCGACTCCGCACAGGCGTCGGCGACGACGGGCTCGACGCTGCACATCGAAGCCGAGTCGCTCCTACCACCGATCACGAGCACGGCTCCGGCCGTGGCGCAGGGCAACTGCTGCGGCGTGACGTGGTCGAACAACCAGCAGCTCTGGTTCCAGGCCCATGCCAGCGGCGTTTATGTGACGCTGGCCTTCACCGTGCCGACCAGCGGCGCCTACGACCTGTCAGCGGTCCTGACCAAGGCCCCCGACTACGGCATCAATACCCTGTCCATCGACGGTCACGCCGTGGGGCAGTCCTTCGATGGATACAACAGCAACGGGGTGACCACCGCCCTCGTCGACGACGGGCAGGCGCCGTTGGCCGCCGGGCAGCACACGCTCACGTTGACCATCACCGGCAAGAACCCCAGCGCCGCCGGCTACTACGCCGGTATCGACTACCTGGAGTTGCGGCTACTCGAAGCGCCCGGTACGCCGACCGCGACCGTGACCGGCACGACGGTCCCGAGTGCGACCGTGACTGCTACCGCGACCGTGACTGCTACCGCGACCGTGAGCACGACGGCCCAACCGACGGCGACGACCACGGTGAGCGCCACGAGCACCGCGACCGGGACAACCGTGGCCGGCACGGCGACCGCTGTCCCGTCCGTAACGGGTACAACAACCGCCGTTTCGTCCATGACGAGCACGACGACCGCCGTCCCGTCCGTGACGGGTACCAGTACGTCAGCGCCGACGGCAACCAGTACGACGACTGTCGTCCCGTCCGCGACGAGCACAGGGACGACGGCGCCATCGGCCACAAGCACGAGTACAGCAGCGCCATCGGCCACAAGCACGACCGCGCCGACTATGACCAGTACCTCTACCCCTGTGCCGGCCACGGCAACCAATACCGCTGTGCCGCCGACGGCGACCAGCACGGCTGTCCCGCCGACGAACACAAATACGCCGACGCCAACGGCCACGGGCACGCCAGTGGCCCCGCCGGTGTGCCAACTCTTCGCGCTGCCCGCCTTCGACACCGTCCCGCGCGGCGGTAATCAGGCCCTGCTCGTGGACGCCGCACCCGGCTCCGCCATCACGCTCATCATGCGGGCCAAGTACCCGGCCAGCGCGACGCTCTACACCGACAGCAGCCTGGCCGGCGACGGCTTCGGAACGACGCTCAAGGGGAAGAGCGTGGCGGGCGGCTACCGCTACGCCTTCCGGGTCGAGGCGTCCGGCCTGGCCCTGTTGACCTTCGCGATCCCCCACGACGCGCGGCCGGGCACGGTCGTGACGCAGGTCGCGGCCCAGGAGCCCTGCGGCCTGTTTAAGACGGTCATGACCTTCCAGGTGCGCGGCCGGGTACGTGGCGGGGGCACAGCGCGCGACCCAGGGCGCGCGGTGACGCTGGCGATCGCGCTGCCGCGCGGGGACACGCTGCCGGCGAGCGCGAATAAGCTGGCGCGGCGCGGCGTGCTGCGCGTGGCGACACGGGGGCATGGCGCCACGGCGCGCCGCGTCCTCCTGCTCACCTATCACCCGCGCTCACGCCCGGCGTCCGTCAAAGCCGGGGCGGCGCACCCGCGCTCCCGCCCGGCGCGCGCCGTCAAGGCCAGCGCGGCGCACCCGCGGCCCCACACGCTGTTTGGCGTCGCGGTCGACGCTAGAGACGTCGGTCGCGCCTCGCCTTGATAAACTGACCGCCCGCCAAGGCCAACACGGACAGTTTGTGCGCGACGCCAGGGACCCCTCCAAAGGGGTCCCTGGCAAGGCGGGTAGTGAAAGGGGACGGAGAGGTGGTCGGCGTCCTGGTGTGTCATGTGCAGCGGCAGAGTGCGGGGGATCCCCGCGAGCTCCTGCTGTACGACATTGGTGTCCGTGCCACGCACCGGCGACGCGGCATAGGCCGGCGTCTTGTCGCCACCATGGATGGTGGATGGCCGACCATGGGGTGGCGACAGTCTGGCTTCTTGCCGACAACCCAGGCGCGGAACGCTTTTACAGCGCCTGTGGGTTCCGCCACGATGAGCCCCAACCAGTGGCAATGTCGCGGACGACCGTCCCTGCCGTCACCGCATGATTCCCAGCACCCGTGCATGGTCTGCCAGAGAATGCGCTTTCTCCGGGCCTTCGTGCCCTTTTTTGACCGATTTTACCCGTGAGCGGCGCCCCGTCAGAGAGCGAGATCGCCGTCTGATTAAAATATGGCGCGCGGATCAGGGCGTAGGGGCGCACTGCATGCGCCCGCAGGCGGTCGCACACACGCCGCCCGCGTGGTCCCCGCCGTCCCCCGAACGGGGCAGAAGCGACCGTTGGGCGCATGCAATGCGCCCCTACGCCGCTGTGACCGCTCGTCCGACCCTCGCGCCGCGGTTTTTATCAGACAGGACTGTATCCCCATACGCCCCTACGATAATGCAGGAGCCCTGACCACGGTCACGTCTGAACTAGGCGGCGCCTCGCCGCCGCCTAGTTCAGACGTGACCGTGGTCGTACTAGCGCCGCGCGTTGTAGACGGCCAGTTGGCTGATGGAGGTGAAGTGGGAGCCTCCGCCCGGCGTGCCGATGATGCGCACCCCGTCGCCCCATGTGTTGTTAAACGTGAACGTGTAGGGCGCGTTCGCGCGCGCGGCGTTGCTATAGGGATACGCGGGCGTGACGGACAGGCCGCTCACGTCGACCCACTTGAAGTTTTGCCGCACCTGCACGCGCAGGCTGTCGCTGTACCAGCCGCCGTCCGGGAACATGAGCCCCGTCGTGTACACGACCTTGTTCATGTTATAGGCGCGGCGCCAGGTATAGCCCCACCAGTCGACCGGCTTGATTTCCTGGTCGAAGTCGTCCTCGCTCTGCGTCGTCGTGATGGTCGTCGTGATACCGTCGTTGAGCGTGTCGTAGCAGTCCAGGCCACACAGCGTCCCGAAGTGCGTGCTCTTGCTGATGGCCCGCGTGCCGGCGCCCGTCATGGCCAGGTTGTTCGCGTCGTCCGCGCCGTTCATCGGCCGCGTGGGCTTATAGGGCTGGACGTACAGCTTGCGCAAAGAGAAGGTATAGGAATCGCCGAAGCAGCACACGTTGCTCTGGATGTACAACGTCTTGCCATTGTCGCTGATGAACTTGGATGGGATACTGGTCCCATACTGGCCGCGATTGTACACCAACGGCGCGGTTCCGGTGGTCCCGAGGGGACCGAAGTCCTTGGACAGGAAGAGGCTCCACGGCCCCCACGGATGTGGCGCTTCGTAGAGTTCGTGAGTCGCGAACGACCACGAGGCGAAGATATATCGTTTGAGCGGCGCGTCGTAGGTTACGCCGCCCTGCCCTAGCACCGGATTGTTGGTGCAGCAGAAGTCACCGAACGCCCGCGGATAGAGCAGGCGGTCATCTTCCAGCACCGGAACCTTGGCCGTGATGTCGCTGGACCAGGTCGGCTGGCCACTACGATCGGTACCCGTGTAGAACTGCCAGGTGGAGCGATCCTGGATGGTCGTCTTGGGCACGCGGCCGAGATACATCTTTTGCTGCGCGCGCCAGTTGTTGTCGAAGGCATAGGCGTAGACGTAGTTGTCAATGGCGTGCGCGTAGTTGCGGCCGTAATCCAGGAAGAAGATAGTCGTGAAGACGTGGTTATCGAACATCGGCTTTTGCGTGTCCCACGTCCAGGTCAGGCCGTTGTCGGTGGACTTGGCGATCGAGGCGGCCGGCGCGTCGTTGAACGCATTGGGGCCCGAGTTATTCAGGTTCTGGAAGGCCAGGTAGATGGCGTCGCCCACGCAGGCCATGCCGGTCGGCTTGCGGTTGTAGTTGGGGCCGCTATAGTCTGTGCCGACATTGGTGGCCAGCGTCGTCCCCGTGAGGTTGGGTGGCCGGCCGCTGATACGGCTCACCGCCATGTCGTGCCGCGAACCGAACCCCTGGAACGGGCTGAACGCGGTACCGTCGCCGTTGGCGGCGTAGAGATTTCCGTCGCTGGCCCAACATGAGGGCCACAGGTCACCGTCGCCGTGCATCTGGTAGGTCGAATAAGACTCCTCCGCCGCGGTCGCGAATAACGTACTCAGCGGCGGCGTGATGGCGGATGTCGGCGTCATGGTCGCGGTCGCGGTCGCCGCCGCGGCCGCCAACTGTGGAGCCACGGTGGTCGTCGCCGCCACGGTCGCTGTTGGCGTCATGGCCGCGGTCGGCGTCATGGCCGCGGTCGGCGTCACGGTGGCAGTCCGCGTCATGGCTGCGGTTGGCGTTATGGTTGCGGTCGGCGTCATGGTCGCGGTTGGCGTCATGGCTGCGGTCGGCGTTATGGTTGCGGTCGCTACCACGGTCTTCGTTGGCGCCGTGGTGGCGGTCGCCGCCACGGTGGAAGCGGGCGCCGCGGTCGCCAACTGTGGCGCCGTGGTCGCGACTATAGGCGCCGCCACGACGAGTAGTGACACCAGCGCGATGATGCTGGAACGTAGTCGCATGTCCATCCTCCTCATCTTCTGACATAAACAGTGCTATACGGTCTCCGTGTGGTTCCTCCCTCCTTTCTCTCGCCAATCGGTTACGTAATCGGTTTTCTTCGATCATAGCCCGCATTGCTCGTGTTGTCAAGGTTCCCACTTGGCGTGACGCTAAAGAAAAGGGCTTGACAAGCCGACAATGATAGGCTATGATTGGCCGTAAAGATAAGCGAACGAACATACTAAGATTTAGTGAACGTGTTTAGTGAGGTGCCTATGGTGACGCGTTCGACCGTACGCGACGTGGCCCACGAGGCCGGCGTGTCGCTGGCCACGGTCTCGCTCGTGCTCAATGGCAAGGGCGGCGTCGGCGACGACACGCGGCAGCGCGTGCTGGCGACGATGGAGCGGTTGGGCTACCAACGGCGCGGACAACGGCCGCTCATCGGGCTGCTGATCGAGCGCTTACCCGTTCCGGCGTACAGCGATCCGCTGGTTGGGCTGATGGTCCACGGAATCGAAATCGAGGCCGGCCGCCTGGGCTATCATGTGTTGCTGTCCAGCGTCGAGCCGGGGACGACCGCGCTGCCCGCGATGGTGACCGAGCAGCAGGTCAGTGGCTTGGTGGCGCTGGGCGGCGGCGATGTGTCCGACGCCTACATCCGCACGCTCGCGGGCACGGGGCTCCCGCTCGTGCTCGCCGATAACTACGTGGATGGGCTAGACGTTCCGTGCGTGCTGGCCGACAACGTGTCCGGGGCCTACCTCACCACACGCCACCTCATTGAGTTGGGCCACGAGCGCGTCGCCTTGTTGCAGGGGCCGCGCAAGTACAAAACGCTGGTCGAACGGCGGGAGGGCTACCTGCGCGCGCTCGATCAAGCCGGCCAATCGCCCGATCCGCGGCTGATGGTCAAGCCCCTGCACGGAAGCCCGCGCAAGGGCTATCTCGAGACGCAATCGCTCCTGGCCCTGCCGCGGGCCGACTGGCCGACGGCTATCGTGGCCATCAGCGACAAGACGGCTCTCGGCGCGCTGGACGCGCTCAAGGAGGCGGAACTGCGTGTCCCCGGCGATATAGCCTTGGTGGGTTTCGACGACATCGCCGAGAGCGCGCACGTCACGCCGACGCTGACCACGGTGCGCTTACCGGGGCAGGCGATCGGTGAAATGGCCGTGCAACGGCTCACCGCGTTAATTGACGGCGCCGCTGTCCTGCCCAGCAAGACCGTGCTCTATACCGAACTCATCGTGCGAGCGTCCAGCGGCGTCGGCCGCCTCTCGGCAACGGCCTGAGCGAGCGATATGAAGGAAGGAGGGGTGCCCTACAAATTCAGATAGGTAGACGCGCGATCATTCACTCCCCTGCGGGAGACTATTGCAGCACTGATACAGTGATGGAAACGAGGGTTACGATGAGCGAACAAGACGTGGGACAACAGGACACCGGCGCCCCATCATCGGTTGATCGCCGCACGCTATTGACGACAGGCGCGAAGGCGGTGGCCGGCCTGGCGGCTGGGAGCGCCGCGCTGGGCGCTTTGCCGTCGATCGCGCAGGCTGATCGTGAGCGGATACGCAGCATCGGGATAGTGCGCAATGCGCCCGTGACGTTGACGTTCACTATTTATGGCACGGCGGCCGATACTATTACCTGGCAGAAACTGGCCGCGCTCTTCTACGCCAAGAATCCCGGCATCAAGGTGAACGTCCTATCTTTTGCCGCCAATGACTGGAGCGGCTATTTCGAGAAGGTATTGACGCTCGTCGCGGGCGGCCGGCCGCCCGACATCATCCGTATCGCCACCGAGGGCGCGCAGCTCTTCGGGGCCAAGGATCTTGCCCTGCCGCTGGATTCCTTCCTCAAGCGCGACGCGCATGAGATGGAAGACTACTTCAGCGACGTGAGCCCCAAGCTCATCAACGTCTTCAAGTACAAGGGCCGGCAACTGGCGCTCCCCTTCGAGTGGAATAACGTGGTCATCTTCTACAACACCACGTTGTTCAAGAAGGCCGGGATCGCCGCGCCAGGCGCGGACTGGACGGGCGACGCGTTCATGTCCACGGCGCGTAAGCTGCACGCGGCCGGCGCCTACGGCTTCAATCTGTGGCCCGGCGGCACTTTCGGTATCGTGGCCTGGATGTACGCGGCGGGCGGCGGCCTGTACAACAGCGACTGGACCAAGTCCAACGCGACCGATCCGGCCAACGTCGCGGCCATGCAGTTTCTGCAAGACCTCGTCTGGAAAGAGAAGACGTCGCCGCGCCTCAGCCCGAACACCGACTTCCCCCTCTTCGAGGCCGGCCGGGTGGGCATGATCGCGGCCGGCCGCTGGCCCGTGCTGACCTTTAATCAAGCCAAGTTCAATCAGTACGACGTCCAGTACCTCCCGAAGCTCAGCCCCCAGCGCAAGTCCATCTTCGGCGTGGGCGCCCACCCGATCTACAAGCACAGCAAATATCCGGAAGAGGCCTGGACGTTCCTCAAATTCATGTCGTCGCGCCAGGCGCTGCAATACGTCACGCAACTGGGCTTTAGCATCCCGTCGCGGCGGTCGATCGCCTACAAGCCCGCGTTGATGACCCCGCCGCACAACTATCACATCTACTACGACTCGTTGGCCGCGGCGTCGTCGGTCCCGGCGCCGCCGCAGTTCAACGAGGTCGAGACCGCCCTGAACGCCGTCTATTCGAAGATGCTGGCCAAAGAGATGACGCCGGCCGCTATGCTGAAGACGCTTGACGGGCAGATCAACACCATCCTGTCCAAGCCGGTCTAGTGTTGCTTTAAAGTGGTGTGTTCGCACCGGGACATACCTACTGGGAGCGCCGGCGTCGGTCCGCTGACCGTCCAGCCGGCCTACGGTCGCGGCCACGACGTCGGTCACTGGCGCGCGCCCGCCTCCGACGACTTGCCGGCTGGAAGCCGGCGGTCCCAGTAAGCCACGGCGCACAGAGTCCTTACTAGGGGGATCATGACGTATGGGGCTTGACCTCACGACGGAGCGCCACGGGCCGGCAGCGTCCCTTGGCCGGCGCAAAGGTATGCGTCGCCTACAACGCCGCGAAGCCATCAGCGCCGTCCTCTTCCTGCTGCCCAGCGCGCTGCTCTTCCTCGCGTTCGTTGCCGGCCCGATCGTGGCGAGCTTCGCGCTCACCTTCTTTCGTTGGGACGGTTTGTCGCGTAGCGCGTTTATCGGCCTGGGTAACTATCGCACGCTCCTTGGTGACCCGCTTCTCGGCACGGTTCTCGTCCATACCGCCATCTTCGTGGTTGGTGATGTGGCGGCCAAGATGCTGCTCGCGCTCGTACTGGCGGTGCTGGTCAACCGCTATCTCGGCCGCTTCCTGCGCACCCTTTTTCGGGCCGTGGTGTTCTTTCCCGTCATCGTCTCCGGTGTCGCCGTTGGGATCATCTGGGGGTGGCTGATGAACACCTCCTTGGGAGTGATTAATTACTACCTCGGTGTGATCGGCATCCCGGCGGTGGCCTGGCTAGACTCGAGCGCCATGGCGCTCACGTCGCTCATCGCTGTCGATGTCTGGCGCAACGTCGGTTTCTCATTTGTCGTCTTCACGGCGGGGCTGCAAGGCATATCAGCCCAGCTCTACGAAGCCGCGGCTATCGACGGCGCCAGCGAATGGCAGCGCTTCTACGCCATCACGTTACCATTGCTATCGCCGACGACGTTCTTCCTACTAGTGATCAATCTCATCAGCGCGTTCCAGTTCTTCGACCTGTCGTACGTCATGACCAATGGCGGGCCGGGCGATGCGACGCGTACCATCGTGTACTACATTTACGACACGGCCTTCCACTTCTTCCGGTTCGGCTACGGCTCAACGGTGGCCGTCCTGCTCTTCGTGATCCTTGCCGTGTTGACGTTGATCCAGGTGCGTACAAGCCGCCGCTGGGTGTTCTACCAATAGGCGTGCGGGCGCACGCTCTTGGAGTTATGAGGAGACGATGGTGAGCGCGACACATCAACCGCTACAGCGGGCGCGCCGACCGGCTCGGCCGGCCGCGGTCCTGGGGCGCGTGCTGCCTACCCTGGTCTTGTATGCGGTGCTGCTGATTGTGGTGGCCGTCATCGCGGCGCCGTTCTTGTGGATGATATCCAACGCGTTTAAGGATCAGACCGCGATCTATGCCAACCCGCCGGCGTGGCTGCCCTCCCCGGTGATCACCGACAACTTTGTGTCCGCGTGGACACAGGTTCCTTTCCCTCTGTTCTTCCTCAATAGCGTGAAGGTTGCCGGTCTCATCACGATCGGACAGCTCATCACCTGCTCGCTCGCCGCGTATGCCTTCGCGCGGCTGCGTTTCCCCGGACGGGAGATCGTCTTTGGTATTTATCTCTCGTCCTTGATGGTGCCTGGTCAGGTCACGATCATCCCGCTCTACATCTTGATGAAGAACCTGGGGTTGGTCGATAACCACGCCGCGCTTATCTTGCCGGGGTTGGCTAGCGCGTTCGGAACTTTCCTGTTGCGCCAGTTTTTTCTTACCATCCCGCGCGAACTCGAGGAGGCGGCCATCGTCGATGGCGCCGGGCTGCTGCGCGTCTTGGTCACCGTCATCCTGCCGCTGTCCCGGCCGGCGCTCGCCGCGTTGGCGATCTTCACCTTCAACTTCTTCTGGAACGACTTCTTCGCGGCGCTTATCTTCCTGGATTCGCCCCAAAACCTTACCCTGCCGGTCGGGCTCAGCGTGTTGCAAGGCCAGTATGGAGGGACCAGCCCAGCGGTGATGCTGGCGGGGGTGTGCATGGCCATCATACCGGTGCTCGTCGTCTTCCTGGTCGGCCAGCGCTACATCGTTGAGGGTATTACCCTGACAGGCCTGAAGGGATAAGCGCGGTGGTTAGTTGGCATGAAGAAGAAACAAGGAGGGTTTATGCGGTTGAGCGACTCGGATAGCGTGCAAGGCGGCCGGTGGTTCGGTCCCGACGCCACGCAGGTGGCGTTCCCCCTGGGGGGGATCGGGACGGGCAATATATCGATGGGCGCGCGCGGTGACCTGCGGGACTTCGAGATCTGGAACGAGCCGCGCAAGGGCTTGACCTTGCCCTTCACCCATTTCACGCTCTGGACACAGGCGGACGGACAGCCGGCCGTGACGCGCGTGCTGGAGGGGCGTATCCCGCCGCCCTATGCCGGCTCGCACGGCATCCATCCCAACCTGGGCGGCGGCCTGCCGCGCTTCGCTGAGAGCCGCTTCCGCGGACGCTACCCGACGGCCGAGGTGGAGCTGCGCGACCCCGACGTGCCGGTCCATGCCGATCTATTGGCCTACACGCCATTCGTGCCGCTCGACCCCGACGCCTCCGGCTTGCCCTGCGCCGTGTTTCGCTGGCGGCTCAGCAATCCCGGTCCGGCGACGGCACGGGCGACCGTGGCCGCCTCGATGCTGAACCCGGTGTCTTTCGCGGGGACCGACACGTTCGGCAACCTGCGCGGTGACCCGCGGGGCGAGGGCCGCAATACGTGGCGCGACGACGATGTGGCGCGCGGCGTGTTCTTCGAGGGGCCGCCGCTCCCCCCCGCGGACCTCGCCTACGGCAACGCGGCGCTGGTCACGCTGGACACGCCGACGACGGCCAGACCGGCGTGGGCGCGCGGCGGCTGGTACGATAGCCTGCGCGCGTTCTGGGATGACCTGTCGGAGGATGGCCGCTTCACATCATCGGATAGCGACGAACCCGTGCGGCGCGGCCCGGTCGGCCCCGAGGTGGTCAACGTCGACCCCGGCTCCGCCGGCGTCCCGGTCGAGCTTGCCCCAGGTGAAACCCGTACCATCACGTTTATCCTGAGTTGGTACGTTCCCAACCGCGTCGACGGCTGGAACGAGGCCGCGCCGGACCATCCACCGACGACGCGCGTCCGCTACGCTGGGCGCTTTGATGACGCCTGGGCGGTCGCGCGCCATGTGGCCGCACATCTCCCGCGACTTGAGGAAACGACGCTCCAGTTTCGCGACGCGCTGTTTGAGAGCACACTCCCCGCCGCCGTCGTGGACGCGCTGTCCAGCAATATCGTCGTGCTGCGCAGCAACACCTGCTTCTGGTTGGAGGACGGCCGCTTCTTCGGATGGGAGGGCTGCTTCGACCGCGGCGGCTCGTGCCACGGCAGCTGCACGCATGTGTGGGCCTACGCACAGACGCTCGCTTTCCTCTTCCCGACGCTGGAGGCCAGCATGCTGCACACGGCGTTCCTCGACGAGGTGGACGAGTCGGGCAAGATGCGGTTCCGCGCGGAGACAGCTTTCGGGACGATCTGGCCGCTGCGGCACGCCGCGGCGGACGGGCAGTTGGCCTCCCTTATCCGCCTCTGGCGGACCTACGCGCTCACCGGCGATCGCGACTTCCTGGCCGCGTTGTGGCCCAACGCGCAAAAAACGCTGCGCTACGCCTTGGCGACGTGGGACACGGACGGCGATGATGTCCTGGACGGGGAGCAGCACAACACCTACGACATCGAGTTCCACGGCCCCAACCCGCTGACGGGCGTGCTGCTGCTCGGGGCGCTCGCCGCCGTGGAGGCCATGGCCGCGCGCCTGGACGATCACGACGCGGCGGCGCGCTATCGCGCGCGGCGCGAGCGGAGCGCCGCGCGGCTCGACACGTTGCTGTGGAACGGCGATTATTACCGCCAGCGCCTGGACGACGTGGACGCCTACCCCTATCAACACGGCGACGGCTGTCTCTCCGATCAGGTGTTCGGGCAATTGCTGGCCCATGTGGCCGGGCTCGGCCATGTGGCGCCGCCGGAACGGGTCGGGGCCGCGCTCGACGCGATCTACCGCTATAATGTCCGCCGGCCGCTGGGCGCCCACGTCAACCCGCAGCGCGCCTACGCGTTCTTCGACGAGGCGGGGCTGCTGTTATGTAGCTGGCCCAGAGGCGGCCGGCCGCGCCTGCCCTTCGTCTACTCCGACGAGGTGTGGACGGGCGTCGAATACCAGGTCGCCGCGCACCTGGTCTACGAAGGGCGCGTGGAAGAGGGGCTCACCCTGGTGCGGGCCGTGCGCGCGCGTCACGACGGCTATCGGCGCAATCCGTGGGATGAGGTCGAGTGCGGCCACCACTACGCGCGCTCGATGGCGAGTTGGGCGCTGCTACCCGCGTTGAGCGGCTTCAGCTGCGACGCCGGCCGCAAGGTGCTGCGCTTCGACCCGGCCATCAACCAGGACAACTTCCGTGGCGTGTTCAGCTGTGGAGCGGCCTGGGGCGTCTACGCGCAAACCCGTGGACAGGACGGTGTGGTACGCCCATCGTTGACCGTACGGGGCGGCAATGTGGATGGGTATACGATCGAGGCTGGCTCACGGACGTGGCGCGTCGGCGCGCGGGGGACGCTCTCGGAAGTGGGGCACGGCCCTCACCCCCCGACCCATGCGGATTGGTCTCTCTCCGCTCCGCTCCGACAGCCCAACCGGCCTCTCCCTGACGCGGGAGAGGGGGAGACGCCCCTTCAACTCACTTGAAACACACCCATTTCTTTCAACGCGACGGCGTTGAGAGCGTGACGATGTACGATCTAAAATCATGAAGGGGTAATAGATGAGCGCGTTCAACGGGCTCGGTATGGGGCTTGGCAATCTATCGCATCTCTCGACGGCGCAAACGCGCTCGATCAGCGCGGAGAATCCCACCGGCGAGAAAGGCCGCGGGGGCATGGCGACCCAGGGTACGGGCGCCCAGGCGGCGCGCGACCTGGGGCAGGGCTGGAAAGTCTCGCCCAGCATCGCCATTGCGCCCGGCGCGACGGCGACACTGGCCGCCATCACCGGCTCAGGCGCGATCCAGCACATCTGGCTGACGACTCATCCCCAGCACTGGCGCCATCTGCTGCTGCGCCTGTACTGGGAGAATGATGCGCGGCCGGCCGTCGAAGTCCCCCTTGGCGATTTCTTCTGTAACGGCTGGGGCGTCTATAGCCAGGTCAACTCGCTGCCCATCGCCGTCAATCCCCACGGCGGCTTCAATAGCTACTGGGAGATGCCATTCCGTCAGGCCGCCCGCATCACAATCGAGAGCCTCGCCGATCAGGAGGCTATCCTCTACTACCAGATCGACTATACGCTGACCCAGGTACCGGAGGAGGCGGCCTATTTCCATGCCCAGTGGCAGCGCAGTAATCCCCTGCCCGACAAAGAGGTCCACACGTTACTCGACGGCATCGCGGGCAGCGGGCACTACGTGGGCTCCTACATCGCCTGGGGCGCGCATAACTCGGGCTGGTGGGGCGAAGGGGAGATCAAGTTCTATCTCGACGGCGACGCGGCGTATCCGACGATCTGCGGGACGGGGACCGAAGATTACTTCGGCGGCGCCTGGAACTTCGACGTGCCGGAGCAGGGCTACACCCCGTTTACGACACCGTTCCTGGGCCTGAATCAGGTGCTGCGGCCAGATGGGCTCTATCGGTCGCAGCCCCGCTTCGGCATGTATCGCTGGCACATCATGGACCCGATCCGTTTCCAGTCCGATCTACGTGTGACCATTCAGGCCTTAGGCTGGCGTTCCGGCCGGCGGTATCTGCCGTTGCAAGACGACATCGCGTCCACTGCGTTCTGGTATCAGAAGGAGACCTCCGCGCTGCGGCCTGCGTCACCGACCGCCGCTATACTTGAGGTCATCTGACGCCGCTCTAGATACTTCCAGACTGATGATGCGACACGCCCGCAACACATAACCAGGAAAGCAGGACACACATGGACGAAGAGATCCGCTTCGTACGCAGCAGCGGTAACGTATTTGCCGACATGGGGCTTCCCGACGCCGATGAACAACTCGCCAAGGCGCAGATCGCCGCCTAGTACTACAACGTTAGGATCCGCCTGATCCGCCTGCGACTGACGTCGCATGGCAAAGAACGACGACTAAAGTCGTTGGGACGACGTGTGTTGAGACACTTCAGTGTCCGTGGTTTGCCATGCGACGTCA
>JAABUV010004569.1_pt1 | contig 16429 bp, 29 predicted proteins | sample 5559971 | NCBI WGS metagenome assembly JAABUV01 (sample SAMN10711881, study PRJNA513362) | rock metagenome | isolation source: Antarctica rocks | place: Antarctica: Victoria Land, Knobhead nord | collected 2015-12-19
ACCTGGAGCTCGTGCTGGCCGGCAAGCTGCCAGTGAACCATGACATCATATACCAGCTGCAGGCATGACCGCCTGCTACGCAGCCCGCCCCTGAGCATGACGTTGGCAAGGGCGCGTGCGCCGTCTTGCAGTCATATGACTTCTGGCAAGGGCGTGTGCGCCGTCTTGCTGTCATATGACAGAGCGCTGTGTGCTTGCAGGATGTGTTCAACCTGTTGCCAAACCTGGGCGTGGAGGCGATGTCGCGGTCGTTCACCGTGCAGTCCAACGACATGATGCTGGCGATCTACCTGGCAGCGCTGACGCGCTCCGTCCTGGCACTGCATAGCCTCATTGACAACAAGGTGCGCGCTCAGCCCACGCCTGGAGCTGAAGTGCCCCGGCATGTGCCACGGCAGTGCGCCTATGCACGCCTTGCACATCAGTGGGCGGCAACCCGTGCTGGTCCATGCAGACAATGCTAAGCATGCAATGGGCAAGCTTGATGAACTGACCCATGAAGTACCCCGATGCAGGAGCAGCGGGTGTGGAAAGAAAAGGAGGCAGGTAAAGCCAATGGGAAGGCTGCAAAGGCGGCAATCGGGAAGGCTGAGGCAGAAGGGGCGGCCAACGGCGCAGACGTAGAAGCAAAGGATGCTGGCAGCAAGTGAGTGCATTGCACCCTGTCGACTTGTTCACAGTGAGGGAGGAGTGCAGCCAAGTGTTGCGTGAAGGGGGTCTGGCTGACCTTTCGACAACAACCTGCGCCTCACGCATGGCATGCGCAGTCCTTCAGCATGCGCGTGTCGTGCAGTGTCGAGCGTGAATGGGTCTGTAAACATGCTCTGTGCCAAACTCTTTACATCCAATTGTCACACCCTATTCAATTACACTGGCTTGTGCGTGTCCCGACATATATGCTGCTGCTCCACATATGTGCTGCTGCTCCCTTGTCACTAACAACAAGGCGTGCCACCCGTCATTCTGACGGGCCAAGATCGGTCGATCGACCGATCGATCGGTCGATCGGTCGATCGGTCAGTCGATCGGTCGATCTACCGACGACGACGTGGCAGGGCCCTGCTAGGGCGGACAGACAGACATAGGGAACGCACCAGAGCGGTCACAGATTGGGGTGCATGCTTTTTAAAATTAGTAATGTTGGGCGGCCTGGGCCGTCGGCCCTCTCGGTTCACACAACACTTAACCCACACCTGCTATCACCCGCACGTACTCCTGCTCCTATCACCTGCAACCTTCCAGCGGTGGTTTCCACCAGGCATTCGGAAAGCGGGCAGCTCCGCTAACCCCGAGCCTCATGTTATCCTGCTGCGGCCATTATCATCGGCGTTGCCTGAGAGCCCTGCCGTAGTGCTGCCGCCTGCCTCGACACGTTACGATGCGCAAAGGGAGTAATGTCATCTCATTGCAAAGTGCGCCCCTCGAGGGCTAATCGTCCGTTCACGGGAGACACACTGGGCTTTCCGTGTCAAGCAGCCCAGTTCAGCCTAGCCTGTAATGCATGCACACCGGCTTCTCCCCCTGTGGGGTGCTCGTCGCCTGCCATATTGTGCATGCGTAAGCGTTTGGGGGCCTCTGGGGTTGTAATACGCCGCTAGCGCATAGCAGGCACCTCTGCAAGGACACACACGAGGGGCGCGCACAGCTTCTTTCCAGCCTCCTGCTCTGGCAGGCCCCACTGAAGTGCAGCGGGGCCTCCCAGCGTACAGATGGCAAACTAATTTCGACTTGTGACCTGTGACATAAAACTGTCAACCATGTCTGACATTGAGAGGCCGTGCTGACAGCGTTTAGAGACCCCCAGACGACGCCGAGCTGGACAGATCCCGTGCTTGTGGGGGAGAAAAAAACATGCCCCCACATATATCCGTGGGGCCAGGGACTGATGCAGGCATGCATGGGGCTTTCAGTGCTAAATAGCGAGGACACGTACTGCTCCAAGGATGCTGGGAGCACACACGCGCGCCCCAGCTGCAGTGCTAGCACCGTCGTGTTGCCCCGCATCGTGTGCCTGGAGACACGCCGGCAGGTCTGCTCGCGTGCGTGTCACAGACGGCTTATGCGGCCAGCTGCCAGCCGTGCTGGATCGCACATGCTTACATAGTGGTCCTGCACCATGTCCGCGCATCAGTCCGTGACTGATTCCGCAATCTTTAGCACGCTCACATATGCCCACCAACTTGAGTCGAAAGCCTAACGCTAGCAGCCCGAAATGGTGGAAAGCCTCAAGCCAGCAGTGGCGCTCCCATGCAGCTCAGTCACAGCTGACACATTGCCTCCTGGAGAGGCTGGCGCTCGATACAGAGGGGGGCCACGCCTGTTGCACATTTATTGGGGGAAGAAATGCATACGTGACTGGGCAGAGCCCGGCTGCACCCCGTGGGGTGGCTGTCAACCCACAGACGTCGTGGGTGGAAGTATGTGGCAGGTTATTAAGTGCCGTGGGCGGCGGAGGCCACTGACCTGGTGGACCTGGCCTCGCACATACGGGCCCTGCAACCAGTGGGTGGAAACCAACTACCCCCTGGGTCAAGCTATCCGTCCTGTGTTTGGGCCGCTCGCCAGCAGAGCTGGCTGCGCGGCCCCGTGTCGGCCGGTGCTCTTCAAATGTGCAGTTTACAGTACGGCTGGCTGCCCGCGCGGTCCAGCATGCTGTGCTGCATGCAGCGGAACAGGAAGGGTGTAATGAAAGCCACCACAGAGACAGCCATTGTCCTCACGGGCGCACGGCATTGCGCACGAGGCTGCGTGATGGTCATGCGTCCCTTGCGCATCAAATGGCACACTGGTGGGTGCTTGGTGGATGGAAGCGGGTGCTAGCGAGGAAAAAGCCCCTTGACGTCTGGGCACGTGTCGCAGGCATGTGCACGCGCGCCCGTAGGCATGTCCATTGTGGCTGTGGCGGGTTTGCAAGACATCCGTACTGTCCTACTGCATGCCGCCGCTCCCTCTGCCAAGCGACAAATACATATCCAGGCACTCTAATCGCACGCCACGCACGGATTTGCTTTGCGCGCTAACATTAGTATGCACTTGCTGGGAGGTGCGCAATTGCAAGGGAAGTTTGGCATCATATCGAGGGACGGTGGCATAGCCTTAGCGTTTTGAGCACGTAACCACCGCGCACATATGCAGCCTGCTCAGGTGCTGCTGACAGCGCACTTGTTGCAACATGCTCTGATGCCTGTTTTCGGCAATATGAAGTGCAGGGCCACCTCCTTTGCCTGCCGGTGTGGGCCCAACAAAGAGGAGGGGCGCTCTGTGACCCGTGGGTCCGGCCGGCGCTTGCGGCATGGAATGGCTTTGTAAGCGTGGCACACGTGGCTCCTGTCATGCACAGAGCGGGCTGGTATTGCTCTGTGCCCTTGTATGAGTGCAGGCTATGCAGCACATGCACTGGTGGCAGGCAACACAGGTCACGCCCTTCAGGCATCCGCCAGCAGGCCGCCTGCCGCTAGTCAAATCGGACGTGCGACGCCTTACGTGTGCGCTTGTGGTGCTCATCATCCTTGCCACTGGCAAAAGCTGTGTCCCGCTCGCGCGTCCGCTTCTTATCCTGCACGAGCACCAACATGCGCAAGTGACAACCTCGAAACAAAGCCTGCCGCTGCAAGGCGTCTGCTCGCAGCAGGCACGCACCTTCCTGTCTCGCGCGGCGCCCCGCGCCTCAGGGCTGCGCCGGTCCCCGGCAGCAAGGTCTGCGTCACGGGGCCCTCCATCTGCAGGGAGCTCAGCGGGGCGAGGTCGCTCAGTCAACACGACGTCCAGCCTGGCCAGCCTCGCCTGTGAGCGACGCGTCCCGGGAGTGCACAACTTTGCTGGCAGGCAACAGCGGCACCTGATGAGGCGCACCTGATGAGGCGTTCCAACAGGGACTCGCCCACGTCACACGGCGCTGCGAGCTGCTGGTAGGCAAAGTCAAATGCGCCCCGCACCTGCGCCGGTGCGAGCCGCTGTGAAGCGTGCACGGGATGCGCTCGGCGGGCAGCCGGTGCCCACACGCGACACACCTTTTGAATGTTGTAGCTGCCCTTGGCCAGGTCATTGGTAGGCTCGTTTGGATCCTCCACTGCCATCATGTACGGGCGCTCTGCTTGCAGCATGCCGCGTGAGCGCTTGGAGAAGAAGCACCCGCCGCGCCTGCGTCCCACCAGGCGGGCTCAGCGCGTGCGCAGCGCCGCCCGCGGTGGCCGCTGGGCAGGCGCTCACCTGCACGACACGCCCACCTCCGCGGCGTTCAGCGTGCGGCCGTAAAGCCTGAAAAAGTCCAGCAGCAGGATGCCTAGATTGCCCTCCAGCTGGTCGGCCGCCACGTCGTCGCCGAAGCGCGAGGGGTGCAGCAGCAGGAAGGCTGCCACCATGACCAGGAGCGCGTAGGAGCCGATGCCGCCAGAGTACACCTGCGCCGCGCGGGAGCAGGTAGGCGTAAGCGCAGCGCGCGCCGCCAGCGCCCGACCCAAGCAGGGCCCCTGGGCGCACACCTCGTTCAGCTGACGCTGCTGCAGGAACATCTTCAGGACCAGGACCAGCGGCTTCATGGGCGGCAGCGCGCGCATCAGCTTCGTCACAACCTCCGCTGCCTCCGGGCCGTTGGCCACGTCCAGGCTGATGTCAAAGTTGAAGCTGCTCTCCACCTCGGTGAACTTGATGATGGGCACCTTGGCCTTGCCTATGATCTGGCACCACGCGAGCATACCCGTTATAAGCATCCCGTAGCTGCCAAGACGTTGTGAGGCTGCACCGGAGCTGCCAGCAGACAAGCTGCAGCAGAGTCCAGGGGGTGGAGGCCGGCGACACCTGGATGTTCTTACCCATGGACCGCCGCACGAGGCTGTTGGCCATCGCTTTGAGCGCGCTTCGCACGTCAGCACAGCCAGAGCCCACCACTACTACGTCGAGGTCGCTGGTGGGCAGGTACAGTCCTGCCGCAGCGCCAGGCCTGTCTCTTGAGGCGACAGCCCGACACACCCCCAGCAGGAGCAGGCGAGAGCAGCAGCGCGCCCACCAGTTGCGAACGACCCAAACACCTGCACGGATGCGGAGGGCCAGATGGCCTGCACAACGCTTGCGACGCGCGCCACGGCTGCAGCGCGCGCAGCGGCCTCGTCTGCGGTGGGCGCCAGGAAGCGCTCAAACTCCACGACCTCTGCGCAGGCCAGAAGCCGCGTGAGCGCCGCGCAGCAGCGTGGCGCCCAGGACAGGCCAGCGCCGGGCACGCGCCATTGTGCAGGCGCAGCAACGGGCTGCGCATCCGCCGCGAGGCGACCTCCCAAGGCAGCGCCGGCCGTCCAGAGGTGGACGGCGCGTCGGCGAGCCCCGCGGGCTCCGCCTCCGGCTTGGCAGCCGCAAGGCGCTCAGGTGCGCCCAGCGACATGAAGTCCTCGGCGTCTGTCGTGCTGGCCGGCGCGCTCGCGCCCGCATCCTGAGCCCATGCGCGTCTGCGTACTTGAGCCTCTGTCCGCTCGCTGGGGGCAGGTCTTGTGCTGTGGCGCGCACCTGTGCGGTCGCTGGGAAGCCCAGTGGCGAGGCGGAGCGGTCCGTAGCTGCTGGCACCAATGGACCAAGCCGGTCGTAGCGGAACTGCACCATGGCCTGCATGCGAGCTCGCCTTCACCTCCAGTCTCCCTGCTGGCCTCCGCACAACAACGTGGGCATGCTAGTCCTTGTGCTGCACAGGGCAGTCAGCAGCTGAGGTGACCAGGGCTTGCCGGAGGGCTGTCCTTGCACTGTGTGCAAAGGACATGTCCTTTGCACACAGTCAAGTGGTTGCACAGGTCAAGTGGTGGGAGCAGGCTGCAGGGCGGCACCAGCGAGCACGTCTGCTGGGGGATGAGCAGGGCTGCTGGGGTGTTTCTGCGGCGCTACAGACACGTGCCGACCGCGCACGCCCACCTCGCGGTGGCAGGGCAGCCCACGTCGTCCACCCACCCAGAGGTGAGAGGCGGGGCGCCATGCGCCAGCACTGCTACCGTCTGTGGCGCGGGGCCGCTCCGGCCTGGGGCTTGCAGGCGGACGCTTGCCCAGCCTTGTGACGCTGAGGTGCTGGTCCGCAGCTGCTTGCGGAGGGAGAGCTCGCGCCAGGGCTGACCGCCACGGAGTTCGCTGGCCGCCGCCAGCGGCTCGCGCGCCTGCTGCCCCGTGGGAGCGTGGCCGTCGTGCCGGGCGCCGCCAAAGCATACCGCACGGGCGCCATACCATACTCCTATCGCCAGGTGCCCCTGCCTGCCATACCGCTCTCGCCCAGCGTCGGCACTGCTGCCGCAACGCGCCGCCGCTGACGCTCGGGTGCCGCAGGATGCAGACTTTTTGTACCTGACAGGCATCACCCAGCAGGCCGTTGCGGTTATCACCGTGCCCGCGTCGCCCGCAGACGCGTGGTACACGCTGTTCGTGCCCAACAGCAGCCCCGAGCGTGAGCGCTGGGATGGCGCCAGCCTGAACTGCGAGGCGGCCGTGCGTGTCTTTGGCGCAGACGAGGCCTACCCCATCTCAGAGGTGCCCCTGTGCACATCTGAGGGCCGCGCCGCAGCGCACACACGGGCCGCGGCCGACGCGGGCGCGCATGCGCGCAGCTGGAGACGCGCCTGGGCGCGCTGCTTGCTGGCAGGACCTGTGTCGTGTATGACAGCGATGCCGACCGCAGCTCGCCCGCGTGGCAAGCCGCTGCGCTGCGCGCGGCCTTGCAGCCGGCCCTCGGCCAGCTGCTGGAGGGCCGCGTGCAACCCCTACGCCACTACCTGCACCCCCTGCGGTGCGCGCGCCTCCCCTGCTTCTCGCTGCGCCTGCACGGCCATGCGCGGTGCGACGGGCACAGCGCTCTGCGCAGGTGGGTCAAGTCGCCCGCGGAGCTCGCGCTCATGCGGAAGTCTGCTGCGGCGTCCGCTGCGGCGATGGCGCGCTGTATACAGCTTACGCGGCCCGGCGTGTCAGAGGCCTTCATCGCGGCGACCTTTGGTGCGCGTGGGCTGCGACATGGGCCTATGCGCCGTTGGTGCTGGCGTGCCAACATGCCCGGTGCGGCGCAGAGTACGAGTGCAGGATGCGGGGCGCGCAGCAAATGGCCTACCCTCAGGTCGTGGGCGCCGGGGCAGACGCATGCACCATCCATTACTCGCGCAACGACAAGGTGCCGCTGGCCTGCGCATGTGTCACCCAATAGCAGCCCTGCACCCGCATGCGCTGACGGGCGGGCTGCGTGCGCAACAGCTGGCGCGCGACGGCGACCTTGTGCTCATGGACGCCGGCAGCGAGATGTTTGGATACTGCAGCGACGTCAGTCGCACCTGGCCTGTGAGCGGCAAGTTCAGCGCGCAACAGGGGGACGTGTACGCGCTTGTGCGTGACACGCATAGGTGGGGCCCGTGCCTGGCGGCGACAAGTGCACCGCGTTGGGCGAGAGTCAGTCGCCTTACTATGTGACCGCCTGCGCAGGCAGTGCGTCGCGGCGTGTGTGCCGGGAAACACGCTGCGCCACATACACCAGCTCTCTGTGCGCCTGCTGTGCGACGGCCTGGCCCAGCTGCGCGTGTTCCCGGGCCTCACAAAGGACACGCTGGCCAGCGGGGCCTACCAAGCTGTCTACCCGCACTCTGTGGGTGCGCCGCATGACACACTTTTGCTGCGAGCCTGGGGTGTGTAGCTGCCAAGCGGCTGGCCCGGTGCAGGCCACTGGCTCGGCATGGACACCCACGACACCGCCGCCGTCGGCTACGACCGCCCGCTGCGGGCGGGCGTTGCGCTCACTGTCGAGCCGGGCCTGTACCTGCCGCCGGACACCGTCCGCTTTGGCAGGTTTGCGGGGATTGGGGTGAGGGTGGAGGATGATGTGGTGGTCTGCGACAGCGTGCCGGAGGTGCTGTCGGCCGACGTGCCCGCAAATGCGCACGAGCTGGAGGCGCTTGTGGGAACCCAGGCCCTGTGAGGGGCGCCTGCACCGAGGCCACTGAACTGCTCGCGGCCGTGTCCATGTGCAGTGTACAGATGCGTATGCATGAGGCAGACTGTATTGGTCCTTGGAATGGACGCTTGGGTTCTGTGCATGCGTCCATGCACGTGTATACTGACAGCAGAGAGTTGATGCACAGCTTCATTCGCACTATTGCCGAGATGTAAAGCTGACTTGGCATCAACATGACATTACTGTAGTGGCAATATATGATGCGCCCAGGTTCGCAGCGCCCGTGCAACACCCTGGGCCGCTGTCTGGCTCGCCGCCCGTGGCAGTGCCGTCGTCGGCTATCGGGCATGTGCAGAACTGGACGCCGGCTTCTGCCTTGCAGACTTGCGCCCGTCTTGCTGTGCTGCGCGACGTCCTGTGCGGGGCCTCAAGAGCAGGAAGCGCGGACCCCAACAGTTCACATTGCCACGGTGGTACCGCACTGCACCAGAGACCTCGGCCGCACGCGGCGGCTGTTCCGTGTCCGCTGCGCTCTAGCATGCTCAGGGATTGCAAGGCCGGCCTGTGCCCTCTGCACCCCGGAGCTGCTGCTCTGCAACCACCTCCATCTGTACGCAAGCAGCATCCTCCCCAGCCTGTGGGCACAACAGAACACTGCCAATTAACCTGAGAGTGTGCAGCAGGTGCACTGCACGCATGCACACAAATGCGCAACCTGCAGCACCACGTCACAGGCCAGAGCAGCGTACAAGGCACTGTGTCGGGCCCAACTCGGCCGCACAGACACTGCACGAGATTCAACTGAATGTAGCTCGACTTGTCAATGCGGTATCCTCAACAAGACGCTTGCATACATCCTGCATCATGGCATGCGTGGCATGACGCCGCACCGTGTTCGGCTCACGACCGTGCTCAGAGGCGCAGAACATGGCAGTCTGCTCCATAACTGCCGTGCCAGGTGCGAAACTCTGCAAAGCACCTGTTGGTTTCATTGATGGTTGGAACCTGTACCACACGCCGCATGCATGTCTGCACAGGAGCGTGCAGGGCCTGCCTGAGGTTCAGGCGAGCTCACGAACAGGCGGCACATGTAAGTGGGAACCGCCGCTAGTTGAGAAAAGGCTCCATGTGCCGAAAACCCGCAAGATGCTTGCCCGTCATAGCCAGCTCGGGCAATCCCATGAACCAAGGGATGCCCTCCGGCTCCTACAATTAGTCTGTACTGGGATATGCAGGCTGCCGTCAGGACAAGACAGTGCACAGGCGTTGCACTGGATGCGAACGTCTGGGCATGCGATTGTGGGGTCGTAGCCGGTCACCAGGCTCCACGAGCTGTCGGCCAGCCTGACTGCCAGCACGCGCTCGCTGCACACGCTGATGCGCACAGTCAGTACATTGTCGAAGCTGACTTTGGGCGCTTTAAATGCCCTAGCAGCGTCACGGTGCAGGCGGCCGTCCGTCAAGGTCGTCCTGGTTGCAGCGCTGCCATGGGCAAGTTCGCGCCCCCCTGCCATGTGTAGGCAGGGCAGGCGCTGAGAGAGCTGAGTGGGTGGGCTCAGACGGCAGCGTCACATTCATGGACACCCAGCGGGCGTAGGTCATGGGGCACTCATCTACTTTGTCACCTGCGTCAGCACATAGGTGGCACTGTTAGACATGGGACCTACATGGCTGATGCCAGAGAATTCACTCATAGTCCTACATGCGGCGCTCACCCCGTCTTGATGTTAGACCTCCTTCGCAGCCCATAACAATGTCCTGCAGCTGATAATCACGGCGACCAGAGCGCTTTCTCTCACAAACTCACTGCTGGTTCTCCGTCTGTGTCTGACTACACGCTCGAGCTTGGCAGCAGTTGGACGGTGCTTGCGCCTGCCAAACATAGCAGCTAAGACCCCTGCTCAAGCCCGGCCTCTCACGGGCCAGACGCGCCAGCGAGCACGGACAAGCCAATGTGATGCTCAGCGATCTTCACACGCGGCCCCTGGTCGTTGTTATGACACCTGTGCTCTCGCATGCAGGGTCGGTATTGGCAGTTCGTTGCCGTCGCGCATGATGTCCTCATCATGTTGGCCACAACCACTGCTGACGGCAACAACCACTGCTGCGCTGCCAGCATGCTTGTCCATGGGAACTTCCGTATGTGCGCCGCTCCTGACATGGCCGGCATGGCCATGCGCTCCACAAGTGCCGTGCCGCTGCATGAGGACGCCCTGGCGTGCAGCGCATGTCGAGCGGTCGCCAAACGCGCCGCATTGCTGCTGCAATTGGTGCCATGCGGCCCTGCTCGTTCGTGGCCGAGCCTGGCAAGCGTGCGCATGTACTGATGCTTGCCTTGTATCCAAACGCTGCAGGGCGGACGCGTGCACGTGTGCAGACAGTGATGCTGAACGCCAAACAGTGAAGCTGAGCTGCCATGCTGGTGGCCGCCTGTGAGCTGCCGCAGGTGGCCCTGCGACCAGATAACGCAGTCCACTGCTGCTCCATCCCAGCGTGAGCACATCCTTGCTGCAGGAGGCTGGACAAGGTGCTCTGCATCAGCTGCAAGCGTGACTGGTGCACCAGTGCTCTGCTGACGCAAGACACGGGGGCTGGCTGGTGTGGTGTGATGTTGCGCTGCGGGCCTGTCAACCTGTCAACGCTGTATCCCCGCGCAGATGACTCCCCGCAGCACTTGGTGAGTGTCGGCCGCAGCATGGTGCGGGGTCCTGCAGGCGCAATCCAAGCCTTCCAGTCCGTCGGCGTCATCATCACGCCAGTCCCCACCGCATTATTTCGGCATGCGCTACCGCGGGGAGGCACACCTCCTGCGGGATTTTCTGGGCATAAAGTAAGTTCACAAAGCTGGCTAGTGGGAAAAAAGCTGCGTTTCGGACCCTGAAACCTGGCGGGGCTTTGCAGTGGTCTGCAAAGGCGTGTTTATATGCTTGCTTGTTGTTTGCAACGCGTTAGCTCTCACTAGCATGTGGCAGTACTGCAATGCGCGCTCTGGTTTGCACGTGCGTGCCTAGTGCAGGCCAGTCGCCGCGGAATGGCAACGTGCCATTTGCGGCGCCTGGGACGCGTTGCTGTAGTGCCACCCATCAGCGCAACACGCTGGCGCTGTGAGGCATCACAGCATGTAAAGGAAACATGCCGACATCAGTCCATGAACAAGGCCAACACGGGGGCGAGCGCGATAAAGCGCCCTTCCCCAATCAACCGAGCTCGCCTGTACCTGACCACTGCGCCGCGCTGCGCGGGCGTGAGCTGCTTGCCGGCGGCCTCCGCGCCGGGGCCCACAAGCAGGTTGAGCACCTGCGCGCGACGCCCGATCGGCTGCAGCGGCGCCGGCGCACAGCAGGAGCGGGCAGAGCGTTTACAGCGGCAACTTGCGCGCCTGGGCATGCTGCTGGAACACCGTGTCGATGCGCGCGCGGATATTGCCGGCAGCGCGCAGCCAGTCGCACACCAGGCTGGCAGCCACTGCAGCGCGGTTGACGAACCAGGTGAAGAATGTGCGGGAGGCGGCATGGTCTGGCAGCTTGGGGACATCCTGCGGCCGGGCCGGTTTGCGTTGGCGGGTGCCGCTTCGTGGGGCACACGAGGGCGGTGGCATGTGCGCGCGCGCGCCTGCAGCGCCACAAAGCCGTCCTGGAACAAGCTGTACAGGGCCTCACGCGCGTCCTTTGGCGGCAGCACGGCCAGGTCGGCAATCTGCTTCTGCTCCAGCTGCTTCTTGTCCATCAGCAGCCTAAAGATGCGCAGGCCTGCGTATGCGCGCCCCGGTCTCGGCTATGCCAGGCACAGACAGGGCGGTGCCCTCCCCGGCGCCCGGGCCAGGCCGCGCGCACCGACCAGGCCGTGCCGATCCAGCACCGTCTTCTCTATGAGCTGGTTCTGCATGACGCCGACGGCATGCGCCATGCCCACGCAGAACCTCGTTGGCGCGGCGCCCGTCTCCTCGCGGCGGATCAGCGCGGGGTCGGCCTCCGCCAGCGACCTGCCCTGCATCACTCAGATCATGCGCAGCCCCATCGCCGCGTGCAGGCACGAGGCAGCGGGGGTGGCCGCCGCGCCTGAGAGCCGCATGCACGCGCTTGCTGTCCCATGCAGGCAAGCTGTGGCCGCCGCCGGTCGCGGCAGCGATCTCGGGCGCCGACACCGCAGGCGACTCGCCCTCCGCGGCGTCATTCGCACGCCCGTGCCCCGCGCGCAGGGCGGCAGCAACCAGCTGCGCGGCGTCCTCGCCGTGAGCATCCCTCACGAGGTCAACGCACTGGCTGCACCTGCACGCGCCTGCTGGGCGCAGGGGCGTGCGGCGTGCGCCGCAGCACGTGCGGGGGCGCTGGAAGGGGCACACCTGCTGCGGCGCGTGACCTCCTCAAAATTCAGCCGCCACAAAAAGGGGCCCGAGTCGCTGCCATCTCCGCGCTTCCGCTTCTGGCCTGCCACGCCCCCTGCACCGTGAGCGGCCGCACGCGCGAGGGCCACGCAGCTCTGGTCACGGCGACCGCATGCCTGGCATGGCCTCCGCCGCCAGCTCCTCGCGGCTCGGCATGTCAAAGCGCGTGCTGCGATACTTTGTGTGCGCCGTCGTGACGGCCATGTCTGCCAGCATGCGCGCCTCCTCGGGCGAGCCCGCCTGCGGCGCCTTCTTGGTCCTGCCCTGCTCGCGCGCACGCACGCGCGCCCTCGCCCCACTCCTCGCTCGGCGCGCGGCTCTGTGCGCGGGGCAGCGCGCGGCGCACCTGCGCGCCTGGGTGCACCCTGACCGCCGGCGGCGGCAGGTCGCAGGGCGGGGCGCGCTCGACCAGGCGCGCGCCCACCAGCCGCCGGAAGCACTCCCGGAACTGCGCCGCCAGCTCGTCCTCGCCCCGCTGCAGCTGGCCCGCCACCAGGTGCAGCAGCTGGTCCCAGCGCAGGCGGCCATGCTCGGCCAGAGCCTGCAGCGCACTCAACCCGTTGACGCCGCCGGACGCGGCGCACGGGAAGCACGCTGCCTGCCCAGGGCAGGTCAGGCGCGGACCTGCACGACGTGCGCGCTGACGCCCGAGGCGGACAGGTCCTGGTCTGCAGCGTCCTCCTCCGCGCACAGCACAGCATATGGCTTCCTGCAGGCCCCGCGTGCACACTGAGCAGGCCGCTGCTGTGCCGGGGCGGCCGGCCAGCCCTGGCGAGCCAGTGGGCACCGCTCGGGCGCGCCTCATGGTCTTCAGCACAGCGCCGACGTTCGCGCTGTAGACAAAGTACGCCAGCGGCGCCGTGCGGGGCCCGGCCTCCGGCGCGACCCTGTATGCGTCCACGGCGTTCTGCTGGATGAGGACCAGCAGCGCCACCTTCACCTTGTCCAGAGCGAGCCCGCTGGTCCTCTCCACCTCGGCCAGCCGCTGCTGCCCGCGCTGCAGGACCGCGCCAAAGACGGCCTGCCGGCGCAGGCTGCAGCGGCTGCGGACGAGGCAGAGGCAGCGGGCGGCGTGCGCGCTTCACAGGCGCCTGCCGCCACGTTGGCGCACCCCGCACAGGTCGCCGTAGAACTCACGGACGAGCATGCGTGCGAGGCGGCTCCCTTGCGGGCCGTGCGGGTCCACCATGTGATGCTGGGCGTGTGCCCCTGATGCAGCGGTGTGCGATGGTTGGGACGCGAGTTGACGCACAATCTGAAGGCACATGCATGTGCGCACTGCGTTGGGGATAAAGACCGGGGAGCTCGAGCGGATCAGCTCCCTGCTCAGGTCCCTGAGACTCGAGCCTCTAAAAACCTCGGTTGAACCAGTCGACTTCCCTTCTAGAGCCCAAAGTTGGCTGGTTGAGCATGCTCAGGCACGCCAGGCTGCTGTGAGAGTGTGAAATATATGGGGCAGCTGAGGTGGGCCTGCACTCTGGCAGTGCTAGCGACCGCGCTCGGGGTGCCGGAGACACGCTTGCGGGGCGTCGACCCGCAGCTGATCCACAGGTACCAGTCGCCCGGGGCGGACTTTGCGTGCCTGGATGGTATCAAAACAATCCCCAAGGACCACCTCAACGACGAGTACTGCGACTGCTACGACGGCAGCGATGAGCCGGGTAGGCGCCGCCCACGCGCGGCCCGCTGCGCAGACGCACTCGCTGATGGAAGCGACTCAGCGGCGCCTGACCGCAGGCACCTCCGCGTGCCCCAACAGCAGCTTCTACTGCAGAAACCGCGGGCACCTGCCGCTGCGGCTGAATGCGTCGATGGTCGACGATCAGCTGTGCGGTGCGCGGGCGATCAGGGCCGTCCATTGGTGTGGGTCCTCGTGTGTGCCTGCCGCAGCGTCACAGGCTGAGACCCGCTGCCTGCGGCTCGCGGCAGACTGCTGCGACGGCTCAGACGAGCGCGCGGGGCTGTGCCGCAACACATGCGTGGAGGCCGGCGCGGCCGCGCGCGCCCAGCTGAAGCAGCGGGCAGCCGCGGCAGCCGAGGGGGGCGAAGCCCGCAAGGCGTACGCCCAGACGTGGAGCGTGCAGGAGGCGCAGTGGCGGGCCGAGCTGAAGCGGCTCGAGGCCGACATCGCGCAGAAGCAGAAGCACGTGAGCTACTGGCAGGGTGCGCACCCTCCCCAGGCACCCGTCGCCGGGCGGGCGTGGTGTTGAGCGCGCGCGGTCCGGCTTTCGGCGGGCCGGCTGGACGGGCCTGGGGGTGCAGGCAAGAAGCAGGCTGTGGAGGCGGAGGAGGCGCTGGAGCGCGAGCGGGAGCAGGCGGCACGAGCGGCCCAGGAGGTCGCGGCCGCTGCTCTCGCGGCGGCCAGCAACCTGACGGGCGGCGCAGCCGCACCCGCGCCCGCGCCGTCGGCGGGCGAGGCTCCGCAGCACGAGCCGGTGGGCGAGCCGGCAGGCAGCGAAGGCCAGGTGCCAGAGGGCGCGACGCATGCAGACGGCCCTTTCGAGGAGGCAGGCGCTGGCGCCTCGCCAAGCTTCGAGGAGCCTGAGGGACAGAGTGACACCGCGCCCCCCGAGGCCAGCGTGGAGGAGGTGGATTCCACGCCGGCGGACGCTGTGGCAGCCAGCGGCCAGCAGCAACCGGGCGAGCACGCGTCGCCGGAGGCCGCGGGCGGCGAGCATCCGCCGGGCGAGCATGCAGAGGAGCTGGACGAGGAGAGCGCAGAGGAGAGGGGCAAGCGGATAGCCGCGCAGTGGACGCACGACCCGGAGGCCATCGGCGAGGTCGCCGAGGCGCGCCGGCAAACCCCTGCTGCAGCCCGCGGTGTGCACATCGCGCTCCAGACGTCAGCGCACGGCGCCGGCGGCGCAGGAGCAAGAGGAGGAGGCCGCCGCAGAGGACGCGGCGGCTCAGCCAGGCGCAGAGGATGCCGAGGATACAGTGCCGCCCGCCAAGCTGGGTGCGCAGCACCCCCCGTCTGCATGCTGCCCAGGGCGCGCTGCAAGCGCGGTCTCCGGCCTGCATGACGTGTGTGCCAGCACGCCCGTGCGCCCGCATGCGCAGGTGTGTGGGGCACGGCGAAGGGCTGGCTGGCGCGCGGCCTGGGCTTCGCAAAGGGGGCCGCGCTGCCCTCGCAGCAGCGCCAGCACGTGAAGGACACGTTCGCCAAGCACCAGAGCGCGCTGACGGAGCTCACCGGCAAGAAGGCGGAGCTGGAGCGCAAGCTCGGCCTGGACTTTGGCCCGGCGGGCGCGTTCGCGGCGCTGCTGGACCGGTGCGGGCCCGGCAGCAGCGCCGGCCTGCCGCCCGCCCGCCCCGGGCGTCTGCCCCGCGCGCATGAGCTGCAGCCGCGCAGGTGCTTCACGGCCAACGTGGAGAAGTACGTGTACGAGGTGTGCATCTACCAGGAGGCGCGGCAGAAGGAGGGGGCGGCCTCGACCAGCCTGGGCAGCTGGCGCGGGTTTGAGGACGACCACACCGCCGCGGTATTTGACGGCGGGCAGCACTGTTGGAACGGCCCGCAGCGGAGCATGCGGGTGCGCAGCATGCGCCATGCGCGCGCCGAACGAGTGCCTGTGCAGGGCCCAGCAGTGAGCGGCGCGCGCGGGCCTCAGGTGGCTCTGCAGTGCGGCGTGGAGGAGAGGCTGGCGAATGTGAGCGAGCCGAACCGGTGCGAGTATGTGGCGCGGCTGTTCACGCCTGCCGCGTGCACGCCGGGCCATGTGTCGCATGCGTGGAGGGAACTGGAGGCCGCGGAGCGGGAGCTGGCGCCTGCACATGGCGAGCTGTAGGCGGCGGCGCCTGTGCATGGCGAGCTGCAGGCGGAGCGCCTGTGCATGGCGAGCTGTAGGCAGAGGAGATGCGTCCACAACTGCATGTTGCCAGTGGGCTTCGGTGCGTACTGGCAAGCATGCAGTACACTGGCTGCGCGGCCGCTGCGCAGCTGCTCAGCGCGCCTCCAGTGTAAGCAGTGTGCACTCTCTCACAGGCAGCCTGCCAGAGACACAGACCGCGACCGCACACGGGCTAGAAGTGGGACTGCGCTGCCCGCAGCTCGAGCAGCCACCCCGAGCAGCAGCCCAGCTGTGCAGTGCGAGGACGCTAGCTATACTGGTCTTGCTCTGCCACCTTGGAGAGGTGCTGCAGGGCGC
>JAABUV010004570.1_pt1 | contig 16429 bp, 8 predicted proteins | sample 5559971 | NCBI WGS metagenome assembly JAABUV01 (sample SAMN10711881, study PRJNA513362) | rock metagenome | isolation source: Antarctica rocks | place: Antarctica: Victoria Land, Knobhead nord | collected 2015-12-19
AGACCGGGCGAACGTTCGGCACGGACCTCACCACCGAGGGACGGCCGAGGACAACGAGGAAGAGGAGGTCACCGATGAGCGCACAGCCGCAGACCATGAGCACCAGGGCCAGCATCATGTTGGCGGGGGAGCAGAGCACCGGCATCGACGTGCACGGGGCGCGGGAGAACGGGGCTCGCCTGGTCCTGGGGTGGGCCACGCTGATGCTGACGTTCACCGCCGCAGACCAGGTGCACACCCTGCTGGCCGCCTACACCGACGCCCGCCCGGGCGCGGGGCGGCTACCGGTCGAGGTGAACCCGGCGATCCTGTCGGCCACCATCGGCGACGAGGCCTACGTACCCGCGATCGCCGTCACCTACCGCGACACCCCCAACTGCACCACCGCCCTGCACACCACCGGGTCGGACGGTCCCGGGGGATGGGCGCACCAGCGCCGGGTTATGCACATCAACGCCGGGGTCCTGTTGTTCCGGATCTTCGACCAGGCCGCCTACACCAGCACGATGGCGGTGCTCACCAACGCCGCCACGATCGCCGACGTCGCCCTGCCGCCCACCGCGTGGGAGGCGGTGCGCCCCTGAACCCCAGCGGGAGGGGTGCCGGGTTGTCCCCACCCCTCCCGCTGTCCACAACTCCAAGCACCAGTGCCTTCAGCGTGGCCGCTGGCGCGGCACGCTGAAGGCGACCCACCCACCCATTCCGCCACGCACGTGGCCGACAAGGAGTGCCCATCATGATCAACTGGACCCTGACCAGCGGAGACCGTCGCGCCGACGGCGCCGCCACCAGCTACCCCGAAGCCCTCGCCGAGGCTCTCGACGCGGTCCTCTGCTTCTACGACGCGCACACCGCCGACGGCACCACCGAGGCGCTGCCGGTGTGCACGGTGCAGCTCGAGAACCATGAGCCCGTCATCATCCGGGCCGCCGCCCGCGCCGACCGGGAACGCGGCCGCCGCACTCTGGCCGCTGACCTCACTCAGGCCCTGACCGATCTCACCGGCGACCCCTTCGCCCAGCTGCCCTCCATAGCGGCGGCACACACACCATGAGCGCCACCGGCCGTGGTGGCGACACGGAACCGGGCCGGGCGCTGCGCGCACCCACCACCCCCGGTGCTGTCCTCGCCGCCACCGACGGCGGCGAGCGTGTTTGCTTCTCCTCCCCGCTGGGCTCTCAGTGTGGCGGGTGCTCGTCGCTGCGTACCCCCGGCCCGCTCCCGCTCTACCGGGGGCCATGCCCCCCTGCGGTGGGTACTGCGCTCCTGGCCACCCGCCTGTCCTTCGGCCTTGTCAGCGGGGGCGAAGAAAGGTTGGACCGGGCTAAACCGGGGGATACCAGGCACCCGCGGCCCACAGTGTGTAACCGTCACCAGTCAAGGGGAGAGCAGATCATGTTCGGAGGGCACCGCAATGAGCACCGCATCCACTGAGTCCGGCAATGGCTACAACGCCGCGCTCGACGCGGCGGCCGGCGACAGCATCCAGGTCGGGGATCTACTCGATGACCCGCGCACCGACGCCGAGGCGCTGTGCCTGTGCTCGCTGCTGTGGTCGGCGGCACCAACGGCCCGCGCCATCACCACCGCACTGAGAAGCGGCGACTTTCACCGGTCGGTGTACGGGGAGCTGTTCGACATCATCGCCGAGCAGGTCGCGGTCGACACACCTCATGACCCGGCGAGCATCGCCGCGGCCCTGACCCAAGCCGGGAAGACGGCCGGACACCGCGGAACCCAGCTCGCCCGGGCCCTCACCCAGGCCACCATGGCCGGCAGCCCACCCGAAGCCGCCGGGCACTACGCCCTCGCCGTGGCCTGCACCGCCTACAGGCGCGGCTTCCACACCGCCGCCGCGGCGTTGGCCCAGGCCGCCGAACAACTACCCCAAGACCAACTGTTCGACCACCTGGTGAGCATCGGCCGCGAACAACGCACCGCCACCGAACACCTCCACCGCATCCAGGCCGCGCTGAGCTAGCGCACACCCACGGTGAAGCAGCGATACCGAGGGGGATCGCCACAGGGGAGGCAGGCACTATACACCGCTCATCCCAGTATCGGGACCCCGGAAAGCCGCTCTGTCCCGAGTCTCAGCGCGCCGCCGGCCTCATGACCCCCTTGGCGGTTCGGAGGTAAATAGCCCACGCTCGTGGGAATTCCTGCTCATCGGGTTTAGGTCGCCGGGTGCAGCTCGCCCCGGTCAACCAGGCCTTGAACATGGCTGCGGATGTTGTCCGGGGCGGGCCCTCCACGGACCAGCAACCCACACTCCAGGTTCTTTCCGAGGGCAGCCCCGGTGATGTTGGCGCTGCCGACGAGTGCGGCGCTGTTGTCGATGACCAAAATCTTGGCGTGCAACACTGCGCCGTCGGGTCGTGGTGGGCTGGGCCAGCAAAGCCGTTCTGCGTCGATCCCGGGGAACGGGGTTGGGTAGGAGGTGTTGTAGCCGGGGTTGTCCGCGGTGCGTTCGAGGACCAGGCGTACTTCCACTCCGCGTGCTCGTGCCTGGGTGAGTGCGGCGGTGACGGACGGTTCGGTGTGTACGGCGAACCCCACGAGGAGCACGGATGCGGTGGCCGACCCGATGAGGTCGACGAGCACCGCCGAGGTGAGACGTGTGGTGCGGTTGCCGCTGGGTGGACCCGTCCACACGGTCTCCACAGTCGACACTGCTGGGTTGGGTTGCAGGGACCCCAGCAAGACGCCGGCCACGAGGTGGCACTCGGTTTCCTCGAGCCGGGTGGCCTGCAGCGAGAGGCACGCGGTGCGCACCCGTTCACCCGCTTCGGTCCGCAGCTTGTTCAAGCCGCCGGGCACCCGCACAGCATCGGCTAGGCGTTCCACGTCCAGGGGTGGCAGGGAGCGGCTGAGCCTGGTGGCGATATCGACGACGTCGTGGGTGCGCTGGTTCACAGGAACGCGAGTCCGTCCCCGGTGAGGTCGACGAGGACGGCGCGGTCGAGCCACCGGTTGTTGGTCTCGCAGGTGGTTTCCGACGCGAACAGGCAGGCGTGACACGCCGCTGAGTGCAGGGTTTCAGACGGGTCTTCGGGGGTGTGCTCCGCGCACAGCGGGTCCGAGGAGCAGCGGCTGGCATCCTCCAGCGCGTTGTCGAGCAGCCGCTTGAGGTGCTCGCGCTGCCCGAGGGCGACCAAGCCCCCGAGGGTGCCTTCGCTGTCGCTGGCTGCGGTGGAGAGCAGGATCCCGGTGGCCGGTTCGGCAGCTGTTCCGACGTAAAGGCGTTCGCGGATGCTGGAGGACCCGTAGCCGCATTCCAGGGCGACCTGCCGGATCAGTAGGTGGCTGAGCGTGTGCAGGAGCAGGAACCGGGGGATCGGCAAGGTGGCATCGAGGGGGCGCTCACGGTTGGCGGACCACCGCCGGAAGGACTCCCGCAGTGCGGTGATCCGGGGGTGGTCCTCGACCCGCTGCTCCCAGGCCCGTACCCGGTCTTCGGGGAGCTCGAGAAATACCCCTTCCCCGCGCTGCTCGAACGCGGGCACCCAGGTGGGCATGGAGCGGCTGAGGCTGAGCCGGTTGACCGGTTCGAGCTCGCGGCGATCCGGTGCGGTGAGCCGGGTGAAACCCAGCAAGGCTTGGACCACACGGAGGCGGCTGAGGAGCACCACCTGCTTCAGCAGGTGGTCATAGCCCTCGGGGTTGGGGGTGGGCACGGCGCGGAAATCGTCGTCCTGGCGTTGCGTGGTGGGGTGAGACAGCAGCTCCCACTCGGCGCGGAGTAAGTCTGATTGCGGGGCCGAGACGACAGGTCCGCCTTGCTGGCGGACCGCCATGATCGCGGCCCACACCTCGCCGGCAGGGGTGCCGCGCAGTGCGCGAAGGGCAGGAACGTTGTCGACCAGGAGCCCGGTGACGGTGGCGTTGGGTTGCTCACCGAGCAGCGCCCAGTGGGCCGTGACGATGTCGGCGACGGTCTGGCTCTGCGGCAGGTGCAGCGCACTGGCGGTGACGCTGAACCAGAGGTTGGACGCGCCGAGCACCATGAGGCGCAACTTCTTGCCGCAGGGCTCGAACCGCTGCAGGTGCGGGTGGCGGCCGCGGCAGGCGGGCAACGCCTCCCACCCGTCCTTGCCGCTGGCCTGGGACACGTTGCGGGAGGCCGAGCACTCCACGCAGGTGATGGTCACCCGAGGGCCCAGGGTGTTGGCGCTGTCGCGCAACACGAGCTTGGCTCCGCCGCACGGCTCGGTGCGGCCGTGGTGGACGAAGTCGACGTAGGGGAAATCGTCGAGGTGCCCGTCGGGGCAGGCGACGAGGAAACGCGCCGGCAGGCAGGCCCGTTTACGCAAGTCGCGGCGCTGCGTCTGCTTCTGGCAGGTGCTGTGCACCCACTTGGCCAGGTCGGGGCGGCGGCCGCTGCGGTGCACCAGCTCGAACTGGCCGGGTGGATCCAGGGGGCCGAGGCGGTGACAGGCAGGGCACCGCAGCCACCGGGGGAACGGGGAGACGGGTACCCCGGTGCGGGTCCAGGCGTCATCGGAGTCCTGCGGGTCCCAGGGGGCGGTGCGCAGCGCGGTGACCTGGGGACCCAGGGATGCCTTGATCTTCGCCAGCAGGCGGGGCTCGGTGATGATCTCCGCACGTTCCAGGGGCCAGCTCTCGGTCCCGCGGACGATGACGCTCATGCCGGGCAGGTCCACGATGGCCCCGGTCCCCCCGGTGGTCACGAGGTGGCTGGGTCGTGCCCCGCCGACCCGGGTGGGCTGCCCTTTGGGGCCCTTCGCGGCGGTGGCGGGCAATGGGCTCACGAGGTCTCCTGCGTGCGGTCATAGGTCCAGGCGGGGGCGTTGTCGATGCTGTGGTCGCGGCGGTCGAGCTGCAGCAACACTTCCGCCTCCACCTCCCGCAGGCTCATCGGTGCGGTCCAGGTGTCCCAGCTGGTCTCGTCCGGCTTGTGCAGCAAACCCGTGACGTCGGCGGCCTGCTGATAGCCGAGGGACCCGGTCTGCAGGTGGGTTCGCCGGTGGTGCCAGTCGTCGAGGCGGTGCTGGACTTGCTGGCGGACCTCGAGGGCGTGGGCGGCGTCGTGGGTGACCCGGGCAGCCCGCGCCTGGAACAGGTCGAGCAGGGCGATCGCCCCTGCACCGGTGAGCGCCACCGAGCTGGCCGCGGTGTTGGCGAGTGCGGCGGTACCGGAGTGCCGCACCCCGGCGGCCAGCACCGCGCTGAGCCCCCGGTCCAGGGCCCGGTCGCTGTAGGGGGTGGTGGTCAAGCCCTCCACCCGCATACCGAACGTGGTGTGGTCGTAGGCGAAGCGCTCGTAGTGGGCGAGGTCCCGCGGCCGGCTCCACTGGTAGAGGGTGAGGATCAGGCCGGGCCGGGAGCGGTCGCGGCCCACCCGGGAGGTGGCCTGGATGTACTCGGCGGTGCTCTTGGGCTGACCGGTAACCAGCATCAGCCCGAGGCGCTGCACGTCCACCCCGACCTGCAGCATCGAGGTGGCCAGCAGCACATCCAGCGCCGGGGCGCGGGCTTTCAGCTCCTCGACCATGGCGTCCTTGTCGGGACCCGGCTCACCCCGCAGGACGGTCATCGCGGCGTTGGTGTCCAAGCGGGGCGAGAAAGGGCGTTCCAGGTCGGCGAGGGTGGTGGCGATCCGGCTGCTGGGCATCCGGCTGGTCAGTTCGCTGACCTGCGGTCGGCGCCGGCGGGTGCCCACCGACTGGGAGGTGAGCCGTTCGGCGACGTCGTCCTCGACGAGACGGCGCATACCGGCGAGCTCCCGGGTGGAGGTGAAGTAATCCACCAACGTCATGTAAGGGTCGGCGGCGGCGCCGTGACGGTCGAACAGGTACTGGGCGTGCTCCAACAGCGCGGCCGCGACCCGGATCTCGATGGACTTGAACCGTTCCCCGGTGGCGCAGATCCCGCGGTAGCGCCGACTCGGGGTGGCCGGGCTGGGGTGGACCACGGTGGAGAAGAAGGTCTCCCCGGCGTCGAGGACCTGCGGCGGGAAGATCACCAGGTCCCGGGCGAAGACCTGCTCCACCTGATCCTTAGCGCGGCGCACGGTGGCCGTGGAGGCCACCAACACCGGTCGGACCGGCGCCCCGTCCTGGACCCGGGTGCACAGGGCGTCGATGACCGTTTCATAGAGGCCCACCATCGACCCGAGAGCGTCCGCGATGAGGTGCAACTCATCCTGGATGATCAAATCCGGTGGACGCAGCGCCAACACCGGCCGGGGCTTGGTCGCGGGCAACGCCCCGGCGCGGGGATGGGTGCCGCTGCACCAGGTGACGTCGGGACTGAGGTAGCCGTGCCGGGGGCACTGCTGGTCGACGGTCCCGAACAGCGACGCCGTGGCCGCCCGCCACGGCAGCTGCGCGAACTTGTCGACCGTGCCGATGATCAGCGCCGGGGTGAGCCGGTAGATCTCCTCGTCCGTCACGAGCACCGGCAGACCCTCCTCCGGTGAGCGGCGCGGGCTGTACGCGCAGTCACCCTCCGGGTCACTGCAGAACACCAGGACCCGACGACGCTTGTCGTCGGTGCGCAGATCCCGCCCGGCGGACAGCGCGGACCCACACCACGGGCACGCCGCCAACTGCAGCGGTCCACCGAGGGCGTTATCGACCCCTCGGACGTCGTCGATGGCTCTGCGGGCTTCGTCGAAGGAATTGGGGGTGACCGAGCTACCCACCCACAGCCCGATCCGGAACGGGGTGGCACCCCACCGGGTGTCCCCGCCGGCGATACGTTCGCGGCGCAACTCCTCACACGCGCACACCAACGCCGAAGCGCGCTGAAACTGCTGCGCGGTGAGCAACCGCAGCGTGTACCGCATCAGGACGGCGACACCATCGGTGCTGTCCCGGGCCTCCGACCCGCTGCCGATCACCCCTTGCAGCCGCCGAAGCCCCAGGGTGAACGCGGTCAGCCCCAGGTAGGCCTCAGTCTTGCCGCCGCCGGTGGGGAAGAACAGCAGCTGCGCCTGACCTTGGATGTCGCGGTGAGCATCCGGGTGGGTCGGGTCGGTCAACCCGGGCAGGCACAACAGGACGAACGCCAGCTGGAAGGGCCGCCAGCTGCGCTGGGCCGGCACGTCGAACCGGGTCAGCAACTCGTTGAGCGACGCGGAGGGGTCCGCGGTCCGGGCCCGCACCACCTCGCTCCGTACACGTTGCAAGGCCATCGCCTGGTTGGCGAAACGGAACGCCTCCCGGGCTTGGGCGTCATCCCGAAGCAGGTCCACGGCACGGTCCAACCGGTCCGCCATCACTTCCGCATCGGTCAGCGCATAACTGCCGGCCGGTTCGTAGCGCTGCACCTCGGGGTCGTCGAGGCGGTTCCGCTGAGCCCGCAGCCAGTTGCGGTAGCCCACCGCGAGGGGACGCAGAGCCCGCTCCAGGTCGTCGCGAGCAAGCTCGGGGCTACCGAGCCGGGCCATGTCGGTCACCAGACCCGGCATGCTCGCCCGGTCCCCGGGCACGGTCAGGGCGACGTCGGCGGCGGGGAAGCTGGTGGTCCGCAACCGCCACGCCCGCGTCTGACCGTCGCGCACGTCCGCCTCCGCGGCGCACTGCCGACCGTGGGCGTACTCCCGCCGCGACCGGTAGAGCAGATCCAGGTGGCGGCGCTCCGGGTCCTGGGTGGTGGGAGCGGGGCTGAACTGGGGATCGTTGTGCGCGACGAAGATCGCGGTGTCGCCATCGAGCGCGGTCACCGTCAGCGACACCTGGTAGAGCCGCGCAGTGTCCGGCAATGAGTCGGGCTGGCCCTGGTCGTTGACCAAGGCCAGATCCACCAACCGCACACCACCCCGGGTCCGCACCGTCGCCCGCAGCACCACACGCTCACTCGCGGCGTCCAGAACGATCGGATCAGCCTCGGCGAGCGTGAGATCAAGCTCCTCAACACCCCCATGCGGAGTGCGGCGCCACACCCGGCGTTGACGACCCTGTTCGGTGACGTGCACCTCGGAGGCGGCGGGGGAGTAGCTGCCCCAGCTGCCGGTCACCACAACCCGGTCCACGTCGCCCGGAACCTGGAACGACATCCCCAGCGCGGACGCCGCCATCGTCCCCGTCCGAGCGGCCTGCGCGGTCTCCAGGTCATCCCCGCGGGTCTCGGCAGCACCCGTGACCTCCCGATCAACAAGATCAGGATCATCGGTGTCCGCGTCCGTGTCGCTGTCCGCTCCGGGTGCCACCGCGACCGCCTTTGGCGGTGCGGAGGGTGAGGTCCTGGGGACAAGTCGACCCACGAGGTACCGCTCCGCCGGTGACACGCCCGGGGGCAACTCCTCGAACTCACCGTCACGCGGCCCCAGCAGGTCACGCTCCAGCAAAGACTCCAGCTCGGCGCGGACGTCGAAGGAGCTGGCGGGACCCGCTGAAACGTTGTCGGTACTCATCACCGGGAACGGTACGGCGGGGCCACGACAACCGGGGACGGCTGCTCGTTTCCGGCGGCACGTCCGACTCCCAGGTCGCCCGGCATGACGGCGTTGACCGTCATCCGGCCTGCGTGCGCTGTTTCCCGTAGGACCAGGCGGTGATGTCGAGCAGGCGCAGGTCGGTCAGTTCCGCCCAGCCGCTGCGGGTCTCATCATGCGTGAGCTCAGCCCGCAGGGTGGTGAAGGCGCCCGCTTGTCGCCACGCGACGAGGTCGGCGCGGACGGCTTCCCAGTAGACCCGCCGGTATCCGCGGAACGTCATCTCCGGCCGCCGGGCCTGTTCTGTCGCCCGCGTGGCGTATAGCCGCTGGAGCTCCCGGTCGAGCACCGGGAACAGGGCAGGGCGCTTGAGGTGCAGCAGCTTGCCGACCTTGCCCAGGCTGACACCGCGCAGCCGGTTTGCGTCGTGCAGAGCCAAGGCAGCGTCGCAGAGCCCGCCGGTCACCGCGGGATCGGCGTCGGCCAGGTCCGCGTCGGGTGGGACCGCCGCCCACACGTCCTCTGCCACCTCGAGCTCAAGAAGCGCGGCCGCGTCCGCGCCGGAGACCTTGGGGTTCATCAGGGTGATGCGGCCAAGGTCTGCCAGCGTGACCCGCTGGGCGGTGCTGCGCTCCGGGCGGGGTGTGCCCGCGCAGTCGTAGTACCGCACGGTGTTGACGGGATACAAGAGCACCGTGTCGAGCACCTGCCGAATGGTGAGGGTGCCCGAGGCCAGGGGTAGACGTGAGTCCAGTTCAGCAGTCATGCGACATCCGCTGACTTGTACAGAAGGGCGGGAGTCACGCGAGACCGGCACGACGATGGTTCTCCTCGAGCAGGAGGTCGAGGAGTTCGAAGCGGGCGCGGGGCGAGACGGTCCAGCGGGTACCGATCTTTGTCGGGTGATGGCCGATCTCCAGGTCCAGATCCCAGCCGTAGGCATCCATCACCGCCTGGTCGATCTCGGCGTGCAGCTCTCGGAGGGAAAGCACTCCGGGGTCGCGGTCGGCCGGGTCGTGCACGTGGTTGTAGGTAGTGGTTAGGCCCCAGGACCGAGACAGCATCAGCGTGTGACGCTCGCTGTCTAGGCGCTCGCCGAACCGGTGCAGGTCGGGTGTCGGATCCGGGCGCGGCAGCGTCAGGAAGACGTCCGACGGAGCGTAGTTGATGCCTGTTCCGAGGGTTGAGGTGTAGCGGACGGTCCACACGGTGTGCGCGCTCGAGGACAGCACCGCCAAGCTGGCGTGGTCGTCGAGGGCAAAGACGGCGCACTTGTGGGCGAAGACCGGTCCCGTCGTAACGCGGACGGGCATGACCACGTTGCTCACGAGCGAGATCGCGAGGACGTGGTCGAGTTCGGCGATGGCCCGGTACAGCTCACTCCGGGATCGCGTGAAAAGCCACCAGTTCTCGCGTGTCCGAGCCTCGCTCAGTCTCGCCCGTCCCGGCTTGACCAGTCGCCGGACGATGTCCAGCGCGTCGGGATACTGCTCGGCCCGGCTCAGCGGCCAGTCGCGGAAGTTGATGATCCAGCGGCTCGCTGAGCTGTCCGGCCGCTGATTGAGATCCTGCCCGATGACGTAGGGCTGCAGGACGTCGGCGTTGCGGGGATCGTTGGCGATGAGTTCGCGGGCCTGCTCCTCGGTCATCGTGAAGCCGAGCCCCAGCACGTTAGAACCTTGGAAGGCCAGATCGTCGTTCGCCGGTAACCGCTGCGGGCGCCCGGCCACCCGGCCAACGGGTTCGAGGTCAACACCGATCGCCGGCACCTGTTCCTCGTCAAGCCAGCGAACACCACCAGGCTCGACGAGGATGCGGGAGGCCCACACGTCAACAATCTCCAGGTTGGCGCTCGTGCTTGGCCACGGGTGGCTGGAGCGACCGCGCCTGATGGTCAGACCACGCTGGGCGACCTGGGTGAGGCCGACCTCCAAAGTGTCGCCCTGGACGAGGGTGTTGGTGGCGATGTAGCCGAGCTGGCCTCGATCGGAGAGCAGCCGCTCAGCGCGAAGCACGAACCGGGCGGCGAGGTCGGCGCTGCCCTTGACCTCTTTCCCGTCCCACCGCTGCAGCGCCGCCGCATAGTTGATGCCAAGGGCGCCGGTGAGCTTCTGACCGCCCAGGAAGGGCGGGTTGCCGATGATGGCGTCGAATCCGCGGTCGGTGGTATCGGCGAACACCTCCGGGAAGGCCAGCGGCCAGTGCAAAGGATCGCGGGGAACCACCCCAGCTGGGCGGCCTGCCTGTACCGCGTCGACTTGGTCGGCGAGCCCGGCGATGTAGTCCGGGGCGACCCGCTCCACGGTCATGGCGAGGGCGGCGAAGGCGACGTCAATCTTGCGGCCCTTCAGCTCGCCGGCCCGCAGACCCACGCCGACGAGGGCGTCGGCCACGGACTCAAGCCCACTTGTCGCATCCCGGGCCTGGGCGAGCAGCCGGGACTTGTAGGTGACGTCGCGCCCGGTGACGACGGGGTGGGCGGTGATGCGGCGGCGCAGATCAGCTGCCTCGGCCAGCTCATCGTTGCGCAGCACCTCATCGAAGGTGCCGGCGTTGCTCTGCGGTGCCATGTGCAGGTGCGCCAGCTGCTCGAGCGAGGTCAGGCCGAGGAGGCTGTCCCCGACGACGAGCCGGTCATCGAGGAACCCGAAGGGGCGTTCCCGGTCCATGGTGACCAGCCACAGCGACAGCTTGGCCATCTCCACTGCCAGGGGGTTGATGTCGACGCCGTAGAGACAGTGCTCGGCGATCAAACGGCGGGCGTCCAGCGCCACCAGGTCGACCTCGGCGTCCGCAGCCAGCGTGCCTTGCTGGGTGTGCCGCACGGCGAGGGTGGCGGCGGGTTGTCGTTCTGCCTGCCAGGCCTCGATGAGGCGGTCGGCGAGGTAGCGGCAGGCGGCGACGAGGAACGCCCCGGATCCCATGGCGATGTCGGCGACCCGCAGGTCGAGGATCTCGGTGGAAGGTCGGATGACCCAGTCGCCACGGTCGGTGGTCTCCAGAGGGCCGGGCCGGTAGCAGAGGGGTTCCAGGGCGTTGCCGGCGACATCTTCGGCCAGCGAACGCGGGGTGTAGTGGGTGCCGGTGCTGGCCCGGCGGGTGGACGGGGCGATGTAGCGGCGCCCGGGCACGGTGATCGCCGGTCGACCCAACGCGTCCCAACGCAGGACCGGGGCCAGCGGCAGCAGTTGCTCGGCGAGGTCGGCCCCGACGTGACGGCGTAGGGCGTCGAGCTCGTGCTGGGCGAGGATGCGGGTGAGGTCGCGGGCGAGGCGGCTCTCGGTGCGCCCGGTACGTGCCGTGAGCCGCGATGCCAGCCTCGGTGGAACCTCCGCCAGCCAACTGTCGGCGAGGGAGAGGGGCAGCTCGCTGGGCTCCTTGCCCTTGGGCCAGTCCTTGGGTCGGGTCAGGGACAGTGTCACCTCGGTGGCGGTGCGAACCTCGAGCTCGAGCAGGCCCTCGTAGACGTAGCCGATCTGCTCGACGTCCAGGGCGCGGAAGGTGAGCTTGCGGCGCTCCCCGCCGACCTCGACGTACTGCACGGCGCGCAGCAGCCGCAGCACGGTGGCGTCGTCGACGGCGGGCGGTCGGGTGCTGGCGTCCTCGCCGGTGGTGCGGCCCTCCAACCAGGGGAACCGGTCGGGGTCGAACAGCCCCCCGCCGTAGGGGGGCAGGCGGAGGTCCTCGTGGGCGACCCCGGAGTGCAGGGCACGGCTGGTGGCGAGCAGCCGGTGCCAGGCCCCGGTGCGGTACTCCAGCGCCTGCGGCCCGGCCAGCGCCTCCGCCACCTCGAGCTGTTCGACGAGCCGGCCGATGCTGTAGGCGGCGACGTAAATAGCGTCGTCGCTGGGCAGCAGGCGGCGTTCCTCGGCGAAGAGCAGGAACACGATGCGCATCATCAGGGTGACGACGCCGTCGTAGAGGTCGTCGTCGGTGACCTCGCCCAGGAACCCGCTCTCGGCGTCGAGGCGGTCGAGGGTTTCCAGCAGCAGCTCGACGGCGTCGCGGACCTGCAGCCCGAGGGTCTCGGTGACCTCTTCCTGGGCGTTCAGGCTTTCCGCGAGCAGGGCGGGAAGCGTGTTGTCGGCCTCGACGGCCAGGAACCGGGGACGCTGGAGGAGGGCGACGAACGCCCGGAAGGACTCCGGTTCCTCACCCCACAGGCTCGCATCCCACACGGCGGCACCTGTGGTGCCGCCGACCGGTGCCCACACCACCGCCCACCAGCGGCCGTCGGTGACCACCCCGGTGGGGACGTTGCGGGCGCGCAGCAGCACCGCCAAGCGTTCGACGGGGCTGGCGGCCCATCCGCCGGTGGTGGTGCGGGCCAGGGGGTGGGTTCCCCAGTCGGTGATCATGCCGAGCATTCGCCACGGGCTCGTCGGCGCGACTGATGCGGCGGGTTCGGCGCCGTTGTCCTCGTCCAGGTCCTCGTCGGTCGGCGCAAGCTCGGCAGCCTCGATGTGCGGTTCGGCGTAGAAACCGATCCCAGGCGTGAGCACCAGACCGTGCTCGGCGACGGATTCCCCGAGCGCGGCCGGGAGCTCTTTGCCCCAGCGCAGGTGCTGCCCCCAGTCGAGGCCCTGGCACAGCACGGTGCGGACGGCGTCGTAGCGGGTGGCGCCCCTCGATTCCAGGGCGCCGGTGACGGCGGCGCGGACCGCGCGACGCGGCTCGCGGGACACCTCGGGCAGCCCGTTCGGCCACACCCGGTCGACCACGGGCAGGGTCAGGAAGGGCCCGGAGGTGTGGACGAGCTCAAGCCAGCTGTGCCGGCGGCGGGCGGCCTCACCGGCGCTGTAGGTGCGTCTCCGGCGGCGGGCCATCAACCCACCTCTGGGACGGCTAGCACCACGGCGAAGGGGAACACCAGCTCACGGACCTGGCCGTAACGGGCCGCGAGAAGGTTAATCTCGCGGTCGCGGGTCTCCTCCAGGGCGTCGAGCCGGTCCTGCCACGCCCGCCGATCTCGGTCGAACTGCTGGCGCTCGGCCCGGTCGAGGTCGGCGAAACTCAGCTGCACGGCACCGTCGTCGGCCAACGCCCCGCGCAGGGTAGCGCGGAGCTGGTCGAAGACGGCGTTGGTGTGGGTTCTGGCGCGCTGCAGCTGCTGGGCGAGGTCGGCGGCGCGGGCATCCTTCTGCGCGGTCGCGCGGAGGCGAAGGTCCTCCACCAGACGCGGCGTCAGCTCGTCCCACCGTTCGGCCAGGCGGTGCTTGGCTTGGTGCGTGGCCGGGATGCAGGTATTGGGCTCGAGGGCAGCTTCCACAGCGTCACGCAGGGCGCCGTAGCTGGATGTCTGCAGGTCCATCCGCTTGGTCGGTCCTCGCTCGGGCAGCTCGCGGCCGGCCAGGACGATCTCCTCGTGCAGGCGGCCGCCGTCAGCGCCGACGATGACGAGCCGGGCCACGACCATCACCACGGGGCCGCGCAGCGCTAGCTCGGGGGGAGGGGTGAAGCGGACGGCGGTGACCCGGTGCAGGTCGGTGCGCCCACCCCACACTGCGCTGCGCAACAGGCGAGTGGACTGCGCCACCAAGGGGTGCCCGAGGTGTCCCAGCACGACATCGTCGCGCCCACGGGACACCTCCGGGTCGAACGTCAGAGGCCGAAGCTCACCCGAAAGGGGGTCGGCGAGACCGGTGAGAGTGCGTTCCCAGCCGCTGCGCAGCTCGGGTGGGGCGATCTCCCCCGAGCTGCCCTCGATCAGTCGCGGTTGCTGGGCGAGGGCGAGGGCAACATCAACGACGCGGCGGACGTTGGCCGGCGCAACGTGCAACCGGTGGATGGAGGTGTTGAGCTGCGTGCGCAGTCGCTGGGCCTGCTCTCGCAGGTTCTGCTCGGCCCGCAACAAACTTGTGGAGGGCTTCGCCCGCACCGCGAGGGGGTCGATCAGCAGCGGCCGGCCGAGCATATGAGCCTCCACCGCACCGGCCAGGACGGGGTTGACACTGCCGAGGTCACGGCGTTCGGCGGCGACCTTGCGGGCCACGCGGGACAGGAACTCAAGGTCCGCGTCGTAGGACCCGGCCGCAGCGGACTGCCACCCGGCGCCCACGAAGTGGGCAACGTCGACCTCGGTGTCTTGGCCGTAGCGGTCGACGCGGCCGATGCGCTGCTCCAACCGGTTGGGATTAAACGGGATGTCGTAATGGATGACGGTGTGACAGTGGCGTTGCAGATCGATCCCCTCGCTGGCGGCATCAGTCGCCAGCAAGATCCGGAGCGGATCCCGGTCGGGTGCAGCCTGGAACGCATCCTTGAGTTGCTCACGGTGGGCGGTGTCCATCCCCCCGTGCAGCAACCCGAGACGGTCACCGCCCAACCCACGGGCGGCCAAGATGTCGGCGAGCCACACCTGGGTGTCCCGGTACTCGGTGAACACGATGACCCGGGTATCACTCCCGGCCGGGCAGAGCCGGATCAGCTCGGCGACGAGGGCGTCGGCCTTGCTGTCCGCGGGCTCGGCCCGACGGGCCGCCCACGCGTCGAGCTGAGCCAATATCACGGCCTGGGTGTCGCTCAGAGAGCCCGTCGCGGTACCGGCTCGCTCCAGGACGTCGGCCTCGGCCTCCTCCGCGTCCGGCTCGTCCTCCCAGGCGAGGACGTCGGTGAGCCACTCGGGTACGTCGTCGTCCACGATCGGCGCCTTGGCGCGGGCGAGGGTGGCCTGATGGGCGGCGAGGGTCCGGACGAACGCGGCGGGGGAGGAGAACAACCGCTTCTTCAGCAGCAGGCTGATGAGGTCCCCGGCGCGGACAGCGGTGGCGCCGGGGACGGTCTGCCGGGAGTGGGTGTACCGGGTGAGCAGCTCGTGACCCACCCGCTCATCGTCGGTGTAGGTCACCTCGATGGCACGGGCGTGGCGGCCGGGGAAACGTGCGCTGCCATCGGGCAGGGTCAGCTCGTCCTTGAGACGGCGCACCATCACCTGCTGCACAACCACCGGATCTGGTTCGACGCCCCGCGCGAACCGCTGCGGATCCAACATCTCCAGCAGCGCCTGCCACGACTCCGGGTAGCCGTTGTGCGGAGTGGCGGACAGGAACAACCGGTGCTGAGAGAAGTCACCCACCCGCCGCACCGCCTGGGTCTGCAGGCTGTCGAGGGCGTACCGCTTGCCGCTGGCCGGCGCGGGTGGGGCGCAATGGTGGGCCTCATCCACGACAAGGACGTCGAAGAAGCCGGGATGACGGGCCTCGGGGACGAGCACCTCATCGAGCAGCCGCTGCACTCGGGGCGTCCGTAGCCACGGCAGACTGACGATGGTCCGGGGGAACACCGAGAACGGGTTGGCCTCCAGACCATGCGTGCGGCGCAGCGCCTTGAGGGCAGGGGCGTCGAGAATGGTGAACTCGAGACCGAACTTCTCGGCCATCTCGTCACGCCACTTACCGGTCAGCGGGGCCGGGCACACCACGAGCACACGCCGAGCCCGGTTCCGCAACAACATCTCCTGCACGACCAGTCCGGCTTCGATGGTCTTACCCAGGCCGACGTCGTCGGCGATGAGCAGGTTGACTCGCGGCATCCCCAGTGCCTTCGCGACCGGTTCGAGCTGATAATCCTCGATGGTGATGCCCGCGCGGAACGGAGCCTGCAACGTGTGGTCGTCGGCGCTGGCCACGGTGCCCCACCGAACTGCGTCAAGAAATGCACCGAGGGTCTGCGGGTCGTCCCACCCGGTTTCCGTCACCGCCGGCAGCCTCGTCGCGGGCAACACCTCGCGGCCAGGCTCGATCTCCCACGCCACCGTCAGCTCGTCGCCCAGATCGTCGTCACTGACCGAGGTAAGCGTGACCAGCGTCCTACCTGGGAGCTCCGCGGCCAGCTCGTCGCGGGGCTGCGAGCTCACGCTGCGACGATTGACCACCCACTGCTGACCTCGGACACGCACCAGCTGCCCGACATCCGGCGCTCTGTCCGAGTCCGTCATCCCCCCAAGCATCCATCGACTGTAGTCACGGACCGCCGGGCCCCCGTTCGGAGCGCTGCGGCTCCGCTTCGGGCCTGTGGTGCCCGATAGGG
>JAABUV010004571.1_pt1 | contig 16427 bp, 17 predicted proteins | sample 5559971 | NCBI WGS metagenome assembly JAABUV01 (sample SAMN10711881, study PRJNA513362) | rock metagenome | isolation source: Antarctica rocks | place: Antarctica: Victoria Land, Knobhead nord | collected 2015-12-19
CCCCGCGCTGCGCACGCTGCGCGTGCCGCCGGGGTTCCTGCGCGCCGCGGACGGCGCGCCGCCGGAGCGCGGCGCCGTGCGGCCGGGCCTGGAGGTGGAGGAGGTGGCGCCGCCGCCGACCCTCCCAGGCTGGGTGCCGCCGCGGCGCGCGCGCAGGTGACGCGGGGCGCCGCCGCCTTCCGGGGCGCCGCCGGCCCCCTTCGGCGGGCCGCGGCTGGAGCGGCCGCGGCCGCGGCCGGGGGCAGAGAAGGTGCGTGCCGTTGGCGCGCGCGCGCGCGGCAGGCGCAGACGCCGTGGAGCGCTTGCGCATGCTGTGGCGCGCGTCACAGCCCGTGAGCGCCGGCACGGTCAGGTGGAGGTCAGCAGTGTGACACCGCGTATTGTATTTGCACTGGCAATATCCATACCATCTTGGCATTGTGGCGTGTCTGCCGACCTTAACATTGTCAGGCATGCCTGCGGTGGTACCCAGCCTTGCTGGCTGTGTGGGTTGCACGCCTCTGCTATGTGCAACCTGCCGTTGTTGGACCATGGAGGTTGCAAGGTGCAGCAGTCTCTGTGGAGAGGTCTGATCAGCAACGCATTGCAATCAGAGACAGGCGGGAAGGTTCCATCATGGCGCAGCCAGCTTGGCAACGCCATGCAGGCATGACGCGGTGTTCGCAGACAGCGCACCCGCGAGGGCGACAGGCAAAAGCCGACCAACGATATTAAAGTTAAGCGCTCGCCAGCCGTCTGCGCGCAGCAACCGCTGCGCAAACGCGCGCGCGGCGACGCAGCGCAGCCCGGCAAGGGGCGTCGGCCGCGCAGCGTCCTGCCGGCGCAGCATCCTGCCGGCACAGCGTCCTGCCGGCGCAGCTCTGCCTACCTTCCCGCGCGGTCCAGGCAGGCCGCGCGCAAGCGAGAGGCGTGGCACCCAGCACGTCTCCCAAACATGCGTGCCGACGCCCGTGCGTGTGACCGGCATCGGCGCGCCGCGCCGCCGCCACAGACGCGGACGCGCTCGCGCTGTGCCGCAGCTGAGGGGCGGCCCGGAGCGAGCGCCGCGCCGGGCGCTCGGGCGCAGGTGGCCGCCGGGCAGCAGGCGGGCTGCCGCGGCCGGTTAGGGCCTGACCTACCCTAGCGCGCGGCTCCTCAGCCCTGCTTCCCTAGCTCCACCTTCTTCACCAGTTTCGCCTGTATGCGCGCGCGCGCCAAAGCGTGAGCTCGGTGTCACAGCCGTTGCGGGTCCAAGCCCTACCCTGGCACGAACTCTACCCTACTCTGTGACAAAGCATGGGCTCAACGTCCGAGCCGCTGCGGTACCACCCACAGGATGCTCATGAATGATACATATGGGAAAAAGACCCGAGCACGTCTGATGCGGCGCGGGCGCGCACCGAGGTGTGGAAGATGCCGTCCAGGATGCCGGCCACGGTGAACACGCCGCCGACCACGGCGCACGTGGTCGTCACAAAGTGGTACCATGCGCGCCGCTTCTCGGCCACGATGATCTGCACCGGCGACAGCGCGTACGAGAACTGCGCGGCGCGCGCGCGGCGACACTGTCAGGCCCGGCGGCGGTCGCTGGGCGGGTCGACCGTGGCCGCTACTTCGCCGCGGTGATCAGACAGTCTGGCAGGCATCGCACAGGCACGCGTGCCTACAGCAGCATTCCCCGAACTCAGCCATGATCGCATGCGCTTGAGCGTCGGCAAACACGCGACCAAGCCTGGAGTACGGCAGGTTGGCGGAACGTGACAACGCAGCAGGGCTAGCCCGGGGTGTTGCGCAGGGTTGCGTGTACACGGCGCATGGTTTGTTGTCATGTTTCCGTGTTGGAGGCGCTCGGGGCAAGCGGCACAGGCTCTCTGCGTCACCAACCGCGCATGTCTGCCAGTCCCCATCAGCAGTGGATGCAGCGAGGGCGGCTGATAGCAAGGGCGGCTGACGCGAGGCGGGCGGCCAAAACTGGCAGAGCGCGCGCCTTGGCGGAGGGGATCTCGTACGAGTTGTATGTGTGGCTGTGCGCGGTGTACTCGTACGCGTCGTAGCTGTTGTCGCGCGGCCGGTGCGCCGGCTCGATGGTCGTCCGCACCACCTGCGGCGGGCGCGCCGGCTCGGCGCCTCCCCCAACGCGGCGGCGCGCGGCCGCGCGGCGCGCCAGGGCCAGAGAGGCGAGGTGCGGGCGCGGCGGCGGCCGCGCGCAACGCTCCAGGGCTGCCGCCAGCTCAGGGGCTGCTCTGCAGGGCGCCAGGCTTTGACAAAGCACGTGATGGCCAGCGCAGCGGCGGCCCTCCTGGCCCACACGGGCGCCGCTCCGGCGGCCCGCCCATCTGCCTTAGGCCGCGCCTGCGCGGGCGGCCGGCTTCGCTACAGGCAGTGCTCAAACGTGGCCTTCCATGGTCTTCTGGTGGCAGTGCCTGTGGAACGCTATAAAGGGTAGGGTAGGGTAGGCTAGGGTAGGGCGGCCGCGCCTGCAGGTAGTGCTCGAACGTGGCCTTCTGGTTGTGGCTGTAGAACGCGCTGCCAGCCAGCTTGTCCGCCCAGTCGTCGGTCAGGCCGGCCGGGTGCAGCTTCTGCAGCTCCGCGCGCCGCCGCGGGCTGGGCTTGCTCCCAAAGTCTGCGCGTTGCGGCGCGGCGGTGAGCCCCGCATTGCGCGCCGCCGGGATGGGCATGCTCAGAAGCTCGCCGCGCGCAGCACGGCAGCAAGACCTGCAGTGCAGACCGCAGGCTGCTGCTGGCGCGCGGGGAGGTTCCGGACTCCCAGCTCGATGACAAACCTGCGCCGGACTGGCCCGCTTGCACCAATGCCGCACCTCCCCGGCTGTGCACGGTGGGCTCTGAGTCGATGCAGGTGCACACAGGGTCGCTTCTTTCTGTACTGCGCCACACAAGGCATGCTGGCAGGACCCAAGCTGCTACCCTAACCCATAGGGTTGGGGTTGGGCGCGCGCGCACAGAAGTAGTTGACCACGTGGCTGAGGTTCTGCGCGGCGTGGTCGAACGTGTGCGACGGCGACTTGGCCAGGAAGTGCATCGAGCCGGGCACCTTCTTCACCAGCACAAAGCCCGACAGCGCGCAGCCGCTCGTCTTGGCCATGCGCGTCACGCCCCTGCGCGCCGCCGCGCCGCCGTTCAGCGCTCAGCGCCCGGCGGGGTCAGCCGGATGCCAACAGCGGCCAGAGTCCTCGATGCCAGCTTGAGCACGGTCGCAGCAAGCCGCCGCTCATCCGCTGGGGCGCACAAGGCGCCGCGGATGTCGGCGCCAACCGAGCTGCCGCCCATGTGCAGCTGCCTGCTGCTCGCCCACATCGTCCGCCCGGCCCCTGCCAGGGCCGCGGGGCGTGGCCAGGCGGCGCGCCGCCGCTGCCCGCGCTCGGCGCAGCGCCGCGCCGCAGGCGCGGGCGCGCACCGCACGTAGTGGTGCGGCTGCCCCGCCGACACCGCCAGGTTGTCCGCGAACGCGCTCAGGCTCTCGTACGTGCGGTCGCCGATGTACGCCTCGTGGTCCTTGACGCCGTGTCTGCGCAGACCCGACACGCGTGCCCCAGCATCACGCCCGCCCGCACCGTGCTGCCAGCCACATCCGCCGCACAGGGCCCTCGGCCCTCACGAGCGCGCAGGCTTCAGTGGGCACGGCCAGGGACGGCGGGGCTGGGGCTCATGCGGCCTGATGCACTGTGACAGCCTTGTCTGCAGCATGCCTCGTGACACGATGCAGACTGCGTGCACATGTACTCGTGGCGCTTCTGGCTCCATCAAATCCCCGTTTCCCGTGGGTCGTCGCCTGCTGGTGCCCTGCACCTACTCAAACTGCTCCCGCATGTGTGCACTGCGGCAGGATCACACATACTAGTGGTTTTAAGGGATAGGGATGCAGACAGGGATAGGCACAGAGCAGGCGGCTGCCCAGAGCGTCCTGGGGGGCGGGCGCGCGACGCGAGGCGCTGCAGGGGGCTGCATGCAGCGCCGCGCCGACGGGGGAAAAGGCGCGGGCGGCGCACATGCTGATCTCGTCGTGCCCTTTCCGGAACACGCGGATGGACGGGTAGCCCGCCACCTGGTGCTCCTGGCACATGGGCTGCTCCGCCACGCAGTCCACCTGGCCGCGCAGGCGGCAGAGTCGGACAGGGCAACCCTACCCTTATTCCATACGGTCGACGCGCTGTCCGCAACCTGGTGCCTCCTAAGACGTGCTGCCCCGCGGTCCGCCCCGCCATGCGGAGGCCGCTGGTCCTGTCCCGCGCTTCCGTGTGGGCGGCGCTGCTGGCGGACAGTGAAATGTCGGGGCGGGGCGGGCAGGGGCGCGGCGGGCGCCCGCCCTGCCTGGGCGTGCCCGCCGTGCGGATGTCAAGCAATTAGCAGGCGCGGGCGCGCACAGCTTCAAGCACGCCGCAGGCTCCCGCAGGTGTGCACGCGGCCGGGCGCGGGCACGGCCCGTCGTGAGCGGGCAGTGCGGCACCTTGGCGAAGCGCAGCCGGCCGTCGGACTCGGGGTACTTCCTGTGCACCTCCTGCGCGACCTTCTCCCAGGTCGGCTCCAGCCGCTGGCACCTGGCGGCGCCCGGCGCGCGCGGGCGTCAGCCGCGGCCGGCGCGCCGAGCGCGGACGCCTGTGCAGGGAGTGCCTGCGCACATGCTGCCGCGGCCGAGCGCCGCGGGCGGCGCCGGGCGCCGCTGCGAGCGGGATGCCGGGCGCCCTGGCGCTGGCGCGCTCGCACGCGAGCGGGTGGTCAGCGTCAGGTTAACCCTCCCCATCCTGGTGATCAGGGTCAGGGTATCCTACCCTATGGCAGCCCGGCCGCGCGCGCACCAGTGGCACCAGGGCGCGAAGAAGTTGACCACCACGATGTCGGTGCGCGCCATTGTCTCCTTGAAGTGCTCGTGCGTGATGGGCGCCGAGTACTCCGCGTCGGTCATGTTGTGCGCGCCCCACTCGTCGTACCGGATGTCCAGCGCGCTGATGTCCTCGTGCTGGTAGTAGCCCGCGCGGCTCAGGTCCTGCGCGGCGCGCGCGGTCGCTGGGCGCGCGACACGGGCCCCGCGGCGCCCTGCGAGCTCTATCCATGCTCCGGCCGCGCGCCCGCGCGCCGGCGCAAGGCGGTGCGCATGCCGCGCCGCGCCGCCGCGCCACGCGCGGCCCTCGCGCACAGCGCGCGGCTCAGCCCAGCCCTGCCCTACGACCCATACCCTACCCACGCCCTCGATGCTCCAGACTCCGCCCGAGTCGAGTCGGCCGCCCGAGTCGGGCGCGGGGTCTCCACCGCTCGCGGGCCGCGCCTGGCCGATGGGCAGCTTCCGGATGGTCTTCGTGAGGTTGAGCCGCTTGGTGCCGAGCGCGTCGCTGACGTCCAGCGTCGCAAACTCGCACGACAGCGACGGGAAGCTGATGTTGAAGCTGATGCGCAGCAGGTCGCCCTGGCTGCTGCGGTCCACGACCATCTCCGTCGCCGTCTGCACGCGCAGGAAGCTGGACAGCTCCTGCGCGCGCCGCGCCGCTTTCTCGGGGCTCCGCGCCCGCGGCCCGACCGGGGGCTGCGTGCGGGCGCCGCTTGGGCGCCGTCGGGGGCGCAGGCAGGGGGCGTTACAGCTCCTGCGCACGCGCGCGCGGGCGGCCCGGCCTGGTGGTCATTTGCGGCGCACGCGGGGCGGCGCGGCGCTACAGCCACCCTTTGCAGGCATTGTCCCACACTTGCACCCTGGCGCTGCACAGGCTGCGCCGCCCTGCAGCGCCGCTGCTGGGCCTGCGGGCGCTGCATGGAGAGCGCCGCTGCTGGGCCTGCGGGCGCGGCATGGAGAGCGCCAGCGTCTTTGCTCGCTCGCTCCCAAGGCCAGCCGCAGCTTCTCACTGGGCAGCTGCCGGGGCATGTGCGAGGCCCGGCGGCGCGGTGCGTGCAGCTGCGCAGGCTCGGCCGCGGCAACAGCCTGGAGGCAGGCTGCGCAGGCTTCGCACGCGGCGTGCCTATAGGTAGCACACGCGCAGTGCTGACCTCACTGCGCCTGCGCTACGGCGGGCAGGGGCAGCAGGGCGCGCGCCATGCTCAGCAGGAGCAGGATGCTCACGGCCGCGACGAGGCTGATGGAGGCGCCTGCGCGCACTGCAGCGTCAGGAGCGAGCGCCCGCAAAGCCCCCAGGCCTGGGCGCGGCGTGTGCAGGCACAGTTGAAGCGGAGCAGGACGGGAGGCAATACACAGGCGCAGAGGCACCCCAGCAACAGGGACCTCGCTTGCAAGTGCACAGGGCAAGGGAGTGCCTGCGAACGTCGCTTCGGTGAGGTCGGTGGGGATCTTCCTGCGCAGCACACACGCGTGCCCGTCACCTCCGTGGGACTCGTGACTGCCGCACGAGGCCGCGAGCTCACACAGCGAACAGAGCCTCCCGTGGCCCCCTCAGCGCACCTGAAAAAGTCCAGCTTCTGCAGTTTCTGCATCGTCTTGCCCTGCAGGGCAGAGCCCGCGTTTAGCGGAGCGCTTCACCAGGACCGCATGGGCACATGATCCGTCGCGATCCTGGGGCGCCACGCTCACCATCGTGACAAGCAGGCCCAGCTCGGCGCTCGCCGCTCCTGCACGCGTGCTCAGCAGCGCCACCAGTGCATCATCTTGCTGTCACTCCTTCCTTGAGCATGCAACAGAGCGCAGTTCCATGTTGGACACTTCAACCATCAGCAAGGCAAGCTTCCTCACTCCTCGCGCGCCAGCTCCGGTGGAAGTTGATATTGCAGAGCAATGAGCTCGCGCTGGGCGCATTGCGGTGCGTCCGTGAAAACCGCAAATTACGGGCGCAAGTCACGGATGCAAACAACTCATGCATCCTGTCGTGTGGTGAACACTGCAGTCGTGAAGCACTAGGATCACCTGCCAGGCTGATAGCAGACACATGGCAGATGGACTGGTGATGCCCTAAGGGGCAGCACCAGCCGACGCTTGCAACAGCTTGCTTACAGCTAGAGCCGGCCTATGTCGACCAATCAAAGGAAAACACCAGGACTGCTCGACAACAGACACGGGACCACCGAGCGCATGCGCCGGACACGCCTGCGTGCACTGAGTCAACTCGTCTCACATAGGCCCCAAGCCCTAAGCGCATAACCCACACGCGCATGGCACCAGAGGTCTGCTGAGACAATCCCGAGGCGGTGCAGACCCCCAATACGTCCCCCCTTTAACCAGCCCTCCCACATATTATACACACGCAGTTCATTGCTGTGGACTTCGGACCTGTGTGGATATCTGCATGCCGCGCATCATGGGCGGAGGAGGTGCGCAACCAACTGCCACGCTGCCGAAAAGTGGCATACTTAGGGCTGAATATCGCGCCATCCGCGTGCTCGACCCACGTGTATGGTGGCTCGGGCGCTGCAGCTGGCCGCATTCACGCAGCATTCATCGTCTACTTACTAGTAGCGCCCCTGGGCCCTGTAAGCGGCACCGCACATGCGCCGCATCCTGTGCGCGGGCCCCCGCGGCACAAGGGTGCGCACGCGGCGCGCCCTGGGCGCGGCACGCCGCACAGCGCAGCTGCAGCGGCACCCAGCGGCCCAGCAGCCACAGGGCATGCAGGGCTAGAGACTCGCGCTGACGAGCCACTGGATATGAGCACAGAACCGCACCTGGCGCACGACACGCGCCCGCTGGGCCTGAAAGTCCCAGCCAGGGACAGGCTTCGAATACTTGTGGGTCAGTGGCTAGCCAGCAAAAGACGAGCGGAGGCGCCTGGAAAGGACTGCGCTGGCGCCCGGCGCGGCGCGGCGCGCCAGCGCACAGCCGCATGGCCCCCGTTCCCCAGCCCAGCCCATGATGCCTGATGGCACAACGTGCAGGCGCACTGCCAGATCCGACTTCAGCCTTCAGCTGCGCCGCTCTCGAACTCCAGGCAGGCCCTGCGAACAGGCTCACGCGCCGGGGCGGCGCTGCTCGGCCGCAAAAGGGCCGCTCGGAGGGGCACGCGCGCTGCTGCAGGCTGGGAGGCAGTGCAGCAGGCCAAGCGCCCCCATGCAAAGATGCAAGCTGACAGGCCAAAGGGCTGCTCAGAGCCGACCACACACCAAACCCGTCCATCCGGACGCAACTCCCTCCATCCAAGCCGCGCCAAGCGCCCGCAGCCAGCCCGGCTGCCCAAACGCACTTTGCCCCGTCCCACCCCCTCCCGCATGCGACAGCCCAGAAATCTGGCTGGTAGCAACAGGCTGCCAGCATCAAGCTTCAGCAGGCGGGCTGCTGACCTGCAGAGCACCTGCAGCCCACTGCTAGCAACACACATGCTGCTCAACGCGCATCGGCTCAACCCAGGATATCAGTGCCCAACAGTGCCCAGACATCGTCCCAGTGCTCCAACACCCTTTTACGACCTTCAATACTGTGCCCTCAGCACGAGCGCCAGACACCCGGCGCCAGCTGACGCCCATCGAAGACCTGGCTCAAGGCACAAGCCACGTGCACCGAAATGCTGCCACGCGCGCCGAAGAGGCGACACAGGAGCGGCCAGGTCGGACCTAGCCCGCGCGTGCGGCGACCTGTGGTGCGGGCGCCGGCGCCGGCGCGCCGCCCGCGCCAGGCAGCAGCATGCCGGACACCAGCTCTTGTTGGTCCATGACTGCCACGCGGATGCCCTGTGTCGCGCACTCGAGCTTCAGCGCGCTGCACCGCGACCAGGTCTTTGCAAGGAAGTGACAAGCTGGCTTTACAGCTGGCTTTCCCGCCTGTTCCTCGGCGCAGCCTGCCAAAAGGCCGACGCCGCTGATGAGCCACGGGGAAGACACATGCGCTGCGCAGCGGCAGGATGACTGGTGGGCGAGGCGAGCGGGCATGCAGGCCCCGCAGATGCGGAAAGGGGCAGGGCGAGGCGGCGGGCGCACGTAGGACACGCGGCCGTACTGCGACGCCTCGCGTACCAGCGCGGCTGCAAGCGCGCGCCGCGCCACCTCGCCCAGGCCGCGGCCGCGCGCCACGGCCGCGGCGTGCGCCTCCAGCAGCCGCCGCTGCTCGCCCAGCTCGCGCATGCCGCGCGAGTCCGGCTCCAGCACCCAGCCGTCGGGCAGCGGCCCCTCGCCGTCCCACTCCGGCGCTTGCGACGCGTCCAGCGCGGCCGACCGCCCCGGCCCGGAGGCCGCGGGCGCGCCCGCCGCCGCGCCGGCCCGCGCGCCCGGTTCCCTGAAGCCGTCGTCCGCGGCCTGCAGCCGCCGTCGGCCGGACGTGCTGGTAGCGGTGGCCGCGCCGGCCTTGGGCAGCAGCGCGTCGATGAGCACAGAGTAGGGGTTGGAGATGGACGCCCGGCCGGGCGCCGCGTTCGCGCGCGCGCCGGGCGCGGGCGCGTGCGCCCCCGGCAGCGGTGAGCCCAACTGCGCGGCCGCAGCGGGCGCGGGCGCGGGCGCGGCCGCGAGGCGCTGCGCCACGGCCGACACCAGGCCAACGCCGGACTGGCGGCGGGCGGCGGAGGCGACCTCGGAGATGCGCGTGGGCGCCACGGGCGCTGGGATGAGCCGCGGCGGGTAGCCGACGGAGTAGATGACCGCCACCTTGTCCTGTATGCAGTTGCCGAGCAATCAGCCCGGCCCGACAGCGCAAAGGGGCCAGTGACGGTGCACCTGGTGTGCACAAGATATGCTGTCGAAATGTCGACACGCAAGCGCTGTGCAGGTCTCCACATGCCCTCAACGATATGATGCAAGCGTTTTCATGCTTATTTCAGAGCAAGCACTCTGGGTTGGCACACACCACCATCAAATGCACAGATCCACAAATAATGCACGCCCGCGTCTGCGTCTCTGCAAAGCGCTGGAGTGGCCTGCTGCCCGCCGCCCGCTTGTCCCACACCCAGGTCAGGCCGGGCAGCGGGCGCGCACGCTCTGCGGCAGGTACAGCACGTTGGGGTAGTGGAAGGAGCCGTCGGGCGCGTCCTCGACGACGGCTACGCGCGTCCAGGTCTTGCCGCCGTTGGTTGACGTGGCCAGCGCGAGCGGCGTGCGGCGCGTGGGCGAGTCGTTGTAGGCGGTCAGCAGCGTGTTGTTGGGCAGGTTGGCCATGTCCACCTGCGCGCGCCGGAGCGGCGTGAGGGGTAGGGGATGTAGGGTAGGGTAGGGAACTAACCCTGACGCCGTGGGCTGGCGCGGCCGCGCCGTGTCCGCCGGCGCGCCTGCGGCGTGGGCGCGCCCCGCAGAGCGGCTGAGGGGGCTGGAGAGGGCAGGCGTGCACGTCGAGGCTCCTAAAATTAGCCTGGCTTTTGCAGCACTGCGCGTGCCGCCCCACTGGCCACCGCCGCAGTCCTTGTGGCGCGCCAACTACTGCAGGCCATGCCAGTAGAATGGCAAAGCTGCGCGCCGGGGCCCTGTGCACACTGTCGCAGTGACACAAAGCCCTGATCAAGAACGGCTGGCAAGCTCCCCGATGGAGCCGGCACCGCAGCAGGGGCGGCCACAAAAAGGGCGTGGCGGCTGCCGCGGCACCAGCCTGTCGTGGTCCGAGGTGACGCGCGGCGGCAGCGGGCCAAGGCCCTGGCGGGGCGCGCACCCGGCTGTTGGGGTTGGGCAGCGCGGCGAAGTCGGCGGGGCCCCAGGTGTGCCCGCCGTCGCTGCTGTAGGCCTGCAGCGTGACGCCGATGCGCGAGCGGAAGAGCTGCACGACGCCCTGCCCGCCGTCCTCGCGGTCGTACGTCGCGATCGCCGGCTCGATCAGCCACGTGTCGCTGCGCGCGGGCACGTCTACCACCCTCCACGTCTTGCCCTGCGCGCGCGCGCGGCCCCGTGGTTAGGTCTAGGGTGATACCAGGGCTTGACACACCCGCCACCTTCCACGTCTTGCCTGTCGCGAGCACAGGCGGGCCCCAGCTTAGCCCACCGCTATCGCCAGCGCTTATTACAGATGCGGGCGTGTTATGCCCCGGTACTATCCTACCCCGTCCACCTGACCATGTGTGCGGGCCCGCCGGCCGCCGTCCATGCCTTGTCCTGCACATACATTGGGCGGGTCCCAGCACACTAGGACATCTCAAGAGTGTGTCCGCAGGAGCGTGGACAACATGCAAGCTCGACCAGCATGCAGCGACCTCGACGCCTCACAGGCATGCAGCCCGGCATGGCCTGCGGGCGCGCCTGGTCAGAGGACAGGAGCACGCCGGGCACGCCGTGCATCTCGGGATTGCGCTCGCAGGCGGCCGAGCCGCCCTGCTCGCGCCAGAACGCCATGAGCCAGTCACCGCCGGCGGTGATGGCCGGCTTGTTGCTGTCCATCTTTGCGATGCCGCCCTCCGCGCTCCAGGGCAGCAGATCCTGGCGCATAGAGTATATCGAGTGAGAACTCTCACACAATAAAAGATGCACCTAGCGTGAGCAGGGGTGCGTGCAGCTACCGCTGCTTCGACACGCGGCCGACAATGCTGCAGTGAGTGACGCAGCGAGGTGCCTGCTGTCGTAGATAAGAGGAAAGGAAAGCAACAGCAAAGCACACAGCGACGCTCGTCATATACCGGGGCCAGTGGCCGCAAACTTTGCCGCGCACGGTCGTAGGCGCAACGGGGCAGAGCTTTCCGCGCTCGAACCAGCGGAGAAGCTTGTGAACCCAGACACAGGGTGCCGCGCAGCGCTTGCCCCCAGCCGGCAGCCTCCACTCGTGCTGCGGGGTAGCGCACCCGCGGCTTGGACCATGTCGCGCCGGAGTCAGGCGACTCCATGATCAGGTAGCTGCCGCCGGGCGCCCACAGCGTGCCCACTTCGGTCTTGTATTTGCACTGGTCGGGCGTCGGCCCGGAAAACACCAGGAACGTCGTCCCGTTCTGCGCGCACGCGAGCGCGGCGCTGTCAGCCCCGGCCCTCATCATGCCGGCGTCCTGTGCCCAGGCCTCTCCCCTGCGTTTGAGCTGAAGTCACCATTAACTTGCGGCCAGGCAAAGGTCTGCTAGCTCCGCAGAGCATTGCTGTAGCGACAGTGCTGCGGACTTGCACCGGGCGGCAGAGGAGACGAAGGTGCGGGGTGCAGTCATACGGCCTCGACCGGACCCGACAGGCTCTACCAGCCTATGCATGCAAACTGCAGTGACGCCAGAGCAGCAGTGTGAGCAGACGCCCCAGAGTCTGCGCAGCAGCCCCGGTCGGGGCGAGCCTGCGCAAACAGCATGGGGCCCCAGAGCGGCAGGTTGTCGATGGGCGGCTGCAGCAGCAGCGTGGGCCCCCAGGTCAGACCGCTGTCGTTGGACAGCGCCCAGTACAGGCCCATGCTGTCCGCGCCCTCCCAGTACTTCGGCGCCGGCGTCGCCTGCGCGCAGCGGACACCGTCTCTCGTGGTCACATACTGGCAGGCGCGTCGCCATAATGGCTCGTACACGGAGATAGCAAGCGTGGCAATGACTCATGCGCAGACAAAGAGCAGCCGGGCGCACAGAAAAGCGCCCCAACAGCAGGCAGGAGGTTCAGATGCTGCACCTGGTTGCAGTCCTGCCTAGGGCATCAACAATTGTCTCTGATGGGGGCAAAAAGCCAGTGGCCTAACGCCATGCCTTGGGGCGAAAAACTCGCCAGCACGCCTTGCGCTGGAGAGACAGGCGCGAAGCGGCGACATTAGAGCCCAGCAAAGCGCGTGATGCGCGCCTGGAAGGCTGCCGCGAGCAAGCCGTTTGGCAGAATGGCGAGTGTGGAGCCGTGCGCATAGCGCAGCTGCGGCGTATAGTCCGGCGCCACGGCGCTCAGCGCGCTGTCCACAGTGCCATTCGTGGAGCCCTTGCCCATGTCGACCGCGGTGGGGTCCAGGATGCTGCCGGGCGTCCGATACACCCACCTGCCGCACGCCCCACAGGAACAGGCTTAACAGACAGCACCTCCTGCGCAAACGCGAGCCACGCTGCGCCATGCAGGTGTCAACAAGAAAGTCGCCCCTCCGCACAAACGCAACCTGAAAATCTGCACTCCCTGCGGCCTGTACGCCTGCCCAGGCGTCCCAAGCCCTTGCAGGCGCTGGTGCCAGGACCGCACAGGCCTGCTGCTGCGCGCGCGCTGCACGCGGGCAGACCCGTTCTCGCCAACTGCGCGTTAGGAAGTTTCAGGCTCAGCGCCCCCTGCACCCGCCGGCTCTGCGCTGCCACGCAGTGCAGCGTGCAACCTCCTCGGTCAAGTCTCCCCGCGCGCGCCCGAGCGGAAGGTGGCTTCATGAGCAACGTTACAACAGGCGCGCTGTAGGACACCGTGCCGTTCATAGCACGCCGCTGCATTCTGCCAGAGCAGACCCGCTGCGAGGGCGCGCATCGGCGCGGCAGATGCTGGCCGTATGAGGCATTGCAGCATCCGACAGACCCCCGCGTTGGATCGCTGCGCAACTCACGTGACAGCCCCAGCGGCGTTGGGTTTAGCGCACGTGTGCGCCCGCCGGCCCAGCAAATGTGGCCCAACCGTCAACGCTCAGGCAAGTGCACGTCAAGCGCGTTGCGTTGGAGGACCCCTCGGCACGCCCGGGGCCGCACTTGTACTCTATGCCCTGCGGCGCAGCTGCTGCGGCGCGAGCTACCAGCGCAGCCGCCACCAATAGTAGGCTTGCCGCTCCCGGCCAGGTAGAACGCATGTGCCCCGCCGCCATACGGCCCCGCCGCAGGCTGCCCCGGCCTCCAGGGGCGCCCACGCTGTCCCCCGTGGCGCTCCTGGCGGCCCCGCGCCCTCACGCCCGCCCCCACAAGCGCCGCGCCGGCGACAGAGTATATGCTCCCGTCCGGCTGCTGCCCTGGCTGCTAGTGCTATGCCTCGCCTGCAGGCAGCCTAGCGGCTCACTACGCGCACAGAAGGACGGACAATGGGCGTGAATCGAGGCGGTGTTTTTGTCACGGGGACCTTTAACAAAGCACCTTAGTATGTGCGCACGTGCAGGGTTGCTGCCCCCCCAATAACCTGATGTGATGCTGCAGGAAAGTGCCTGCTGCTGCGGCTTGAAGCGGGGTCAACACGCCCACCAGCCAGCTCGCTTGCTTGCCGCATCGCGCTCCCGTCCACGCCCTGCAGGCCATGGGCGCGCAAGGCGGCCCCGCCGGCGCCGCGGCCGCGGCCAATGGCGCGGCCGCCGAGGAGGACTTCCCGCGCGGCGGAGGCGGCGGCCTGAGCGCGCTGGACCGCCGGCGGCTGCGCGAGGAGGCGGAGGCCGACGCCACGCGCGACTTTTTCGCGGGCGGCGACCAGGGCGGCGGCCCGCGCAAGCGCCGCAAGAAGGCAGACCCGGTGCGAGGGCGACTGTCAGGCAGGCCTTGTATTGAAGGACGTGAGTAAGAACAAGGATGAACTATGCACTTAGCGTGGTTAACTTGGCAACCGGCATTTGTGGCGGCCCGTGCAAGTTCTGCATTGAATGCTGTGTCGGCGCAGCACATAAACTCAGCAACGTCAGACGTAAGGCCGAGAAGTACCAAGGTAAGAGGGGCAAGAGTGGCAAGGGGTACGCGGTCTTGGCAGGCGGCGCACGGGGCGGCGGCCGCACAACTCCTGCTCCGTGGCTGGGCAAGCGCCGCGTTCGGCAGGTTGTGAACGCAGGGAAGCAGGCTGCAGCGGCATGCTTGGCAAGCAAGCCCCGGCAGTAATCCATGGTCAGCGCAAGTCTGCTGCCGGCAGCATGTTATCAACCACTGCTGCAGATACTTCGCTTCAAGCCTAGCAGAAGGCGTGGCTATTAGATAGACTGGCAGGGCGTAGCCATGCTTGCCAGTGCCTGCTGCTCGCAGTGCAACGGGGCGCCGGCTTGCACTGCTTGCACACTCTATGAATACGTGCATGTTCAGGCAGCGGCTGCAGCAAGCCGCGGTCGGCCGATGCTTGCCCATAAGCACCCGCGCATCAGTGCTGGCGGCTGCCAGTGGCTCGCGCGCGCGCCGCTGTGCGCGGCGAGCGCAAGCGCGCACATGGAACACTGTTAACGCAGTGCGCTGGTGTGCGGCCGCGCGCAGGCGCCTGAGGCTGCCGAGGTTTAACTCTTTTTTGGGTAGAGATGAGTGCAAGCGCGCGTGTGCAGCGCTGATACGCGCGGTGCGGGTGTGCGGCCGCGCGCAGGCGCCGGAGGGCGCCGAGGAGGACGTCTTCTTCGGCAGAAATGAGTGATCGGCAGAATGAGCAAAGCGCGTGTGTGCAAAGACTCAAACGCAGTGCGCGGGTGTGCGGCCGCGCGCAGGCGCCTGAGGGCGCCGAGGAGGACGTCTTCTTCGGGCGGGAGGCGGGCAGCGGCCGCCTGCCCAAGTTTGTGGAGCTGCTCAAGTTCAAGGCGCGCCGCGGGGCTGCGCTCGATCGGAGCGGGGTGGCAGGCCCGGCCTTCTGTGGCGGGCCGAGGCGGGGATGCGCTCCGCACCAGGCGTTTGAGCGCAAATTCGAGGATTTAGTATCACGTTGAACACCGCCGTGCTGAAAGGCGCGAGGAGGTCTGCCCAGCAATCCCTCAAGAGCTTTGGTTCGGCCTGCTATCTGGCAAAGTCCTTGAAGTGTCTTGGTTGGCGTTGCCTTGCATACCCCCGGAAACCGTCCCTGAGTCGGCGTGTCGATAGAGCGGGAGATGGCGTGGGGTGAAAGCAGGCTGACCTTATCAAGCCTGCGCGCGGGGTACACCTTGAGCAAGCAGGCGATGCGCACTGTGACTGAAGCGGTGCCCGCCGCTGCGGCAGACCCTGGGCGAGGGCGCGCGTGTGTGGGGCGCCGTGGCCGAGGTGGGCGCGCGCGAGCTGGTGGTCAGCCTGCCGCACGGCCTGCGCGGGCACGTCGCCCTGGCGGAGGTGCCGCCCGCGGCCCGGCCGGCGCCGCTGCCGGGGCTGGACATTACCTCTGCTTAGAGATGCGTGCGGGGCCGCCCGCGGTGCTTCGATTCACAGCTGCACGTTGTGCGCGCTTGTGCCGTCACGCTCGCACTCTCGTGAGATGCGGGAGGGGCCGCTTGTGAATGGAGAGCATCTGTGCGCTCACCCTGATTGGCACAGACCCGCCACCGGACCCACACCCCTGAGCGGCGGCAGGCATCGGACGTCCTGGCAGAGCTCGTCGTCAAGGCGGAGGCGGCCGCAGCCGCCGCGGCCGCGGCGGCGGCCGGGCCCGCGACGGCGGCCGGGCGCGCGGCGGCCGCGGCCGCGGCTGCGGTGCCGGCCCTCGCGGAGCTGTTCAGCGTGGGGCAGCTGGTGCGCTGCACCGTCATCGGGAAGCAGGGCGGATCCGAAGGTGCGCCCGGCCACTGGCGCGCGTCTGGGAGCTGCAATTGAGTTGCCGTCATTGCCATCTGCGTTCTGGGTGCAGCTGCGGCCCAGGGCGCGACGCCGATGTGGTGCCTGAAGATGACAGCCTAGCGCCTTGACGCAGCTGGCAGCTTTCACTTGTCAGGTGGAGTTGCGCTGCATGGCCCATCCCGTGTCCATGTGCACTTGGGTAGGGTCCTGCATCGCAAGCTGCATATCGCAAGCTGCATGTCCAGGGCCCGCCACACGCGCAGGCGGCGAGGGCGAGGCGCCGCG
>JAABUV010004574.1_pt1 | contig 16412 bp, 19 predicted proteins | sample 5559971 | NCBI WGS metagenome assembly JAABUV01 (sample SAMN10711881, study PRJNA513362) | rock metagenome | isolation source: Antarctica rocks | place: Antarctica: Victoria Land, Knobhead nord | collected 2015-12-19
CCTTCTTCCGTGCACGGCGCGGGATGTCGCTGGGGTGTCTGTCAGTTGTCATACTTCTATAGTACGACAATGCGATCATTCTTTCCCCTTGACAGACCGCCCTCTACCGTTAAGTTGTAGGTAATAGTATAAGCCATGACCGATAACCGGGAACAGCCTATTGAGAACGACGGCCCGGCGCGGGTTCTGAGCCTGCCGCTAGAGCGCATCAAGCCCAACCCGGCGCAGCCGCGCGCACGCTTCGACCCCGCCCTACTAGCGGAGTTGGCGGCGTCGCTGCGTGAACACGGCGTGTTGCAGCCGGTACTGGTGCGGCCGCTGCCCGACGGCGACTACGAACTCATCGCGGGCGAACGGCGTTGGCAGGCCGCGCATCAGGCCGGGCTCGCCACGCTGCCGGCGCTGGTGCTGCGCGCCTCGCCCCAGCGCGCCCTCGAACTGGCTCTGGTGGAAAACGTCCAGCGCGCCGACCTCACACCGCTGGAAGAGGCCGAGGCCTACAAGGGCTTGATGGCGGCGCTGGGGCTGACGCAGGAGCGGCTGGCCGAGCGCTTGGGCGTCAGCCGCGTCGCCGTGACCAACCGGCTGCGTCTGCTCTCACTCACGGAAGGGGCCCGCGACGCCCTCATGCACGGGCGCATCAGCGAGGGGCACGCGCGGGCGCTGCTGGCCCTGCGTGGCGAGCGGCAGGACGAAGCGCTGCGCGTCGTGGAGCGCGCGGGCCTGAACGTCCGGCAAACGGAGAGCCTGGCGCGCCGCCTCTCCGCTGAGGGCGGCCGCGCGCGGGACGGGCGGAGCAGCCGTGCCCCCGATACGGCCGTCGATATGCTGGCCGAGGGCTTACGCCGCGCCCTCGGCGAGAAGGTCAAGGTGCGCCGTAGCGGCGCCGGCCTGGGCGTGCTGATCCACTTCCACTCGCCCGACGCCGCCTACGATATGCTGGCGGCGCTACAGGGCGACGCGGACGGGGACGAACTGTAGAAGATGTTCACTCGGCGGTATTTGGCCGCAGCAGTTGAGCAAAGGCGCCCGGCGGGACGCCCGCGCCCGCGGCTGCGGCGTTGTCGCGCGCGATGGAGCGCCATAGCTCCTCGCGCAGGATCTTGCAGGTGGCCGGCGCATCCAACCCCAGGCGTACATGCGCGCCGTCTACCGCCATAACGGTCACCGTTATGGCGTCACCGATGCGGATGCCCTGACCGACTTTGCGGCTGAGGATCAACATGGCGCCGACGCCACCGGTGCGAATGTGCGCGTCGCCGCGGCCCAGGCGACGTGCTGGCGCAATGGGTAGTGTTTCTCTAGCCCATCCAACACGATCTGGCGGCCAGTGGCGACAGCGTCACTTAGCGCTATCGGCACGAGCATGTTGACGGCGAACGCTCCCGCCACGTCGTCGAAGCGGGTCACCAGCAACACGTCCCGCGCCGCGTCCGCGCCGATCGCCTCCGCGACATCGGCGGCGTAGCCGCCCACGGCGAGCGCGTCCAATGGCAACAGCGGCAGGCACACCGGCCCCTCGTCGAGTGACTGCAGCCAGCAGAGCGGCGCGTAGGCGTCATCCCGCACCAACGCGTAGCGATGGCTATCCGGCAGCCCTGGCAGGGCCTCAGGGAACGCGTACAAATCGGCCGCGCTGACGGACACACTCTCCGGCGCGCCAAAGCGCATCGTCGCGATGCGCACCTCCGGCGGCGCGCCGTCTATAATCGTGGAAAATTTGCTCATTTATACTCGCTTCATGATAAGGGGAAGGTGTATGTCTCTTGAGTTAAAGGGACGGCTCCCCCTCTCCCGCGTCAGGGAGAGGGGGATGGGGGGTGAGGGTCGCTACTTCAGGAATTCGAGCAGACTTGGCTGAACTGCTTTCGCCGCCGCGGTCAGCGCCGCTTGATACGTGGCCTGACGGCTGCTGAAGTCGATGGCCGCCTGGGCATAGTCGGCGTCGACGAGATTGGAGAGCTGCCCCGAGAGGTTCAGGCCGCTCGTCTCCAGCTGGCCCTGCACTGCCTGCACCTGGTTGACGCGCGCCCCCACCGTGGCCTGCGTCGCGAGCAACCCGGTGTGCGCATCGTCGATGGCCTGTAGATCGGCCCCGCCGAGCGCCGCCGTGTTATTGCTCTGTAGGTCGTCGTGCAGCTTGGACAGCGCGGCGAAGACGGCCGGAAGGGCCGTGCTACCCGTTGTATTGATTTGCATGGTCTGGCCCGGCGCGACCTCGCGCTGGATGGCGTTGTTGTCGCCCTGGTAGGTCACACCCGTGGCGCCGCTCGTATTCACGGTAAAAGGCGGCGTGTTCGTCTGGTACCCGCCGAGCACATAGCGGTTGCCGTAGGTCCCATTGGCCGACTGCACGGCCTGCCCGAGTAGTTGCTGCACACTGTTGGCAATAGCCGCGCGCTGGTCGCTCGTGAGCGTCCCGTTCGCCCCTTGCACGGCGAGGGTACGCGCTTGCACCAGCACGTCGTTCACGCCGCCGAGGCTGGCGTCGGTCGCCTGGAGCCAGTTCAGTGTATCCGAGGCGGTCGCGCTGAAGGCCGTATTCTGGGCAACGTTCCCCTGCAACTCGACCGCTGCGGCGGCGCCGCTGGGATTGTCGGCAGGCGTATTGATAGCTTTGCCGGTCGAGAGCGTCGTCTGCGCCTGCGCCATGCGGTCGTAGGCCGCGTTGATGTCATAGCGCTCGAGATTCGTGATTTGCTGATCGCTGACGCGCATGCGTTAGCCTCCTACCTGCCTAATTGCTGAATCATGTCGCTGATGGTCTGATCCATCATGCTGATCACGCGCGCCGACGCTTCATAAGCCTGCTGGTACTGCAACAGGTTGCTCGCCTCCTCGTTGAGCGACACGCCCGAAACCGACGACTGCTGCGCTTGTAGATGCTGTAGCACCAATCCGCCCGTGTCCGCGTTGACGTTGGCCTGTTGCGCGGCCACGCCGAGCGCACTGATGGTCCCCGCGTACTGCACCTGCACGGTGGCCGCCTGACCCGCCGCGGGCTTCTCCTGGAGTTGCGCGATGCCCAAGGCGCCGCTGCCGTCTTCGGGATTGGAGCCGCCCGACACAGACAGGCTGGTAGCGGCGGCGACCTTGGCGGGATCGGCGGCGACATCAGGATTGACGGACATCGAGGCCGCGCTGGTCCCGGTAAAGAACACCCCGCCGGGCTTGCCGTTCGCATCGTAGTTCGCGGTATGAAACGCGTTGACGGCGGACATCACGTTCGAGGCCAGCGTATTGAGGCTGTCGAGTTGGCCCTGTATCGTCTTGTCACGCGCGGTGATGGCGCCGCCGAGTTGGCCGTCACTAACCGTCACTGGACTCCCATTTTGGTCCAAGATGTCGGTGACATTGGGGCGGCTGGCGTCCGCGGCAGTGGAGAGGGCAAACGATGTCACGCCCTGTACCAGGGAGCCTCCTCCGCGCAGCGAGATGTTCGCGGCCCCCTGCGGCGTTTCGTTGTACTGGATGCCCACGATTTGCGACAACTGGTTGACCAGCGCATCACGTTTGTCCTGCAAGTCATTGGGGTTCTGTCCCGTAGCAGACACCGTGGTAATCTGCCCGTTGAGCGCGGCGATGCTCTGCGCGATGGTGTTGACCTGCGTGACAAGCGACGCGACTTTCCCATCCTCGTTGGTCTGTAAGGCCGTCAGAGCGCTAGAGGCGGCGTTGAAACCGCTGGCCAGCGCCGTACCCTGAGCGATGACGGCGGATCGTGAAGGCGTGTCCGACGGGTTATTGGCGAGACCCTGCCATGCGGTGAAGTAGCTGCTTAACAGCGAGCCGAAGCCCTGCGACGACGGGGCGTTGTAGACATCGCTCACCTGCGCCAGCGTGTCGCTCAACGACTGCTGGGACGACTGAGACCCATTCTGATAGATGATCTGCTGCTGGATAAAACTGTCGTGCGCGCGCTTCACATCCGCCACGTCGACGCCGCTGCCAAGCTGCCCGGCGGGGTTTCCGGACAAATCGATGGGGTCGGACGCCTGTAGGTCGACCTCCTGGCGCGAATAGCCCTGGGTCGAGGCGTTGGCGATATTGTGGCCGGTGACGTTCAGTCCCGTCTGCTGCGCTTCCAACCCGCGCAACGCCGTATTGATACCAAAAAATGTGCCGGGCATGTCCTTAAGCCCTCCTTGACGAGTCGAAAGTCGAAAGTCGGAAGAATTGGCCGGCCAACTTCCGACTTTCGACTTTCGACTTCCGACTAGGTATTCGCCGCGCGGCCCGTAGCCGCTCAGGTCGCCGGACGCCGTACGGATGACGCGCTGGACGACGCCACGGGCGTTGCGCAGCAGCACCGCCGCTTGCCGGTTCAACACTTGCAGCCGCAGCACCGCCGCCAGCACATCACGCCGCGCCGCACGCAACGCGTCGGCGTCGTCGGGAGCGAGGGCCGGCAGTAAACGACTGACCGTCGGCGCCTCATCGGAAGCTAGTAGACCGCGCTCCCGCAGCGCCACGGCCAGTTCATCACGCGTGGCTTCCCATTGTCGCCCGGTTCGTGTGATGCGCGCGGCCGTGACCGTCTGCGCGGCGATCGCGCCCTGAACGGCGGCGAAATCGCCCGTGGTCAGCGCGGCGATCAACGCCTCGACGCGCACGGCGGCCTCGTGATACGCCGCCAATAGGTCGTGTAACGGAGGCAGCAACGGACGCGCCGACACCAGCGGTTCACACATGGTCATGCTCTTATGTCAACATGCTGGGCGAGGCGTGACGCCAGCTTAGGCTCATCGATGGTATAGGAGCCGTCCTTGATCTGGGCGCGCAACTCCGCGACAAGCGCCGTGCGGCTCTCGGGCGTCGCGCGCACCGCGTCGATGGCCTGTGCGCGCAACCGCCCCTGCGCCGAAATATCGGCGTGGTCCGCTTGCGGCCGCGTGACCTTTGCCGCGTCGGAGCCCTCCGGCGCGCCGCTCGCCGTGCCGCGCGCGGGCTTGGCCGCGGCGCGATACGCCTCATACGCTCCCTGAGTTCCACCGTCAATTTTCATCGGTTCTCTCCTCTACCTGTACCAGCGCCTTGATGGATCACGATCTCTCATTATCTTCTTCGGCCAGGATAGCGACATCTTTAGGGCGAAACCAAGCCAGTTGCCAGTTGCCAGTTGCCAGTTGCCAGTTGCCAGTTGCCAGTTGCCAGTGAGGAGCGTACGGGTAGGCGCCTAGACCGGCTGTAGGCTCTTGATGAGGCCGTGCAAGAGTCGTCCCACTTCAGCGGCCTGACCCATTATTTCTTCACACGACGCTTCGTCGCTATATCCGAGTTGTCGCGCGATAAGCAGGTGCGTTTCCGTTTCGTATAGCGAGCCATTCGCAATCGAGAGGTGGTGCAGAAACTCCTTGAGCCCGCTTCTCCCTTGGCCTTCGGCAATATTTGCCGGGATCGACACCGCGGCGCGGCGCACCTGGTTTGTCAGCCCATACAATTCCTCCTTGGGCCATTTGTGCGTCATTCGGTAAACGCTCTCAACCAGGATCATAGCCCGCTGCCAAACAATCAAGTCTTGGTAGCTCTGAACACGCGCCTTCATCATCATGTCTTAACTGGCGACTGGCAACTGGCAACTGGCAACTCTGTTAGTGCGCGCCCAGTGTCACCGTGGCGCTGACGAGCGCGTCGAGGGTCTGGAGCGCCTTGCTATTGGCCGCGTACATACGCTGGGCCTCAATCATGTTCGACATCTCCGTCGCGAGATCGACGGTGGAGTGTAACTGGTAGCCGGCCATCACCTGGTTCGCGCGCGCGCCGCCCGGATTGGTCCCGCCCGTCCGCGGACGACCCGAGCCAAGGGTCTCGGTATAGAGGCCGCTCTGCTCGCGCAGGTTCTCGGGCGCGGCGAATGAGACGACGGTAAGTTTGCCGAGCGGCGTGACCGTCGACGGTCCCGTTTGCGCGCTCACCCGGCCATCCTGAGCGATGTTGACAGACAGCGCGTTGGCGGGGACACGGACGGGCGGAACAAGGGCTAGCCCGTCATTGGTGACGAGCCGTCCATCCGGTTGGACGTGCAGCGAGAGCTGCCGCGTATAGGCAAGCTGCCCGTCCTGCTGGCGTACGGCGACATAGCCGGGGCCGTTGATCGCCACATCGAGCGGGTTACCCGTCGCCTCGAGCACGGCTTGACGCGTGTCGCGCGGCGTCGCCGACGCCTGCACACCCATGCCGATGTGCGTCGCGGGCGCGTCGGGCGACAGGAAGTTCTCCTGGCCGAGTTGGGCTTGCTCCGGTAGGTTGGTGACGATCGGCTCGACCGCTTCGTACCCACTTGTATTGAGATTGGCGATGTTATTGGCGGCCACGTTCAACTCGAAGTCCGCGCCCTGCATACCGCTGACTGGAGTACCATAAATGTTATTCATCCGCTCACCTTCCCAAGGTCGTTGACGGCCAGGCCCATCGTAGTGTCCTGCGCCTGTAACATCTGCGAGTTGGCCTGATAGGCGCGCTGCGCCGAGAGCATCGAGCTCATCTGCGTCGAGAGATCGACGTTAGAGCCTTCAAGGTAGCCCTGTAGCACCCCAACGTCCGCGCTAGCGCGGCCCGTCAGGGGCTGGCCGGGACCGCGGTAGTAGCCGTTACCGGTCTCGGTCAGCGGTTGGCCCTGAGGGACCGTCGCCAGGGCCAGACGCCCGACGCGCCGGCCGTCGACCCGCAATTCGCCGCCCTTGTCGATCTCCAGCGTGCCACTGGGAACCTTGAGCGGCCGGCCGCCTTGACCGAGGACGGGATAGCCTTCGGCCGTCATCAACAGCCCCTGCGCCGACCGATGGAAGCTGCCGTTGCGCGTCAGCAGCGTGCCGCTTCCGGAGCGCGCCTGAAAAAATCCGTTGCCGACGATCATAAGGTCGTGCGATGAGCCAGTGTAGCGCGCGGAGCCCTGCGCCAGGTTGAGGCCATAGTCCTGGATCTGAGGGGCGCTGCCAAAATGGCCGACCCCCATGCGCGCCAACTCCATCGGGTTGGCCGGCGCCCCCGCCGGCCCTGCGTAGTCCGCGAGAGACGCCATGGGTAGCCCGGCTTCGGTTCCCTGCTGACTGTTGACGAGAATCTGCGTGAAATCCTCCTGGACAGGCGTACGCTCTTTGTACCCCGGCGTCTGCATATTGGCCAGGTTGTCCGACACGCTGTTCTCGCTGTTGAACTCGGTCAGCATGCCGGCCGCCGAGGTATATAACCCCGAGTCCATCGCTTACCCCCTTCCTTAACCTATGTCACAAACAACCTGCAACGTATGTCAAAATAACCTACTGCAACTTATGTAAAACAACCTGCGATTAAAGTCGCATGGCAAACAACGGGCACTAAAGTGTCTAATGGCGTGGTTACGCGCACTCTATCCATACAATCGTGACCGTCGCAATCAAAGCCCCAGCGACTTCAGTCGCCGTGGTTTGCCATGCGACTTTAGTCGCAGGCCGGCGCCCTTGTTATGACGCGTCGAATGACATCCATGTTTATGCGCGTGTAAGCGCGCGGCGGGCGGACCACCACCGGTCGTCGGCAACACGATAACGACTGGGCGCGTCGTAGCAGGCTTGCTCGTGATCGGGCGTGGCGCGCCGGACGCGTGGCCTGTGCGCGTGCCCGTCGCGGGCCTTACGGGCTTTGTGATGGTGGGGCGCGCGTGAGACGGAGCCGTGACAGGCGCCGGCGCCGCGACGTTCAGCGGCGGGAAATAGCCAGCGAGGCTGCGCTTCGCGGCGGGCGCGGTCAGCGGGTCTCCGCTATGCTGCACCGTGACAAGGAGTGCGTTGGCTCCCTGCGGCGGCGCGTTGTTGAACGTGATGTCTTGCGAGACATTGCCGGCGTCATCGGCGTTAAACGCGCCCAGGCGCAGGGAGGCGCCCGTCGTCGTGTTGACGATCCACGACACGTAGGTGTCGCCATTTTCCTGCCGGGGCATGTTATGCGCATCGAGCACAGCCACGCCCTCACTGGGCCACAGGCGCGCCGTGCCGTACACGTTGGTCGGCCCTGCATTGGAGTACCCATACATATAGGCCAGCTTCACGGACACGCCCTGCTCCTCGGCGCGCGCCGTGAGCGGAGTTTGGCCCACTATGACAGCGGTTGACAGGACAAGCAAAAGGATAAGGCCCCTTGTCCTAAGCCGCGCGATGGTCATATCGAACTCCCTCTACCCTCGTCGTGATCGCGGACATCACCCATGTGAGCAGGCCGCGCTGATGCCACGGTAATGTGCAGCGAGTCGATACGCAATAGGCCATTTTGGTGAACCGGTCAGGCGCGCGCTTCGTCTTCCCACGCTCCTCGCGTGGATAGGCTACGCTGGAGCGCGACCCCGAGCGGGTCCATGCCCTTCTCGCGCGCCGTCTGGATATCGAACACGTCCCACGAACCCGTAAATACCGCGTCCTCCACCGCCGTGTCCTCAGCTATACTCCCAGGCCCATCCTCGACGGATACCGGACCCTCCGGCGCATCCTCGGTAGGCGCCAGTAAACGGGTCATCGACGCGCCACGGGAGGATAACGCGGCGCCATCTGTCGCGTCAGCCAGGGCGGCTTCGTAGCGGGCCAGACGCTCTTCGAGCTTGGAAACGAGCGCTTCACCCAGCAGCCCGGTTTCCTCGACAAAGGCGTCGAGTTGCGCCATCACCAACGCGGCAGCCCTGTCATTCACCAACGCGGCAGCCCCGTCATTCACTAACACGGCAGCCCCATCATTCACCAACGCGTCGGCCCCATCATTGCCCGCCACAGGGCCACTCACAGTTGCCGAATTATCAAGGGTATGCGGGCTCGGGTCGGGCCGATCTGACATCAGGCTACCCAGACGCGCGCGGAGGCGCACAAGACCCGTCAACACGCCGCCGAGGACGGCCGCCTCCGCGACAACCGCCACGCCCAACACTATGATTTCAGGTTGCAACAATTGTCCCCCCAGTTGCCAGTTGCCAGTTGCCAGTTGCCAGTTGCCAGGTAGCGTACGTCGTTTCGTTAGCATCATGTGCGAGATCGGGACAGCTAAACCGCACGCCTCCGCACGACGAACTGGCAACTGGCAACTGACAACTGACAACTAATCCGCGGCGATGTACGCGCGCAGCCGCGTGATAGCCCGCGCGTGGAGCTGCCAGACGCGCGACTCTGAGACTTCCAGCACCTCGCTGATCTCACGCAGCGTCAGTGAGCGCTCGTAGTAGAGCGAAAGGACATGTTGCTCACGCTGGTCGAGCCGCCGCAACGCCCTGATGATGCTCTGATGCAGTTCGCGCTGCTCCATGTCGTGCCCCAGGCCGGGCGCATCGTCGGAGATACAATCCATCAACGTCGTCGTACCCTCAGCATCGTCGCCGGTGCGGACGGCGCGCTGCAGCGACACGACCGAGCAGACGGCGTCGGTCAGCGCGCGCCGCATTTGCGGCAGAGTGAGTCCAAGCTCGTCCGCCACCTCCTCGTCCGCCGGCGGACGCCCCAGCTGCTCCTCTAACGCTGTGAATGTACGCTGGATGTCTTTCACGCGCTTGCGCGATGTGCGCGGCACCCAGTCGGCCGCGCGCAGTGCGTCGATGACACTACCGCGGATACGGTCGCCCGCGAACGACTCGAAGTTAACACCCCGCGCGGGGTCGAATCGGTCTACCGCTTCGATAAGGCCGATCGTGCCGTAGCCGATCAGGTCGGCGGTGTCGAACACCTGGGGCAGGACCAGCGCCATGCGGCCGACGACGTAGCGGACGAGTGGCGCGAACTTTAAGATCATCGCCTCGCGTTCCCGCGCGCTTAGGCCCACCGCCGGATATACTACCTCGTCTATCACGCTTGGCGCTGCCATGGCGTCTCCTTCATTATGCTCATTCTAAGTCGGAAGTCGGAAGTCGGAAGTCGGAAGTCGGAAGTCGGAAGTCGGAAGTCGGAAGTCGATAGTCGATGGTCGGGCGTCGGGCGTTGGGCGTCATCTGGATGGATGAGATCGGCAGTCGTCGATGGTTGATGGGTGACGTTCGGTTGTTACCGTGTGACGTCCGACGTCCGACGTTCGACTTTCACGTTCGACTTTCGACCTTCACTTTCAACTTTCACTTTCGACCTCCTGGGGCATAGCGAGAGTGGGAGCGGACGCGGCGCCAGCCTTGTCGGTAGTGGCTGGCGCGCGCAGGCCGCGCTGGATACCACGATCGATGATACCGACCAGGGGTAAGCCAAGCAGGAGCGTCACGACGCATGATACGCCCGCCTTGAGAAATGCGTCCATCGTCGCCGCGCCCTGTAGCTGCGCCGTGGCGGCGACCACGAAGAAAACCGCCGTGGCGACATAGACCAGGACTTTGCGCACATTGATCTCAATCATCGATCGCTACCCCTTACCCTGTGCGCCCTGTTGACTGGAGCCACGAATGGCAGCCGTCACAATAGCGGCGAAGTCCGGCGTGGGCGCGTCGTCGGCCAAATGCGCGCCCGGCGCGACCAAGCCCACATGCTGGCGTAACGCGGTCAGCGCCCCGAGCGCGGGCACAATGTTGCGCGTTTCGCTCGTCTTGCATAGCACGGCCACCACGTCGGGCGCCGCGCGGCGGACGGCTACCAGCGCCTCATGGATGTCATCCCCCTGCCCCGTCGCCGGCACACAGGTCACGACCGTTCCACCGGGCGTCAGCCACCCTTCTAACTCCCGCGCGTCCTGACCAGGCGCCCAGGAGGGCAACTCAACCAGGCGCAGCGCGTCCCGGCGACGGCGTTTCAAGAGGGAGCGCAACTCGGCAGGGTTATACAGGTGCTCGACCGGATAGTCGAACACCGCGCCGAGCGCGTTGGCCTGCGCCGCCGCGCCAATGCGTCCGCCCTGTGTATTCACGAGCGTGACCTCCCGCTGCCCCCCGCGCGCCGCCCACAAGGCCAGGCGCCCGATCAATGTACTCTTGCCCGCCCCGGCCGGCCCGGTCACCAAAAATGTTCCCGTCAATGGGGCCGGCGTCCGCCCTTGCGCAAGAATCTCCGCTGAAGGCAGCAGCGGAACACGCGGAATACGCGAGAGCAGGATGTCTATGAGGGCCAGGCGCGCCGCGCGCTCATCCGTCAAGACTTGGCCGCCGTACTCAGCCACCGTTTCAGCCAGTAGGTCCGCGACGAGCGGGGCGGCCATACCGCGCGCCACAAGTTCACGCGAGATAACCCGTAGTGGATTAACGCTCTGCTCGGGGTCCACCTCCGCTGCCAAGGCCGGCGTCGCTTGCCCCGGCTTCACCGCAGTCCGCGCTGGCTCAGCCGGCGACTGATAAGCGCGCAGGGCATGGATGCCCTGCGCGATCGCGCGCGGAGCCGCGCCGCTCCGCGCGGCGCTGTTTTCCATAGCCTGGCGTGGCTGCTGCGTCACAGGTTCCTTAGGCACTACTACGCGGCTAGGGCGAGCCTTCGCAGGTGGGGTAGCGGTCTGCTCCACTGTCGCGTCGCCACCTGTATCGTCAGACAGGGGAGTGGACAGCAGCGGCAAGCTGCTCAACCATGGCCGCACGCCCCTGCGCTCATCGACCGCAGGCGTGTGCGACTGAACCGCGCTCGGCGCCTTCTCACGCAACACGCCCGGCGTTGGGTTCTGCTCTTTCGATTGCTTACCCATGCTGACCACCCGCTTCAAAATCAACGACCCCTTCCGCGACCGTTTCGACACCCGGCGCCAACTCACGGTACGAGAGCAACACCAGGTTGGTGAAGTTGCGTTCGATCAAGCGACGTAATGACCAACGTAACTGCGGCGAACACAATAGCATCGGCTGATAGCCCCGGCTGGCCATACTCTCCATCCGCTCCGCCAACGTGCGCAGGAACGTTTCGACGGCGACCGGCGAGAGCACCAGTACAGGGCCATCCTCCGTCCGCTGTATCGAGGAGAGTAGTGACCCTTCGACCGCCGGGCTGAGCGTGAGCGTGTGGATCTTGCCGTCCGGCCCCACGTTCTGCCCTGTAATGGCTTGCGCCAGACCACGCCGCGCGTGCTCCACCAGCGCATCGGGTTCGCGCGTCACACGCGCGGCGTTGCCAACCGATTCCAGGATCGTCGGCAGGTCGCGGATCGAGACACGCTCTTGCAGCAGGGCCTGCAACACGCGCTGCACCTCACCCACCGTCAATAGGGCGGGCACGACCTCCTCGACGACGGCGCTGTGCCCCTCCTTGAGACGGTCGATCAGTTGCTGCGTCTGCTGGCGATCGAGCACCTGCGGCGCGTAGCGCTTGATCAACTCCGTGAAGTGCGTGGCGATAACCGACCCAGGGTCGACCACGGTATAACCTAGGATCTCGGCGCGCTCGCGCAGCTCGGCGTCGATCCAGATTGCTGGTAGCCCAAAGGCAGGCTCCGTCGTCGGCAAGCCGGGCAGTTCTTCGTCGACCATCCCCGCGTTCATCACCATCAGGCCGGCGGGCACGACATCCCCCGAGCCGATTACCGCCCCCCGCAAGAGCACGCGATAATCGTTGGCGCCCAGTTGCAGATTGTCGCGCACGCGCACCGTCGGCAGGATCATGCCAAGGTCGGTGGCCGTCTGCCGCCGGATCAGGCTGATGTGCGCCAGCAAGTTGCCGCTCTCGCCATCGACGAGTGGGACCAACCCGTAGCCGATCTCCAATTCCAGGGGGTCGATGTTGAGCAAGTTCGTCAACTCCTCGCCCTCCGATGGAGCCGGGAGCGCGGGCGCCCCGCCGGCGGCGGCCTCGGTCACGGTCGGCACGCCAGCTTCGCGTCCCTGGCGCAGTGAGACAACGCGCGAGAGGGCGTACATCGTCGCGGCGACCGCGAAGAACGGAATCTTGGGCAAACCGGGGATGATGCCGAGCAGCACGAGCAAGACGCTAGAAATCAGCAGCGCCCGCGGATTACCGAAGAGTTGGCGCACCACGTCGCTGCCGAGCGTCACGCCGGTCGAGGCCGAGCGCGTCACGATGATGCCGGTCGCGGTCGACACGAGCAGCGCGGGGATCTGGCTGACCAGCCCGTCGCCGACGGTGAGCAGCGAGTAGTGCGACATGGCCGAGCCGATATCGAGGCCCTGTTGGACCGTACCGACGACGAAGCCGCCGATGAGATTGATCACGATCATGATCAGGGCCGCGATGGCGTCTCCGCGCACGAACTTACTGGCGCCGTCCATGGCCCCGTAGAAGTCCGCCTCCTGCTCCACGACCTTCTTGCGTGCGCGCGCCGCCACCTCGGTGATGAAACCGGCGGCGAGTTCGGAGTCGATGCTCATCTGCTTGCCGGGCATGGCGTCGAGGGTGAAGCGCGCCGCCACCTCGGCCACGCGACCGGCGCCGCTGGTGATGACCACGAACTGGATCACCATCAGCACCATGAACATCACCAGACCTACAACGAGGTTGCCGCCCACAACGAACTGCCCGAACGCGTTGATGACATCGCCGGCGTTACCTTGCAGTAGGATCAGACGCGTCGCCGAAACACTGATGCCCAGGCGAAACAGCGTTAGCACCAATAAGAGCGACGGAAAGACCGAGAACTGCAACGGCGCTGTAATGTACATCGCGACGAGCAGGACCGTCACGGTCAGCGCGATGTTGAGCGTGATGAGGATGTCGAGCAGGATCGGCGGCAACGGGATAATCATCATGCCAACGATGACCATCACCGCCCCCGCCATCACCGCGTCGTTGCTCAACAGCACGCTACGCAGCCCGTTCGTCCCTTGCGGCGGTCCCCCACCCGCGCCTCGCGGCGCATCCGCCCGTACCTGCATACTCATTCTTAGCCCTCAGCTATCAGCCATCAGCCATCAGCTGATATGTCATTCGTCATCTACTGGGAGCGCCGGCTCTTGCCGCGCTGCCAGTTGGCCCCGTCGTCATCTACTGGGAGCGCCGGCGTCGGTCCGCTGACCGTCCTGCCGGCATACGGTCGCGTGTATCATCTTGACAACCTTCGAACCGCTCCGCCCCCAAACGATTGCCGGCTGGACAGTCAGCGGACTGACGCCGGCGCTCCCAGCAGATACGACGCTCATGGCCTGCCTCCCATACTCGCCAGCGGTCTAGCCGACCGTTTCGGACGCTTCACGCGATACACGAAGGCCAGCACCTGTGCGACCGCTTGATACAACTCGGCGGGGATCTCACGATTCACCTCGACGGACTTATACAGAGCTTGGGCGAGCGGTTTGTTTTCCACAATGGGAATATTGTGGGCTTGCGCGGTTTGTCTAATGCGTAACGCAACGAGGTTCTGTCCCTTAGCAATCACTTTGGGGGCGCGCATCTTGCCCGCCGCATACTGGATCGCCACGGCGAAGTGCGTCGGGTTGGTGATGATCACGTCGGCCTGGGGAACCTTGCGAATGCCGCCGCCACTCATGAGCGAGCGTAAGCGCCGGCGCCCCTGTTGCCGCATACGCGCCCGCATCTGCGGGTTGCCTTCCATGCTCTTGGCTTCTTCCTTGATCTCCTGCTTGGTCATGCGCATACGGCGGTAGTAGGCGAAGTAGCGGTAGCCCAGATCCGCCAAGCCAAGAATGAAATAGATCGCGCTGATCTGGATCAACACCTGCATGACGTCACCCCATACCACGCCAGCCCCCATGGGGATCGACGTAAACGCCAGCGCGGGGAGCAGCGCGCGCCATGCCGGCGACCACGAGAACACCACCAACACGGCCACAGCGACCTTGACGATCGCCTTGAGCAACATGATAAGCGCTTCCTTGCCGACGAGATGCTTGGCGTTGCTAAGGACGTTGAGCTTGCGCAGCGACGGGGCGGCGCCCTTGAGTGAAACGAGGCCGCGCGTGTTGAGCGCGCCGATCACGATTGCTCCCACCACGACAGCGATGGCAAGGGGGATGAGGAGCGAGAGGCCAGCCAGCATATCCGTGCGCACCCGCGCCCCGATCGTCGCCTCGCTGATCACTCCTGGGTTAGCCGCCGCCGCCAAATCCGCCGTAAGTAGGGCGAGCAGGCCGCCGAAGATATGGCCGCCCTGCTGCTGGAGCACGACGAGCATGATAAGAGCGAGCGCCCCGCCAGCGAAGTCAGGGCTCGTCGGCGTTTCACCGCGCCGTCGCGCCTCGCGCAGCCGCTGTGGTGTGGCTTTCTCGGTCTTGTCCCCAGCGCTAGCGGCCATCAGCGTGCCCCCCGCGAGTTGCCAGTTGCCAGTTGCCAGTTGCCAGTTGCCAGTGGACGGGCGCGAGTTGCCAGTTGCCAATGAACGGGCGCAACGTCACCGGCTGCTCAATGTTTACGGTCACTAACATTTCTCTCTTTCTGGCAACTGACTACTGACTACTGGCAACTGGCAACTGGCAACTGGCAACTGGCAACTGGCAACTGACTACTGACCGAACGACCCCAGCATCATCCGTGGCAGGCCCGCGTCGATGCGCCCGATGACGACGATCATGGCGGCGAGGCCGCCGATGAGCGCGACCAGACCCAACAGCAGATCGAGCGGCATGCTGAGCACAAAAACGTTGAGCTGCGGGAGGGCGCGGCTGACCACACCTAAGATAAGGTTGGCGGCGAAGATGCTGGCGGCAAGCGGCAGCGAGATCTGTAGGCCAATAGCGGTCACACCGATCGCCGCATTGAGCGCCGCGTTGAGGAAGGACGGCGAGAGAGCGCTCGCCGTCAGCGGAGCGAGATCGAAAGACCGCGCCAGCGAGGCGACGAGCCACTGGTCGCCCTGCACGGCCAGGAACGTCAGGACCGCGACGATCGTGTAGAACTGCGTCACGATCTGGTCGGGCTGTCGCGTCAGCGGATTGAGCACCGCCGCCGTGGAGAGTCCCGTTTGCAGCGAGGCGATCTGGCCGGCGACCTGCATGGCGAAGAACAGCGTGCGCGCGATGAAGCCGAGCACGACGCCGATCACCAACTGTGCGACGATGAGCAGCGCGAACGACCCCACATCGACGGGCACATGAGCGCGCGCGACGCTCGGCGCCCCGACGAGCACGAGCGATAAAATGATCGCCAATCCCGCCTTCACCGGACGGGGCACCTGCGGATCGCCGAGCACAGGCGCGCTCAGGATGAGCCCGCTCACGCGCGCCAGAACGACCAGGAAGATCACGATTTGGCTGCTCGTAAACCCGACCGTCACGAGGCGCCGCCAGGTAGATAGGTCAGCATATGAGTGGCGAACTGCAAGAGTTGGTGAAACATCCAGGGGCCAAGGAGAGCGATAGCGGCGAAGACAGAGATGATCTTAGGCGCCATGGACAACGTGGAATCGTTGATCTGCGTGACGGCCTGAAACAAGCTAACCACCACGCCGACCACCAATCCTGCCATGAGCAGCGGCACACTAAGGCCCCTCTCCTAAATAAGATATCCATTTAAAGAAACGTATGCTATGCTCATGTGATGGAGAAGTATGAGGCAGCAGCAGCCTTTGATGTGATGCGCGCCGCTCTGAATGAGCGGCAGTGG